>JAABUY010003173.1_pt1 | contig 18491 bp, 29 predicted proteins | sample 5560271 | NCBI WGS metagenome assembly JAABUY01 (sample SAMN10711886, study PRJNA513374) | rock metagenome | isolation source: Antarctica rocks | place: Antarctica: Victoria Land, University Valley
ATCAACGTGTCGCGGCAGACCGTCGGCGGGAAACTGCGGCAGTGGGGCGACCAGGGGCATCTCGGCAAGGCGACGCGCCCGACCGGCCAACGGGCGAAGGCCGGCGACGAGATCCTCGAGACCGTCATCCAGCTCCCCGCCCGATCCCTCACCGACAACATCATGTGCGCCGCCACCTGGACCCGCCCACCCGACGCGCCGCACGTCGGCGGCCACGGCAACCGCTGCCCGAAGTGCAACGGCGCGACGACCAAGAAGGCGATCGAGACGAAGACCATCGAGACGACGACCCTGAGCTGTGCCGACTGCGGGCACGTCCATACGCAGACCCAGCGCACCATCGGACGTCCGACGACGACCTACAGCTTCAGCGACGACACGACCCCGCCCGTGCTCGACCTCGCGGCGATACGCGGCACACGGGGGGTGGCGAGCGTGGACACCCCCCCTGTCGCGGAATCGACACCTAAGGACTGTGATACGGGTGTACATCCCGCGACACCCCCCCGCGGTGTCGCGGGCCCCGACCGCTCCGAACCACCGCCGCTCGACCGGGCGGTGGCCGAGGGCATCGCCCGGCAACAGGACGGCCAGGCGATCGCGGCGCGACTGAGCGGCTTCCAGGCGCGTTGGGACGGCGGCGAGCGCACCGAGGATCTGCTCCTCCTGATGCGCGAATGGCGGCAAATCGCCGCGGCGGGCGCCTGCCTCAACGTTGAAGCGCTGGGGGCGGACTGATGGCGAAGGGGAACGAGACAGCCGGCGTGGGCTTCCCGCGTGTGCCCGGCGATCTGCCGCGGGACTACCCCGAGGCGTCGCCGCCCGGCCCGGCGTGGACGATCTACCACTACGGGGAGCGCCGCTCGTACTGGCACTTCACCGATCCCGCGACCTGGGACGAGGCGATCCAGCGCGACTACGATCCCGAGGGGCTGACGGTCGCCGAGCGTCAGGCGCGGGGTCAACGCGCCATAACCGGTACTGGCGTGCCCTGACATCGGCGTACGTACTGGGTGATCGCCGCCGTCGTCGCCGCGCCGCCCGACGTTGTGACCGTGACTGACACGAAAGGAGCCCCACGATGGTGAAGACCTTGACCGCCCCGACTACCCCGACCGCCGTCGACCCCGCCGCGCAGCTGCGGGCCTCGCGCGACCGCCTGGCGCAACTCCAGCGCGAAGAGGCCGAGATCGGTGGCCACATCCGTGGCGCCATCCTGGCCGAGGACGGGGGCCGCGTGTCCGCCCTGACTGCCCGCCGGACGATGCTGCCGACGCTGATCGGCAGGGCCGCCTCGGCGCTCCTGCCGCTGGAACTGGCCGCGCTCAAAGCCGAGGCAGTCGCCATCGCGGCGGCGGAGGACGCGCACCGCGTCGTGACCGCTCAGGCCGAGGCGGCCTGCGTGACGGCGCGGGACGCCTTCTTCGAGGCGGAGCGGCGCTACAACGTGACCAAGGCAGAGTTCCAGGTGTACGCGATCCGCCGGCAGGAGCTGGCCCGCCAGCGGCACGCGCTGCGCGACCGCCTGGAGCGGCTGATCGCGGCGGACGCACCGCACCCCCGGTCCAGCCGCGTACCCTGATGGCCGCGTACTTCGCCTTGCGCCACGACCTGGCCCACGCCCGGGCCGCGCAGGAGCGTCGGCAAGGCGCGACCGCGTGCGGAGCACACCACGATGGGTAAGGCGGCCCGACAATAGGCACAGCCTACCCTTACACACGGGGCGTGCAGGCGCTCCCAGGGGGGGCAGCACAGGGGGGGCAGCACAGGGGGGATTGCACAAAATGATACAAAAGGTTACAGAAAAGCGCGCCCGCCAGCGCGAAGAGGCGGCGCGACACGTGGCGGGGGATTACCTCACGGACGAGCGGATCGCGGCGCAGGTGGGGATCTGTCGGCGCACGCTCAGCTACTGGAAGCGTCGGCCCGACTTCGCGGCGCGGGTGGACGCGGTGCGCGCGGCGTACCACGCCCAGATCACGGCCGAGTTCATGGCCCGCGCGCCGGGCTTTGCCCAAAATAGACACAAATCTGCACCGGAAATGATCGCGCGCGCGAGGGGGCCTGCACCGCCGCCGGGCGACGTGCCGCTCGCGGCGCTCAGACGGTCGGGTCGGGGGTGGTCGCAGGGGTAGGCCCAGGTCAGGGGCGCGGCTCACAGGAAGTGACTGCCGGTCGCCTCGCTGAGGAGCAAGGCCAGACCGAGCAAGGCCAGGACCACGCCGGCGACGAGTTCCGCGCGTTCCCCGAGCCGCGCGCCGAGGCGCGTGCCCAGGGCAAGCCCGACGAAGGTGAGCACGAAGGCTTGTAGCGCGATATACGCCAGCGCCGGGCCGAGCGGGACATGGAGCACCCCCAGCGCGAGGCCCACGGCGAGTTCGTCCAGGCTGACAGAGAGGCCCGCGAGTAAGAGCGCCCGTGGTCGTTCCGCCAGCGCGGCGCGGTCCGGGCCGTCGTCGTCATCATCGTTGCCCCGTAGCGCCTCACGGATTTCGAGGCCGCCGAGGACGAGCAGGATCCCGGCCGCCGCATAGGTGGCGAAGGCACCCAGGCGCGCGCCCAGTCCCTGTCCCAGCAGCAGGCCCGCGATCGGCATCAGCCCCTCGAAGCAAGCGAACACCAGCCCGACGCGCAGCCAGCGGGCGCGCGGCAAGCCGCCCAGGCCCAACCCGAGGGCCACGGCCAGGGTATCCAGGCCCAGCGCGAGGAAGATCAACGCGGTCGCGATCATGCGCCCCCACCCCACCAACGCCGCAGCCACCCCCACACGCCGGGGGCATCCCCTTGTGCCGCAGCGGGTATCTCCGTGGCGCTCGGGAGCGCTGGCGTGGCCTGCGCGGCTGCCAGCCGGTCCCGCTCGGCCTCGGCCACTGCGGCGCGACGGCGCAGCTCGTCGATTGTCTCGGCCTGCGTGGTGATGGTCTGATCCTTCGCCGCAAGCTGGCCCTCGTAGACCTTACCGAGTTCGGTGCTGATACGATCGTAGAGACTCGCCATATCGGCGACATACTTCGCCCCGGTCCGCTCGATCGCCTGCTCCACCTCGGCCGGCGTCACCCGATAGATGGCCTCGATCGGCTCCGGCCCCGGTTCCGGCCTCGGGGCCGGTCCTGCCGTTGGTTCCGGTCCTTGGACCGGTCCCGGTTCCGGAACTGCTGGTGGAGCGTCCTCGGGCAGCCACACGCGGAAGGAGCGCCCGAAAGGTTCAGCTCGCAGTGTGCCTGCATTGATGCGCTTCCGCACCGCTCGCTCGGAGATGCCAAGCGTACGCGCGGCAACCGGAACCGAGATCGCCTCCGGTTCCGGCCCTGGTTCCGGCCCCGGTTCCGGCCTCGGGGCCGGTCCTCGTTTGTCATTCATGCGGCGCAGCATAGCATATGCGGTGGGGTACAAAGGTACGGGTGTTCCCCCGGTATGCGGAGCGCGGGACCACGCGTAGTTTGTTACCAATTGGTAATAGGCGCTCTCGTCTTACCCGCGCGCGTGGGATACCCCTGGTCCTGCGGGGAGGCCAGGGCACACCGGCGGGCAAAGAGGGGCCCCGCCAAGTGCCAACCTGGCGGGGCCGGGAAGAGGGAGAATGGGGAGGGATGAGGAGCGATGCAGTCCCCCTAGCGTACCGGGCTCCGCGCGGAACGCCTAGGGCCATCCGGGCGGTACGATCGGCGCGAACAGGCCGCGCGGCCCGCACGGTGGCGGTCAGCGGTCCCGCGCCCCGAATAGTCCGGGATTATCCCGCACGAATGCCATCCCGGCGCTGAAGCCGTTGCTGAACGCGGTCAGGTGGTCGCTCAGCGCTTGCTCGATGCGCGCGGCGGCGGCGGGCGTCGCGGGAGGCAACCCGGCGCAGTCCGCCAGCGGCGTGGCGTGCGGGTCGTTCTCCGCGAGCCAGCGGGCCATCTGTCGCCCCACCTCGGCGTAGGCGCGATCGTCGGTGGCGCTCATGCCGGCACCTCGTCGCTGGTGACGTGCGCGAGCGGACGACGCGCGATCTCCGTGCCGTCCGGGGTGCGGCGCACCCATTCGCCGGTGGCGTTGTCGATCTGCCAGTACGGGAAATCGCGGAGATCGGCGGCGCGCAGGATCGGCACCTTCGCCCATTCCTCCACACCGTCCGGCCACGCGCGCCGCCCGGTCGGCATCGTCGCGCCCACCACGCCGATGATCTCCAGCGTGTCAGCGGGCATGACGGGGATCGAGAGGAAGCGCCCGCGCTCGGTGTAGCCGAGGCGTGGCGGGGCGGAGCCCGCGCAGAGATAGGCTTTCAGGAGCAGCGTCCCGTTCAGCTTACAGGCGACGATCTCGCCGTGCGCGGGGGTGGTGTTGGCCTGATCCACGATCACCCGGTCGCCGTCCACGATGCCGAGCGGGGCCAGGCAGTCGCCCTCCACGGCGAAGCAGAGCGGGCGGCGGAGGCCGTGCAGGAACATCTCCGGCACTTCCTGCACGCCGCGCGGGCCGTCGGGGTGGACGTGCTCGGACCGGCGCGCCTCGGCGTCGATGCGGCGCTGCGCGGGGATACGCTTCCCATCCTTGGTGGTCATCGGTGCGGCCCTCCTGGTGTCGTCGCGCCTCGCGCGACGGGTCTCGATCCTCCAGGGGTGGCCCACGCCGTTGTGGGCCGGGGGGCGCTAGCGGCGCGTCGGGTGCGGGCAGCGCGCCAGGATGTCGGTGATGGTCATCTCGCCGCGCGGGATGGCGTACAGCTCCGGGAACTGCATGCGGTGGTCGGCGTAGGAACCGCGATGCACCAGCGCGGGCGGCGGGAGCGGCATCGACGCGTCGAGCACGGCGGCCACGTCGGCCGGCAGCGGCTCCCCGGCGATCCGGCACAGGTCGGCCCACAGCCCGGCGAAGGTGAACGACTCGATGAGGGCGTCGGGGATCTCCTCGGCCAGCTCCGCGTAGAGCGCGGTCAGCGCGGCGGTCACGGGGGCGGCGATCGGCATGGTCATCGTGGTGGCCTCCTGGGGGTATGTCCCCCGATTTCATCTTGAAATGTCGTGAGGCGGGCCAAGAGGGACCCACGTCGGAGGAGATCGATTTCAAGTTGAAACCCCGTACCCTATATATATAGGGCGTCAACTTGAAACGTCGTCAGGCGGCGAGCAAGGGGGCAGAGTCGAACGGGAAGGGTAGGGGGGTGACACGCGTCACCCGCTCCCGCCAGACCTGCCGGGCCGTGTCCAGGCGCTCGCGCATCTGTGCGGCGACGTAGGGCTGGTGCGCCCGCTCGGCGTCGAGGACGTACTTGGCGAGGCTGTGGCCGTGGGCTTCGAGGGTGGCGAGATCCATGCGCTCGCAGCGGACCCGGTAGGCGACCGCGCGCCAGGCGGCGGCGGCGTGAACCTGATGCCAGCAGGTGTGGCCGAATTCGGCACCGCGACAGAAGCAGAAGGTCTCCTGGGTGTCCAGGTCGAGCGCGGTCACGTTGTGGGCACCGGCCTTGTGCTGGCTGACGCTCCGGAAGTAGGCGATCTCGCCGGCGGCGTCGAGGGTGACGAAGGTCAGCTCGTCCGGCGTGTGGCGCAGCGCGCTCTGCGGCATGGCGGTCGTGGCGGCGGTCGTGGCGCTCATGGGATACTTGCCTCTCTGAGCCCTCGGGCTCGGGTTGCGGCTCCGACGTTTGCTTCCTAGGGCGAGGCGTCGGAGCCCTTTCGTCGTCGCTCACTAGCGACATTATTATAGTACATTATCTATGTTTGAAAGTCAAGTGTTTTCGCTATTGATTTTGCAAGAGCGATAAGATACTATGAGTATGTGGTCAGCGATAGCACCGAGGGGGTAATGCCATGCGGAAGACGATCAGGCAGTTACGGGAAGAGCACGAGTGGACCCAGCTCGAGTTAGCGAACAAGCTGGGAGTCACGCCGGCGACGGTCTACACCTGGGAACGGGGGCGGAATGAACCGCGCGCCTCGCAACTGCGGAAGATCGCGGAAATTTTTGGGGTGCTGATGGATAACATCGACTTGCTGGAAGTTGAGCGGGAAGTAAAAATGGCCGCCTAGCCTGAACTAGGCGGCGCAGGCGCGCCGGGCTCTCACACACCGGCGAGCGGAGGGATTGTAGCAGCATGGTCGAGGGAGTAGATCTCGGTGAACGGGTACGGCGTGCCGAGGAGGCCTTGCGCGAGGCGGAGGCGCTCCTCCTGCGGCGGCAGACCGAACTCGGCGGCGCGAGCGCTACGGCGTTCGAGGATCGACTCCTCCAGGGGGTCCGCGAACTGGCGGCGGCGGTGCGCGAGTTGTCCGCATATGGGGGCCATATCGGGCAAGTATCCGCGAGCCACGCGGGCGAGCTCGAAGCACGGGCCGCCGAGCTGGATGACAGCACAACGTCGCGATCCGACGCGGACAAGCTGCGGTGAGGTTATGGACGAGTTACACGCCGTGATCATCGACTATCTGCGGGGGCAACGGCGGCCCGTACCGCCCGCCCCGCCGCGCTTCTGTCGCTCGTGCGGACGACCGATCGTCACGGGCGATGGCCGCTTCGCGCCGGGACTGTTGTACGACGCGCGCCGCTGCGCCGACTGCTACGCGCGCGTGCACCCGGAGCAGGCCTGAGATGGATGAGTTGCACGATCGCATCGCCGCCTACCTGCGCGGCCAGCGCCGGACGGCCGAGGTACGCCGCCCGGTGGCCGACACCGAGCGGCACAGCACCGCGCTGGAGCGCGACGCGCAGATCCTGGCTATCTGGCGCGAGCGCCGTGTGGCGCCGCACTGCGTGGTCTGTGGCCGTCCGGTCGATGATGACGGCGGGTGTTTCAACCTGGCCGACATGCAGCTGCGCCGCCAGTGCGAGCAGCATTACTGTCCCTTTTGATGGCGAGGGAAGCCGCGCGACCCGTCGGCACATGGGACGACTGGGCCGCGCCTGGCGCACGTCGGGCGCGGCAGATCACGCGAGACGAGCTGCGCGTGATGCTCGATAACTATCACTTGGCCACCCCGGTGACCGATTCGGCCCTCCGTGTCTGGGAGAGTTCCGGGCTGCTCCCGCAACCGGTGCGCGGGGTACGGGATGGCGTCTATCGTCCGCTGTACCCGATCTGGGCGGTGACGGTGATGATGACGTTGCGCTGGTACCAGGGGCATGTGCCAAATACGCGAGGTACCGCCGGGCGCGAGAACTTGATCCCCTTGCTGCGCCAGGCGGCGCGTCAGGCATCGCTCATGAGCGGACCTAATGCGCGGCTACCGCCGCCACCGTTGGTGATGTACGCCTCGCAATATCCGCTCGCGGCCGACCATCTCACCGGCGAACAAATCGCCTACCTCGCCGCAGCGATCGAGGCGGTCTTCCAGTATCGCTGGGAACCGGGCGGGCAGATCGAGCTGAGCCCGTTCGGGCGAAGCCCGTTCCCCCTGGTGAAGGCGCGGGTGACTGTCGTCGATAGCCAAGGGGTCGAATACGCGGTCGAGGTCCCGATCGCGCGCATACTTGATACGGAATGACTAAGGGTTGCAGTAAAAGATCCGTTTTACTGCAACTGCTTCCCTTATGGGCGTAGGGGGTGTAGGATACTCGGTACGGACATCCGGCGTGCGTAAGGGGGTACGACGGTGACAGGGGTAGCACAGCGGCGGAGCCGTTTCGAGCTGCGGATCTCACCCACCGAGCGAGCCGACCTGCGCGCGCTCGCCGAGGAAAACGGCATGTCCGAGTCGCGTGTGGTCAAAGACCTGGTGCGCGACGCCATCGCGGCGAAGCGGCCCGCGCAGGTCGAGCAGCACGGTTCCCGATTGTTCAGGGAAGCGGATCAGTCGCCAGAGGAGGCGGTCTAGACGAAGAGAAGCCGACGACCGGTGTTATCGGGTGGGTGCCCGGTAACGGTGTCGTCGGCCTCTCAGGCCAGCGCGCGAGATCGCAACTTCACGGGAGCCTCTCGCCGCTCGATTCGTATAGGGACGATCATACACGGAATCCGTGGCGTGGTCTAGTCCCAGGAAGACGAGACATAACATGGCGACCACTCAGACCCGTCCCCGCCTCGGCGATCTTGCCCAACAGATCCACGCCGCCTATATCCGGGCGCAGCCCGCCGATACCCTCCCCACCGGGCGCTACGCCGAAGACGGCGACTTCTACCTCGACTTCCCCTGCGACGTGCTCGGCGGCGATGCGTTCGTCTCCTCCTTCCGTCGCGTGATCGCGCTCAACTTGCCGTTCGCGATGATCGACTACGAGCAGGAGCATCCGAACCCGGGCAGCATGTGGACGCACTGGCAGTATGGCCCGCGTACCGAGACTATCGCGCGGCTCTTCTGGCCGGCGCTGAAGGTGCACAGCATGGGCAATCCCCGCTATCAGCAGGGCGGCGAACTGGCCGTGCAGCTGAAGGCACTGCGCCAGGCGCTCGTCGCCGCCGAGGCCGCCGTCCGCTGCGGCGTGGCGTTGGGCGGTTTGCGATGACCGTACTCACCCTCCCCCCCGGACTGGCACCACTCGGCGCGCTGCCCAACTGGGTCAACTGGAATCTGGAGCCGCGACCCGGCGACCCCAATCCCACGAAGGTGCCCTATACCCCCTCGACCACCGGCCCTCAGGTGAAGGCCAAGGCGGGCGAGCCCGCCACCTGGGGCGATGCCGCGACGGCCTTCGCGGCGGCCAACGCGGGGCGCTTCACCGGCGTCGGCTTCGAGTTCCATGCGGGCGAGGGTCTGCTCCTCTTCGATATGGACGGCGTGATCGACGCCGCCGGCAAGATCGCCTCGCTCGCACGGGCGACGATGGCACTCCTCGGCAGCTATGCCGAGCCCTCGCCCTCCAACACGGGTATCCGCATCATCGCCGCGGGCGAGTTACCCCGCCCGCTGATCGCCGCAGACCGCCAGGGCAAGAAGAAGGATGGCCTCGAGCTGTATGGCGGGGCGCACTTCGGCACGATCACCTGTCGGCCGTTCAAGGGGTATGACCAGGTCCGCCACGTGGACACGGCGACGATGGTCCGTCTGTTCGCGTTGTGGTGGCCAGACGAGATGGCCCCGAAGGTCGCGCCGTCGGCGCCCCTGCCGCCGCTCATGCCCACCCTCCCCGACGATCGCGAGTTGCTGGAGAAGGCGTTCGCGGCGAAGAACGGCGCGGATTTCCACGCGCGCCACACCGGCACGATCATTCACTCCGACCCGAGCGGCGATGACTTCGCCTACCTGACGAGCCTCGCCTTCTGGACACAGCGGGACGCCGGGCGCATGCGACGTATCGCAGCAGCTTCGGGTCGGGCGCAGGTGCGGTCGAAGTGGGAATCGCGGCGCGGTGCGGGGGATCTGCTCGACTACAACATCGCCAAGGCCTGCGCGGAGCAGCACACCGTGTACGACCCCGGCCAGGTGCACGGGGCGCGCTTCATCGTCCCGGAGACCGGCGAGGTGGTGACCGATTTCGGCCAGGTCGCGGCGCAGTTCACGCGCGACCTGGCCGAGGCCGAGCGGCGGCTCGCGGTGTGCCGGGCCGAGCAAGCCCGCAAGGATGCGCTCATCGCCGGGCTCGAAAGCGAAGTCGCCGCCCTCACAGCGGCTATCCAGCATCCCGACCAGACGATCGGTGGTGTCATTGGTGACCTGGCCGATGCGATGATGGCGGGCTATGAGCGCGGCGATACGCAGGTGCTGGATGGTCGCGAGTCCGTCTGCGTCGTGCAGACGCAGGTATCCACCAAGCGCTCGGCCTCGACGGTCAATCGTGCCCTCACCCGCATCCTCGCCGCGGGGCATGTGCCCTTCTTCGATCGTCCCATACGCATCGAGAATGAGCGGTTCGACAAAGAAGTGCCGATCAAGCATATCTATATCCCCGAGGAGATCCGGCATGATCGCGGCAAGGTGATGCTCTATTTGCTGCCCCCGGCCGAAGAGAAGAAGCATGGTGGCGCGCGCAAGAAGCGCGACGATGTGCCGGTCTCCGAGAAGCATCCCGACGCCCCGGTGAAGGTCGTGACCGAGCGCCGCGACGTCTGGCGGAGTTTGGTGGACGATAAGGTGCTCCGGACCGATCAGCGGCCGTCATCGGTGGCCTACTACGCCGCAGACGGCGAGGAGTTGAGCGCTGCGGAGGGGTTGGCCTACCAGGAGGCGCTCGGTGTTATCGCTCCGAAGCGCGTGCCAACCTATCGTCCCCTGGTCCAGCGTTCCCTCAGCGAGGCCGATCGCGAGCTGGTACGCCTGGTCCCGTTCGATCTCGATGCCCCGTTGCCGCCCCCCATCCCGTTGCGGCCCGGTGTCTGTCGGGCGTGTGGCAGGCCTTCGGGGGCGAGCGGCTATTGCGAGCGCCATAGCGCCATCCTCGCGATGGCGGCGGGGGATGACTGATGGATGAGACGTCGTGAGGGCTCAACGCACGCCATAACCGGTACTGGCGTGCTTTGGGATCGGCACCAGCGCTAGGTAAATTTCTCGACGCGTCGAAACACATCCGATCCTGTCACCTGGGGTGACACGAATAGGGCTTTACCCGCCTCTTACAATCATGTAATATAGGTTACAGGCAAGCAAGGAGTGGGACCATGCGGACGATCGCCGAGAGCCTGACCGAGATCGAGGAGCGGCAGCGCTTACTACTCCTCGGCGCGATGAAGCAGGGCGCGCAGCTCCACGCGGGCGACAACCGGGCGAGCGTGGTGGCGTGGCATCTGACCGTCGCCAGCCTCTTGGAGCACGTCGGGGCGCAGCGGCGGGGTGAGGCGCGGGCCGTGGCCCTCGATGGCGTTGGGATGCTCACCGAGGCCGCTAGGGGCCTGACCGGCCCGGAGATCGACGCCGTGGCCGTGGGCCTGCTCCTGGCGCTGGGGCATGCGCCGAGCACCGCCGTCGCGGACTTCCTGTACGGGCAGGTGCTCATCCTCGACGAAGAATCAGCACGGAGACGGCCACCGAGCGCCGCCTCCGCCGACGATGGGTCGCGGCATCCCCTATAGATGCGATGCCGCCACGCTCAGCCGGTGGAGGACCACTGAGCGCGCGTTATTGAACTGACCGCCCTAGGTCGCAGACCGATGAAGAATCACCTCGGCGCTAGGAGCACCCGCAGCGGCACTCGGACCCCCGCCCCAGGCGGTGCGGCACCACTGACGCGGCGGCCATGAAAGAGAGAAACCGCAGATGAATGGAGATAACGATCGTGACCATTGCAGAGCAGTTGGTTGGCCTCCGCGAGAAGCGCGCCCACAACCTGATGGACCAGTCCAAGATCGTCGCCCGTGGCAGGGGTGAGGGCAAGATCGACCCGAAGGACGCCGCCCGCTTTGAGGATCTCGATCGGGAGTTTGACGCGCTGACGTCGCAGATCGAGGCCATCGAGGCCGATCCCGCTAGCCGCGTGGTCGATCGGGACGTGCGGATGCTGCCCGGTGGCGAGCTCGTCACCCAGGGTCGCACCGCCGCGCGGTTGCCCATGTCCCTGCGCTACCACGAGCGTCTGGCCGATCGCGGCGACAAGCGCGGCCAGGATGCCAGCTTCGGGAAGTGGCTCAAAGGCACCATCATGGGCGACTGGCGTGGCGCGGACGAAGAGCGCGCCATGAGCATCGGCACGCCGAGCGCGGGTGGGTACTTGGTCCCTACGCCCTTGGCGCTGGGCATCATCGACCTTTCCCGAAATCAGTCCAGGGTTCTGGAAGCGGGCGCGCAGACCGTGGAAATGGAGCACGAAACGTTGCGTATCGCGCGGCAGCTCGCCGATCCGGTGGCGACGTGGCGCGCGGAGTCCACGCCCATCGCCCTCAGCGATCTGACGTTCGATTCCGTCCAGCTCAACGCCCGCACCCTTGCGGTTATCGTCAAGTTCTCGCGGGAACTTTTTGAAGACGCCCCGAACCTCGATACCGTGGTGCGGAACAGCATGACCAAGTCGCTCGCCCTGGAGCTTGACCGGGTGGCCCTGTACGGCACGGGCGACGGCATCCAGCCGCGCGGCCTGAAAACCACGCCCGGTGTGGGGATCTTTTCGATGGGCGTCAATGGCGAGGCGTTCACGAACTACGATCCCTTCATCCAGGCGATCTTGCAGGTGGCGAGCAACAACGAGACGGCCAACGCGGCGATCATGCCGCCGCGCGCGGCGGCGTCCCTGGCCACGCTGAAGGACACGCAGGCGCGCTACCTCGCGCCGCCGACCGCCCTCAGCGACCTGAAGATGCTGACCACCAAGTAACTGCCCGTCAACCTGACCCAGGGCACCGCGACCAATGCCGCCGATATCTTCCTGGGCGAGTGGTCGGAATTGTTGCTTGGTATGAGGACGCAGGTTGGTATTCAGCTCCTCGACCAGAGATACAGCGACACCGGGGAAATAGCCATGCTGGCCTGGCTCCGGGCGGATGTTGCCGTGGCCCATCCGGGTGCCTTCACGGTCATCCAGGGCGTGACCCCGTAACCCTGACTGGCCGCGCCGGGTGGTAGTCACCCGGCGCGGCCCCCCCTGCGGAGGTTGCGCGATGCAGACGACGCACGGCATCCCCTCACCCTTCATCGACCAGCCGCCCGCGCGCCCGCTGTACCGCGAGGACTGGACGTGCCAACGCTGCGGGCGGCACCTGGCGCACATCGCAGGGCGCACCCTCACCCTACCGGGTGGCACCGTGGCCCCGCTCCCCAACGTGATCCGCTGCCATCGCTGCAAGAAACACAACACCCACGATTGAGCGCGAGGAGGGAGCACGATGGGTGGGCACGCCGGGTGCGACCGCTGCGGACGCCGCGACACCGTGACCTGGTGCGACTGCTGCCGCCGTGCCCTCTGCGACGACTGCCACGTCCTCGACAGCGACAAGCGGATCGCCCGCGCCAAGGTCCGCAGCGCCCGTGCCGAGTCCTGGTGGTATCGCGGGAAGGGCGAACGACAGGCGCACGGCCACGCGCGCCGAGGCGCGGGTGAGTGCGGCGGGTAGTACCTACCGGGGGGAGGGCAAAAGTGTAGAACACATGTTCTAGTCACGGACCGCTGCCACCTACTTTTTGCATGGACGGTTGAGGATCCGCTATGCCCCCGTCTTTTTCCGGCAAGATCGCGGCGCTGACGGCTGAAACAGGGCGCTAGACGGCCAAAATGGGCGAATGTGCCGAGGCGCACAAAATGGGCGAAAGCGGCCACGGCGGGCGCGCAGAACGGGGGGAATCGTGGCGAATCCGCGCAAGGCACCGGAGCTGCGGCAACGGGGGGCACGCACCCTCGACATCGGGCTCGTGGCGGCACCCGAGGCGGGCGCGGTCGTGGTGCCGGATCCCCCGCCTGGATTGCTGAAGGACACGCGCGCCGTCTGGGATGACCTGTGGCACAGCCGCGCGAGCGCGACGATCGACCTCTTGTCCGACTGGCAGCGGGTGACGCGCTGGATCCTCTACGTGGACGAGTGGGGCCGCCTGATGCGCGCCATCCGTAAGGAGCGCCTCGGGACGGGCTCGCAGGGCCAGGTGGTACTCAATCCCCTATGGGGCGCGCTGTCCCAGGTGGAGAGCGCCTTACAACGCGCGGAGACGGACCTCGGGTTAGGACCGGCCTCACGCCTCAAGTTAGGGATGCAGGTGATGGAAAACACGAAGACGATCCGGGATCTCATCGTCGACCGCGAGCGCACCGAGGTACGCGCACCGTCCGGCTTCGAGGAGTACGTCGACCCCGAGACGGGTCGGGTGGTCATCGACCTCGACAAGCCGATCGTCACCCCGCAGCCGCGACCCCGCCCGGGTTGGCCGGGTGGCGTGCCGGACAACGCGGCCTAACGGGCGTCTGCTCTGCCGCGCTACCGGAGGCGCTCGCGGCGCTCGTGGGCGCTGGCGAGCAACTCCTCGCCGATCTAGAAGGACGCTAACCGCCCCACCACTGCCGCAGACGCCCCCACACGCCGGGGGCGTCTTCCTGCGCCTTAGCGGGCGGTTCCTGCGCCCCTGGGTCATCCTGCGCGACCTGTGGTGCAATGGGGGGCGCAAGCTGGTGTAACCGCTCCTCAAGGGTGCGTGCTCGCCCCTGCCACATGCCCGCCGCCTCGGCTTTGGTCGTCAATTCCTGGCGTAGGGTGGTGTTCTCGGCACGGAGGGCGGCCAGCTCCTCGCGCAGCGCATCGACCGCGCGAGCGGACACAGCGGCCACGCCGGACCTGTCCGCTCCTGTCCGCCCCTGGCCGGTGTCCGCTGTCCGCTGTCCGGTGTGTCCGGTGTGTCCGGTTTCCTGTCCGCTCGTGTCCGGTGCGGCGGTGCGTAACCGCTCCACATCGGCCAAACGATAGCGGACGGCGCGGCCATACCGGACAGGCGCGAGTCGCCCCTCCTCGGCGTAACGCCGGACCGAGCGGACAGAGACGGCCAACAGCGTGGCCGCTGTGTCCGCTGTAACCAGCGTCTCGCTGTCCGCTCCTGGCCGCTGTTGGCCGCTCATCGTGTCCGCTCCTGGCCGCTGTGTCCGCTCGTGGGCGGGCAGGATAGCACACCCCCCGCGCGGGGGGACACAACACGGGCCGGAGTTTCTCTATCGAAACTCCGGCCCGATCCTTCACACGTTTTGAGGGTCAGTCGGCGTACTCGGGCGGCACCGGCATGCCGCCATAGGTGGGCCTGCCGTCCGCAAAGCCCGTGTGCACCAGCGGTGCACACACGCGCCAGAGACGGGCGAACGTGCGTTCCTCGTCGGTGTCCGGGGCGAAGATGGCGAGCGCGGCGACGAGGATCGGGGCGGGCAGGGTGTCGTCTCGCGCGGTGTCGTGGACGTGCTTGACCTTGGCGAAGGTGCGCGCCTTCATGCCGACCGCCTCGGCGACCTGGGTGCGGGTTTTGCCGTCGTCGCCCAAACCCTGTGGCAACGTTGCCACAGGGTTTAGCTTGTGGCCCCGACCGCCCGCACCATCCTCGGTCACGCCCGCCAGCATCTTCCGGCGGTTCTCCTCCGCGATGATCCGCTCGATGTTGTCGGCCTCGTGCATCCGTTCGCTCATCGACTTCTCGCGCTGGCGATTGCTCTCGATCAACACCCGCTCGGCTTCTTTGTGTCCGACAGGTGCTATCCCTATCGCTACCCACAACCCTAACGTATCTAAACGTAATAGTCAACGCTCGTACACGCCGTCTGTTTGATTGACGAAGTGAGACGCACGCGGTAAAGTAGAAGCCGAAGGAGGTAACACCGTGGATAGCGAATATCTGCCGCTGATGGAGGCGGCCAAGTACGCGCGAATCAGTCGCATGAAGCTCTGGCAGATGGTGAAGGACGGCCGCCTACAGGCCTACAGCGACCCACGCGACGGCCGCATCAAGCTCGTGCGGCGTGACGATCTCGATGCGGCCATGCAGATCGTCCCGCTACCGATCGAGGAGATCAGGCAGGGAAAAGCCGTCGCCTGAAAGAGCCAGGCAACGGCTGATGCTCGCCGGTGTTGGTCGCCCCGGCAAGCGGAAGGATTGTAGCAGCATGGCTGAGACGAATACGACGCGGGCAACACCGGCGCACGATGGCCAGCGCTGGCAGTCACAGCGCCCCGCGGTGCTCGTGTGTAGTCATTGCAGAGGAGCACGCGAGGGCCAAGTCGGCGTGCGGCGCACCGATGCGGGTTGGGTCGCGGACTGGCTCTGCTCCGACTGTGGAACGACACAACTCCTGCCGGTCGCGGACACCACAATTTGGGAATGGGATGAGATGATCGGCCCCTGGTCGCTCAATCCGGCTACGGGCGGTGTTGGGAAGATGCTCCCCTAGCAGGAGTTTGCGAAACCGTGGACGAGTTACACGCCGCGATCGCCGCCTACTTGCGGCGGCAGAACCCGCGCATCCTCGCGCCCTGTCCGCCGCCGATACCACTGGCGCAGGTCGGGTGTCGCTCGTGCGGGCAACCGATCGGCGCGGGGGCCGAACCGGGCGCACTTGGCACGCTGATCGCCGCGCAGCGCTGCCTGGGGTGTTATCTGCGCGAGATTGCCGCATGACCAGCGGAGATAGCCTGCCCCTCGGTGAGATTGTCGCGCGACAAGATCCCGCATCACCGATCGGGATATGCCTCGCCTTCATCGCCGCGAACCCAGACAACGCGGAAGCCTTACGGCAACGAAGCTGCCAGGTCTGCCACGACAGCGCCAGCCGTGGGGATAGCGCACAGGAGCGTGAGCGCCTGTGCGACGCGCACCTATGCGGACTCCGCAATCCGGCACATTTTGCAGACGAGCAACGGTGGTGCGCCAATGCCCTCGCATCGCTTTGGGATACCGAGCAGGCCGATCCACAGAAAATCGCGGCGGTGAACAACCATATCGCGCGGGCACGGTGTGTCACCCCGGCGATCGCGGCAGGCGACGACGGACGCCTCGGTATCGGCTTCTCTTCCGTGACCCTGCGCGGAGGAATCCACGCCGCGCTCGTGGCCTGGCTCACCTTTCTGGCCGGCGAGATTCGCGTCAACATCTTCGAGATGAAGGCGAGCGACTTCCGCACGATGATCGCCCAACACCGCTCGGCGCGCCGTCGCGCGCTCATGCGTGGCCAGCACCACCGCGCCGAGCAGTTACGTCTACAGGGCGTCTCCGACTACGCGATCGCTAAACAGCTCGGCGTCACCCATAAGTCGGTGCGGGACTGGCTCGGCCCACGCGAAGAGTGGGATCGCACCCACGAGCATGGTACCTAATAGCATTAGGACGAGTATGGTACTCCGTGCTTTTTGGTCCCATATCGACAAAAACCAGCTATGGTATATAATTCGTGTAGAAGGGTGAACGTTCAGTAGGGAGGGCTCGTAATGATCGCGGCCGCACCGCCTCCGCAATTCTGTGAAATCCAGTTCGTCGCCCGTGCGCTCGGCTGCTCTGATGGTGCGCTCCGCAAGTGGGAACGCCAACACAAAATCCCGCCCGCGATTCGCACCGTCGGCGGGATTCGTCTATATACGCCCGAGATGATCGAGGTTATCCGCGCCGCCAGGGAGGCGGCCAGGGACGCGCGCCAGGTCGGCGCGCGGGCATAGAAATGTCCCCACCCGTTGAGTGCTACTGCCGGCAAGCTACGGCACTCAGGGGCGGGGACTGGTAGAGAAAGCCCGGGAAGGCTGGTTAGAATGTATCAGACAACACCCATCCGGTACAAGACCACGCCAACGTTTCGCACACCGCCCGCCGTCACGCCGCTGACCCCGAACGAGCTGCGCGCCCTCTTCCTGCCCCTCCAGCGCGATTACGCCGCTACCGTGGCCGCCACCGCCACCCTACCCACCAACGAGCGCGCACCGCTGATCCAGGCGCGGATCATGGCCTACTCGGACGCCCTGAGCGCGGCGCTCGGCGCGGCGCTGGACGACGCCACGGCGCAGACCCTCGGCGCGTGGGCGCGGGGCGGTGTCCGATGAACACGACCACCGACACGGCTTTCAGCGCCGCCCGGGACTTTTTCACCCATCGTATCGCCCCCTACGAACCGGGCGACACGATCGAGCTACGCTCCTTCGATCCCCACGATGGCAAACCCGGTCCGCGCGCCTGGCACACCAACGCTGCGGAGGCCGCCCGCGACGCCGTTGACCTGGCACGACGGTACAACGTCTACGCCAGCGTCAACCCGCGGATCGATGGGGGCGGCAAGAAGGACCACGTCACCGCGATCGTCTCGCTGCATGGCGAGTTGGACGATCAGAAGTTCCCGGGCGGGCGGGCGGGCATCCTCGCGGCCCTGGCGCAGCTCCCCCCAACCCTGCTGATCGACAGCGGCGGCGGCGTACATCCCCGCTGGGATCTCACCGTCCCGCTGCGCCTAGATGACGATCCGGAGCAACGCGCCTCGATCGTCGCGCGCGTGGAAAACCTGATGCGGCGCATCTATCGCTTCCTGGGGGGAGACGCGCCACCCGACAGCGTGCAGGACGTGTCGCGGATACTGCGCATCCCCGGCACGCTGAACCGCAAGCCGGAGTACAGCACCCCCCGCCCGGTGACCGTACTCGCCTACGACCCCGGCCGCCGCTATGACGTCGACAGCCTCGATGCGCTCCTCCCCGCCCTGCCCATCGTCCCGCCGAAGGCCCACCCTGTCCACGGTGGACACCCCCCCGTATCGGCCGACGATCGTGCGGTGCTCGATCATGCCCGGGCGGCCAAGAACGGCGCGAAGTTTGCCCGCCTCTACGACGCGGGCGACACGAGCGGGCATACGAGCCACAGCGAGGCGCGGCAGGCGATCTGCTCGCTGCTGGCCTTCTGGTGTGAGCACGACCAGGACCAATGCGCGCGCCTCTTCCAACGCTCGGCGCTGTGCCGCGAGGACAAGTGGCCGCGCGAACGGGAGCGGGTGCTCGCGCTCGCCTACAGCCGGGGCGACTTCTACCGCTGGCCCGCCCGCCAGGAGCGCGTACCCCTGTCCACGCTCGACGCCCCCCCTGTCGCGGGGGCGCTCGCCGAGTATCTCGCCATGCCGCACGACACCCTGGCCCAGCTCGCCGCCGACCAGGCCGCGGCCATCGCCGAGCGGGATCGTCGTCTCGACGCCCTCGATGAACTCTTGACGAGCAAGGACATGCTCCC
>JAABUY010003176.1_pt1 | contig 18482 bp, 36 predicted proteins | sample 5560271 | NCBI WGS metagenome assembly JAABUY01 (sample SAMN10711886, study PRJNA513374) | rock metagenome | isolation source: Antarctica rocks | place: Antarctica: Victoria Land, University Valley
ACCCGCGATAGTCGGATCCGGCCTATTGAGGGTGCGGACGTAGCCCGTACCGAGGCAAAACGGGGCGAAAGCGGTGGCGAGGGTGGTTCGTAGCTCGGCCTGAGGGTACCTGAGTGCATAGTGGATAAGAGTATTTACCCGCTACCAGGTGTGGATCGAGGTACCATAAATAGCTGTTGAGTCCTTGAGATCCGCGATTATCCTTCGTTGTGACCATTTGGTTGTGGAATGTGCTCGACAGTTTTGGACATGCGGTCATACTCGGTCTGAGGGGTTCATCCCATGAACAACTGCTCTTCGTACGAGTTCCTAGGTGCGTCGGGTAGACGTCGAAGACAGTTGCGGGCAGGCGGAGGTCAATGATCGGATATTCCGGTGTTATCGTATGGTGGTGTAGATCGCGGTTATGCCGGGATGGGGTCATAACAGATGAGGGGGGAGCCATCAACAATAAGCAACACGGAGTGTCTCTGGCTCGTGACTAGGGTACTGGGACTGGGACCTAATGACGAGTGAAAGAGGTATGGGAATGTTAATGAGAACAGTATATGTAAAACCCTAGTGACTACTAGGATCTCTTGTCAGCCTGACCATAACAGCTTGGACTCGACTCAAATTTGAGGAGGGATTCGTAGGCATCGCGCAGACCGGTCCCCCTCCAAAGACTCACGCTGTGACATTTCGTTGACTCGAGCGGAATCGATGCTCTCACTTGTCGCTTCTCTTGATTCGGGGACCAGACGCAGGCTTGGGCAGTCTTCAGAATATGATGGTACAGTGGCTGCTAGACCTCGCGGCCGGTGGGTTCTTGCGATGTACGTTTCTGCCTCCGACTCCGTTTGGTCGAGGTTTTGGCCGGTGTCGATGGATACTGGTCCTCATGGTGACTGTCAGCCGGATCAGTCACCCACTTCGCCGGCCTATTCGGTGCTGACAGCAGCGGTGGAGCCGTACCAATCTTGGCAACTTCGATACTATCCAGGATCAGCGAATGATTTCGGCAGCTCAGGCAGTCAAGAATGCCGAGACCGGTCATCTCCCCGGATGTTCCATGAACATGCGCCTGTCTTGCTGTCTGTGCCGCGGAGACTCGAGAGGAAAAGGATGCGAACCGCGTATGTCACAAGCTGGAATGCACGGTACGGATCCATATTGTAGGAGACGAGAAAGTCGAAAGCGTCCGCTAAAATGCTGGTCACATACTGTTCATGGCTGGCCTCCAGCTTCCGGCGAGCCGGTCCACAAAGCGACCTCCTCCACCGCTGTATTCTGATTCTCATACCGGAATCTCTGAATCGCCTGCCACGATATGGCGGGATGAATTATGGACTGACAGGCTTCCAGATGGAAACGGCGGGTCGACTCTTCCGAGGCTTGCGTACCAGGCCTCGAGACCTCAACATAGAATTGCTGGTGGCGGCCTTCAAGGAAGAATCCTCACTGCGCGAGATCTGATCGAAGCTCAAGAGCGGGTACTCTGGTACCGTTTCCGGAAGCTCCCGGAGTTGCTCTGTCTCCTGGTCCGTGATCGATCCCTTCACCTCTTCTTTCATCTCGACGAGACCTTGTGGATGAACGGGCAGGGGTTTTACTTCCTCGTTGAACCATTGGAGATCAGTCGGTTGTGAGAGGGACATTTCAAGCGGATTGTGACTTGACGAGATGTGAGTAATTTGACGAGATGTGAGGGCGAAGGGCGAAACAAGGAGAATCGCGAGCACATTGCGTGGGACTCAGCCACGAGAAGCTTCTTCTGTAGCCAAAGGACCGCTAGAGGACACATATCCTCCGGGAGACAGGAGAGAAGCCTTGAAACTGAGAGCGGTCTGTATGTTAAACCACATGGAAAGACTTGCTGGGGGAGTTGAAAGGATAGCGACTGGGCATCAGGTGCATTCGATGTATGCAGTCGATCAATTGTGCTTCTTCATTTCCCGAGATATCAGCAGCATCGATAAGACCAATGGGGCGTGGACGATGCATAAGAAACATGAACGATCGATTCATAAGGGGTTCATGCTTCCAGCCGAATAATTTGCTTCCGCGATTTACCTAAAGCAATATCGCCACGACGTCATTATTGATCTTCCTTTGACAACAACCACTCATGTCCTCTTCAGACTCGCGCTCGCGCTCGCCGTCCCGCCCGCCACTCCATCACGCCATCACTAACCCTCCTCACCGCCATGAACCCCACGTTGATCGATTCTCCTTGGCGTTCACCTCACCCGGTCCGAGCAAATCCGACCTTACGCGTCGACGGTCTTTACGCAAACGGCTCAAGCGGGGGTCGACATATGACGAGGTGCAGACCGGAGGAATCATAAATGATCATGAGAAGAGTGATGAGTTCGAGGATTTGCCCATCTCGGCTGATGAGATCAAGAAGCTACCACGGAAGGTATGTTCCCTACTCAGCCTTCCATCATGACAAGCTGATTCGAGGCAGCTGAGAGGGTATTACGAGCATGTGGCTGTTCTAAGGGATCATTATGAGGAGGTCGACGGTCTGCTGTCCGGCGAATTGCCGTTTACTATAGCGAATTCTTTTCAGGCTGCCCCGTCGAGATCGTCGACCCGCTTACGAGGGGACTCGGCGGAGGAGATGAACTCGTCTGTGGAGTACATACCGAGATGGATTGGGAGAAGTAGCGCTTGGAAAGCGCGTGAGCCGGAGGGAATCCCCGCGCATGGTAGCGGAGATGGGGAGGGGAATGGCGATCCGGAGATGGGGGAGAGGACTCCGTTATTGAGCGCAGACGAGAAGGAGAAGAAGCGGGATCGTTTAGCTAAACTGGCACTGAACGGTGTGGCTTCTTCACCCATCTGCGTGATTCTAGCTGAAGGATGGGATGATAGTGAACACTGTGGTCAATGTGCTACTCGTTGCCGCAAAAGCGGTCGCTGTACTGTACTCCTCTTCGATCTCCCTTACCGCATCTCTCGTGGATTCCGTCTTGGATCTGCTCAGTACCTTCATCATTCTCGCCACGAGCTGGGCGATAGGGCTGAAGACGGACAGGCACATGGTGAGTCTCGAGCTCAGGCAGACTGTGACGCCTATCATCGGACTATCGATGGGGCTGAAACGAGTCACGAGCTGATCTCACCCATAGTATCCAGCAGGCAAACGGCGGTTCGAGCCTCTCGGCGTAGTATGTATACAACTCTCTAAAATCCCCGCCACATCGATAACCTCTGGTAAACAGCTCATCTTCTCCGTCGCCATGATTGCATCCTTCATCCAGGTCTTCATCGAATCGTTCCAACGAGCCACAGGCCCGGCGGATGACACCATCGTTGCCCTGAGCTGGATTGGTGTGGCGTAGGTGATGGCTCATACTGTATTCTTTCTACTGCTGACAAGCGGTAGGACTATGCTAGCGACCATCGGGGTGAAATCTGTGCTGTGAGCTTTTCGCATCCTCAACCTGCGCTCGCTAACAGATGAGGTAGGTGGTTCTGGTGTGCGCGCATCCCATCCTCAGGAGTTCAAGCATTGGCTCAAGATGCGGAGAACGACGTCTACTTCAACATCATGGCCCTCACATTTCCAGTAAGCCTTCTTCAGCTCCTGGCCATGGCTGGAGCTGACACTAACTGGTAGTTCGTCGGAACGCGATTGCACTGGAGACTGCTCGATCCCATTGGCGGGATGGTGCTGAGTCTTTACATCATTGTGGAGTGGTTGAAGACATTGGCGGGCAGTTTCGCGAACCGTCAGTTTCGTCTTCCAACCTCGCTCTGTCGTCGAACGGAAACCAGCGTCTATGGGAAGCTGACCTGACTTGCAGTGTCCGGAAAGTCGGCACCCCGGGATCAGATTACGCGCGTGCTGTATCTCGTCACCAGATTCAACCCAGTACTGGAGATCTCGGATGTGGAGTGCTATCACATGGGGTGAGTCGGAGTACTTCGCTATCGCATCTCTGCCCGGATACGCCGCCGACGCCATTCTGACGCATGCTTAGAGATGATCTCATCGTCGAGATCGACGTCATCCTGCCACAGACCAGCACGCTGCATTTCGCGCATGATGTTGGGGAGACTATCCAGTGTGTGCTTGAGAGGTCAGTCGTAGCTCCTTCTTCGATATGCGAGAAGCTGATCCAGCTTGCAGTCTTGATGGAGTGCTACGTGCATACGTACAGTTCGCGCATCGCTTCTGTCCATGAGAATGCCGCTGATCCGCATCTTTCAGCTGCGACTATTCCTCCTCCAATCCGTAAGCTTCCGTTCGACTCGTTGTATGTGCCATAGCTAACAAGGGCAGACTACAACACACCGCCCGTACTGCCGCCGCACCACCACTGCAACTCTACCCCACTCCTGCATCAAGCCAATCTCGGAAACCCGCGTCAAACGGCTCTTCGGGCTCGGCTACACCGACGAACAAAAAGACTTTGCTAGATCGGCCGGAAATAACCGGAAGAGGAACGGGCGCGGTGAAGTCTCCGGAAGAGACGGATGATATGGATAATGGGCATGGGCTATCGGGAGTTCAGAGCAGATGAAGTCCATGTCGATCGGCCCGATCCGGTGACCCGAGCAAATATCCGGATCATCCTGTTGCTCAGTTTCAAATTCAAGCTAGTCATCGCCGCGTTACCATGTGGCCGCGTATCATCAACATGAAACGCCTAGCTTACCCGACGCGTCTGATCGCGAGGATCCGTGCGTTTGATCGTTCCTGAATGTTGTCCGCTGACGGCCTCTCTTGCATTCCCAACCTCGCTCTTGTCTGAAGGTAGGCCTCGTCCGGTACCGACTGCTGACATCCAGCAGGGACAGTACTAGTCAACACACCGGCTTCGCAAATTTCACATGAGCACTCGTAAAGTCTTCAGCGGCGAGGGACCTGGCCATCTAGTGTTACGAAGATGCGAAACACTCACTCAACCTTGCACACACACCAACGCGTCCACATAGACCGGAAGAAATCAGTCACGCTAAATGCGACAGCAGGAACAAGTTGGATGACCTTCTAACACCTCGCTCAATGTCAACAAGTCACGTCCTACTCTGATGGATCCTAACACCGCAAGGATGGGTTGGGCGAATCCTTAGTCTTCTTCTGATATCCCGTCTAACCATTTACGACCGTCTGACGCTCTTTACTTCGAGGCCTCACACCTCACACTCATTACACAATCCTTGCGTTCGCTCGATACGACGCATAACGACCGCCTGATACCCCTATCCGATCTTTTCATTTTATCCGGCGACTAAAGGCAGGCGAGGTGGGCACCCGCGGTCCAATCCTACTCTCGATGGCCATCTCGACCCCTCAACCTACACTCTACAAACCCAAATCCAAGATCCGACTCCGACTCGGCCTCACTCCTCCTCATCCCAAACCTAAACAGCCCGAGACTGTCCATGTCCCCGCCGTCCCCTCACTGCAAGCTTCGATCGCCTCGCAGACCCCCAGTTCAACATCAACTCCCAATCCCACCTCTTCCTTCAACGCCAGCACGAACACCGTCTCCTCCCAGCCGTCTCGAGCCGACTCGCGCGACGCGTTCGCTTATGATCACGACAACTCGCCCGAATCCATCAACTTCACCCAATCCCCTGCTGTCGATGTCATCTCCTACATCTCAACCTCTCCCGTGAGCGTCAAGCGCGTCGCACCGATCCCGAATCCGCTCATCAGTCCCCATCGTGCGGTCGCCTCGCCTATGCCGCTCGAGGAGAATACCCACCCGCATATCACCGCCGCAGCGTCTGCCGACGACATCTTCTCCCTCACCGACCAACAGCTCGCCGATCGATTCTCGTTCATCTCCGAGATCGGCTTCGGTAATTGGGGGAGCGTGTGGCTTTGTAAGCCGAAGCATGTGAGGTCGTCCGCGCTGGGAACTAGCGGTAAGACGGGGATGGTGAGACTGGGGAAGATGGCGGCTGCCGGCGGAGGGAGCGGTGCGGGAGGAAAGGTCGCTATCAAGTTGGTTCATCGCAGCAAGACGCCTGTGAGTGAACCAAATGCTAAGCCAGGGTTCCTACTGACTCATTCGGTGGGATAGACGACTGCGACGAGGGTGAGAGCACTATGGGGTGAGATGAAGATCATCCGGACACTTCGACATGAGCCGCATCCCAGTATCATCCAGTTCGAAGCGTTCGTCATCACCCCAAGCTATGCTCTGTACAGTAGTTGCACCATCTCCTCGAAGAAGGCTAAGATCCTCTCGCAGGGTAATCATGCCCCACCTCTCCCACCTCATCCCCGTCTGCCTCCCCCCTTCCCGCGCAACACCATACTTCCGCCAACTCGCATCGGCCGTAGGATACCTGCACGAACGCGGTATCACCCACAACGACATCAAGCCTGCCAATGTGCTTCTTTCGCACAATGATATACCTGTACTCGTGGACTTTGGATTCGCGCAGAAGTGGGATGCTGGAGGAAGGGGATCATTTTTGAGTTCCATTTCTTGGGGCACTCCAGAGGTGAGGCATACTGGACGATATTATACAGAGGCTGATCGTCTGGATCCCGGTAGTATCTGGATCCGCAAAGAGCGAGGGGTATGCCGCATGATGAGCGGGCATCGGATGTGTGGTCGCTCGGCGTAAGTCAGCCATGTTTAATCCTAAGTGATACTAACGCTCGGCAACAGATCACCATGTATGAGGTCCTAATTGGGCGGACACCTTTTGAAGCGGACGAAGAGGAGCAGTTCGATACTGCCGACGAGCTCGTGGTCTACCATGAACGTACCAAGAAGGGAGTATGGGTCGGTCAGTGGTTCATGCCGCACGGTATGTCCGATTAGCATAATTTCTTCTACGGCTCGCTGACGCTTTTGACAGACATGCAACACCTGCTTCGCGCGATGATCTGCCCCGATCCAGCATATCGCATCACGGCGATCCAAGCCTACCACCACCCTGCCCTGCAACCGTCCGCCCCCAGCGTCATCATAACCCCACACTTTGTGCGCGCAGCGGCATCTTTCGATATCGAGGATGAGCCAATGCCGCCGCTTGCCCAGCAGGCTGATACCGAGAAGAAGGGCAAGAAGTGCCGCAACAAGAAGAAAGACGCGAAAGACCAATCGAGGGCGAGCACTCCAACCGCGCTGGGCGAGTCGATCAAGCAGCATACCAGTGTGAGCAGACCGAAAGCTCGGCAGAGGGAGGGGTTGCAGGGCGTGCAGTGGGAAGAGAGGACGCCGAGCCCGAAGAAGGATAGTAAGCTTGTGATCAAGTGGACGAGCCATGAGGATCTTCTGGCGATTGCGGACGGGGAGGACAAGGAGAGTCAGGATCCCACTCGTAAGTCTGTGCGGAGATGGTGCGATTAATTCTGATTGGACGTAGCGACCAAAATGATAAAGAAGGGGCAGGAGCTGCGAGTCAAGGAGTCCTCCGCTGTCGGTGAGTCTGGCGCCGGCTTCTTGGGCTGTCCTAGTCCTTGTAAGCTGACCTATAGTAGCCGAGCACAAGGTGATCCGACGTATCTCGTCAGCCCGATTTGCCGAGCTTGGACAGCCAGTGTCTACCCATGACAGCTCCGCGACCGGCTCCACCGAGATGCTCCAAGCTTTGAACGAGCGATCTTCGACGTTGTCCTCTGGTACTGCACCAAAGACGAAAGAGGAAGCCGCGCTCAAGACCATGCGCTCGCTCGAAGGCGTCAGACATTCTTCCCAACTGGAGAAGGCCAAGGGGAACCATCGTGATGTCCTTTCAGCGATCACGAGGCCTGCCCCAGACCCCCCTCGACCGCAGAGTCTCAACCCAGCTCAGGATAGTACAGCTAAGAGAGACGACCAAAGACGAAGTTTGGGATTGCGACAGATGGCGCTTGTTGAGGTAAGGGAGGAAGATGTGCAGGTCAGGGTGACTTCGCCCGGGAAGGCGGCTGGTATGTTACTCTTGCTGTGAGAAAATCGTTGCTGACGAGAGCAGTCGTTGTGAATGTCGAGATGCCGGCGATGACGGAGATCAGGCCCGCGCAATTGTCACCTCAGCGGAATGGTAAAGAGTTTCGTGATGCCATTCCAGACTGAGCTGAAAGAGCCCTAGTTCGCGCCGTTCCCACCGTCAGCGAGATCCCTCCCCGTAACAGTGGCCCGACTGGACCATCCCCAGCCCGACCACGACCCACAGCCACCCGACCGACCGATATCCTGGTGACAGGCAAGCCTTTCCCCAATACCGATTCCAGTAGCCCGCTCGATGAGCTCAGGGAGAAGATCATGAAAAGCGACCGTGCGTACATCCCACCCAGATCGTCAAACAGATAGCTGAAGATTGAGATTAGAGGAGAAGCTCGTTCGATTCAGGCAGTTCTCCGGGGACTTGGTGGCTCCGCCGAAGACCTCCACGCGGTCATCTCGCATGGGTAAGCATCTCTTGAAGTCACTCCGTACGGCGCTCATCACAAAGTCCGCAGGCAAGACATCCATGCCTGCAACCTCGATGACCGAGCCCGCAGTACCGCCTATTCCTCGGACTAGAAGCTTCGAGGCTCTTGCGCTCGATGGTCGACTGGATAAGATCGCTCATTGTGAGTTGTGCTCTTCGGCCTTTCGGATGTCGTGCTGATCATCGCTACAATGACAGGGGTCAAGGATGTTGAGCGTGAGTCTGCATTTTCATGCCCTCTTGTTCCAGCTGACTTATCTCTAGGCATCGTCGAGGACGCCCGCAGAGCCCTTGCAGAAGGACGGGAGCCAATCCTGCCCATCCCTGGTCTCCCCGTCGAGATCACCCAGAATCCGACAAGTCCTGGACACCGCTTGAGCCTCATCCCTGGCAAGGGAACCCAGGCAGAAAGCGCTGTTGTGGCACATCTCCGCGCGATGAGCACACAAGCCGAGCCCGCCACCCCGCCAAAATGGATGACATACGCGGAGGCGGAAGAGACCGTCAAGCAGGCGAATGACTGGATTGATGAAGATGGGCCGAAGGGGAAGACAAAGAAGGAACGGCCATTGGGTTCGTATCCTGCCAGTCAATCCTATCCCCGCTGATGTGCTTGTAGTCTCGCAGGTCACGAAGCTCTTTGGAACGGAAATAGACACGGAACAACTCAACTCGCGAAACAATACGCGTACGACCAGTTTCCGTTTCAGAAAAATTGTACTGATCCACCAACAGCTGAGCCGATGACCGTCCCCCTCAAACCACCACAACTCCGTGGTGTCCCGTCTACCCCCGCTTTACGCTCCTCCACCCGCCTCTCTCGTCTGCCTCTTACCCGTAAATCCGAATCGAATCTTCGCAATTCCAAGATCATCCCTGCCGCCCCATCTCCTGTCAACATCATCAGTCCACGTCGCGCAGTATACGAAGATCTGCTCGGCTCGACCCCCGGCGTGGTTCGAAAAGGCGATGGCTGGTCGTCTCACCCTTCCGGCCGAGCAATGGCCAAGCCCAGCTCAATGGCAAGTCTACGTGAACGCGCCATCGCGTTCCTCCGGGATGACCGCGAGCCGAAGGAATCGAAAGAGACCGGACGGCATATCGTTGATCTCGCTGCGGAAGTTTCTACCAAGAGAATTCCGGCACGCCCGGGTACCCCTGGTGCAGGATCGACTTTGAACGCGAGTCAGGGTCAGGGGAAGAAGAAGGGGTTCTTTGGGAGGTTGAAGGAGATGGTTGCGGGAAGGCACAAGGGGACGGAAGGGCTCTGAAGACAGGACACGGCGGTCTACGAGACGACACCTTCCGATACCAAAGACACTCGGGATACCCATCATGTCCATCATCGTTTGTGTATCCGATTTCTTCTCAACCTCGCTATCCCCACTGATCTCACGAATATCCTCTGCCACATCGCTGAGCCTATCCCATCGCCGAAAATTCGCGTCTTTCGGCTTCGATCTTACGCCTTTATGCGTTATGCCTTTATGTCTTCACGTCTATACGCCGAATCATACATTATCGAGGGAACGCCATGCACGAATAATGCCACGACAGCCTCCTTCATCTTCATTTCAGTGGAAAGATCGGGAGCTAGTCGGATGAGAGGGACGGTCCGTCGTCCGTGGCGGGGCCACCAAATGGTGTGGTGCGGCAAGAATGCCCTCTCCGAAAGGACACCTCATATCCATTTCTGACGCACTCCATCGCAAACACATCATCCTCGTCATCGTCACCACTCCTTTGATGCTAATCACTCCTTTGTCAAGCGTCCAATCTCAAAGCCAACACAAAATGCCAGATATAAGCCTCGCATCCCACTCATTCTCATGCCGTCTGGGACCAACATTGAAGTCAAAGTCGACAACTATGTCCCTCCGCGAGTCCAACACCAAGAAAGGTCTGTCCTCTGTCCCTCTTCAACCCTCTCCATCTCATTCGCATCCTATCCTTCAGACTCCTCAACTTCGTCTCCCATCGAAGCGGCAAGCTGACGTCTACAGCTGCGAACGCAGTCAAGCCGGAGGGCGCGAAGAGCTATACTGATCAAGGCAAAGACCTTCTCGACACGTCCGTCCGCCTCCTCCCAATTCAACTTCTCCTCCCATCCTCCCTTCCCTCCTTCAACCTTCCCTCCTTCAACCTTCCCTCCTCCCCTCTTCCCTCCATACTCTCTCTATCCATCCCAGGCTACCAGCTCTTGGGGAAGAGCTGATCATCTTGCAGTGCGGCGTCCTACATCCCGGGCGAGTCCAAGCCCCTCGACGCACTAAACTCCGACGCGGCGAACCCGAACCTCACGCACGATACTGGCCGTCAGGGCCCGGGCCCGGGCGCGATCGGGAATGCGCTGAAGCCCAGTGGTCAGCAGTCCACTGGAGAATGGGCGGAGGAGAAGGTCGATCAGTATGTCTCTCTACCCCTCCATCTCTCGACCTCTCCACTTCCCCACCTTCGCGAGTTTCGTATTCTTGCTCCGAGCTTCTTCTTGCGTGGTTGATGGTTCACAGGATGGAGAGTAAACTCCAGCCAAACGATACAAAGAGTATCCCTCAGAAAGCAAGGGACGCGGCCAGCCCTGGTAACGATACCCAAGGCCAGGGCCAGGGGATGTACGAGCAAGTCGCGGGGATGGCGCAGGGCGCGACGGAGCAGGTCGCGGGGATGGCGCAGACTGCGAAGGATGGGGTCGTGAATATGGTCTACGGGCAGAAGAAGGAGTAGCGGTCGTTAAGAAGCCAAGTAGATCTGTATGATGAGTGACCGATCGACCGTGATGATAGTTATGCCCGTCAGCTCGTTCTGATCTAATCATCTTTGACTGGATGCGTTTCATGCTAGAAGCTGAATCGGGCGTTATTCTGCCACTGGCGTCGTAAGGTCGTCCTTGCCGCATCGCCTACTCGTTCGAGACCATTGATCCTTTCATCCTCGCCCCCTAGTCCTCCTTTATTCGCCGGACAGCGGAGCAGCTGCATAAACCGGTCGAAGGTATATCAGAGCATTGGCCACCCGCAACAGCCCGTTAAACTAGTTCTTCTTTCCAGAGTTCAACCTCGTGTACCGCTCAGTGATTGCTTTCCTCCTCACTTTCAGCATCATGACCGAGCAGACCAAAGTCGAGACAGGGAAGAGTCAGTCTCCCCCTCCCACATCCCAGCCCATAAGGACTGAGTCCAGTCGTAGAGATCGAAGTAGTCCGCAGAGCCTCCGAGCCGAGCTCGACGTCGGGGCCTCGCTGCGCGTCAGAGCAGTACGCCCTATCCCAAAACTTTGCTTTTCGGCGAATTGAGAGTCGCAGGGCTTCGTCCGTTGCATTTTTGCACGCCAAGGATAAGCAGCCGGCTTTCCTACCTGCTTACCAGGACAGGAGGCCGTCGGCGCAGCAGGCCGAGGCGGAGTGAGCGCTAGCCTGTCGAGCTCGATTTGCTGCTGATAGCACGGTAGGCTGAATGGGAGGCTGATGGAGAGGTTCTGAGGCGGCGATGGAGTTATGGTTAGTGTTGTACGTTATGTCAGTACGAAATTTGACGATGTGCCAGACTCCGAGGGCGTTGTACGATGTGACGGTATTCTATCATAAGTAAAGTATGATTAGACGGTGTTGTTCCTTAGGTATGATTAGACGGTGTTGTATCACAAGTAGATTAGACGCTGTTGAACGATGAGTTTGATGAGACGGTGTCGTCATATGGGTGCGATGACGATGTTGTACCGATGTGGAATATGACGACTATTGTGTCAGAGGCCACGGGCGTTGTACGAGATGTATATCTGTCCATAGCTCCATCAGCCCACACTAACAAGCCAATGACCGGATACTCACCTATTTCGCCAACCCCGCGGCCAATGCCCCCTCCCACTCCTCCCTAAACTCCCCCAGACTCCTCCCCAAACTCATCTCCACCATCTCAATCGGCATCATACTACTCGCATACACCGGGGCGTTCCGACTCGTTTGTGGTCGAAGATGTCTGAGGAGTTCAGCTTGGATAGATGGCGTTCCGACTCGTTTGTGGTCGAAGATGTCTGAGGAGTTCAGCTTGGATAGATGAAGAGGGAGGCGGACTGACAGTCATTCCCGCCATCGTAGACACCCCGGACCTCGTCTTCGTAGAACGCTCGGATCGTGTCGCAGATGGTCATTCGCGTCTCTTCCGACTGCAAGTGCTCGTAGAGATTCGTATCTCGCTGCGACACGCCTGATGAAGACTAAGAACCCCAACCATCCACAGCGCTCTTGACATACCGAGCAGGACGTTCTCCCGTACAGAACACCTCATCTCCCTCGCCGGGTTGATCTCCACAGACCGCTTCAACACTAGCTCCAACCTAACCTCTTTATCCTCGTCATCACATCCCTGATAAGCGGTGCCCGGGTCGAGGTCGTGTGCGATGAAGTCGCTCGACTTGAGAAGGAGGTAGATGTCGGCAGGAGTCGTACAGTGGAGCGGTCCATGCGACGTCTGGGGGAGGATGAACGCTGCGTCCTAAAAGCAGCATAGATCAGCCAGGGCGATACAATCAGTGGTGAAGGGCTCACCCTCGGGCTCGTCCAATTGAGTTTCGGGAACGCCGATCCTCCAAACTTGGAGATACCAGTTCGGATCGCCGCATTCAGCTTCGGGAGTCTGTACACTGGTGCAGCTAGTCAAGACGAGGACGAGGATGAGGAGCTTGACTCGGGACGCAGCGGGCGAAGGCGGTCGATGAGGTTGGGGAGTCAAGCCCTCGCTGGTTTCGGGTAAGAAGATCGAGTCGGACTCCATCCACTACTGTCGAGTGCCATGTCAGCTTGGACAAGGCCCATGGGGAGCGATGTTTTTACCTCTAGAAAAAGCCTCTCGTTCACCTAGGGATTCGAGATCGATGATGATCGTGGAGAAGGTGATGTCCCGGAAGCCGGGATACCACGCATCGATTCGGTGTGGGGGAGAGGGGCGGGAAGAGTGGGTGGGAGGTTGGTGAGGGGAGTGCTACTGGCATGTCGGGCAAGGGGCGGGATCGACATTGGGGCAATCATGATACTTTCCTCTTCTTCTGCTGTCCTCGAGCGATGAATGAAAGTGCTGAAAAAGAAAGCACGGAATCCCCAATTTGAACATTACATTTGGTCATTCTTGACTCCCTCCATCCCTAGGGCCAGCAAACTGGGCTCGCGTAAGCCAAGAGGTCATCGCGATGTGCGGGCGGTACTCGCTCGCCCTGAGCAACGAGGAGGTGTACGATGCACTCGAGAATCAACTACCTCGGATGTTCAATCACGGCGGACGACGGCGATGGGAGAGACCGCAGGATTACCGGCCAAAGCGAGTGACTCTAACCTTTCCCGTTCGCAACATACTCATGAGACTGTTCAGCTACAATATGGCACCCCATCAACGAGCTCCGGTGATTCGGCGCGATCACGAGTCGGGAGAACCGATGATCGAGACTATGTGAGCGATTCCGGGCGGTTGTCACTATGACTTTTGAGGTTGGGCCCGGTCAGGCAGTGGGGCCTTGTACCGCACTGGACGAAACATCCCCCATCTGGTCCGCTGAACACGATCAATGCTCGATCCGAAGGCTTGCTGTGAGTCATCTCAGCAAGTGAATGTCACCCGGCTGAGGGAGTAGTGACCCGTCGTCTGGTGGGATGTGGCATGCTCTGAAGGGGTACAAGCGGTGTATCGTCCCGGCGCAAGGGTGGGCTCCTTCTCCAGCCCTACCACCCCGACAGAGTCATGATGCCGACTCAGATACTATGAATGGCTCAAGAGACCCTCCTCCAAGATCGCACACTTCACCCGTCTCCCCTTAACACCCAAACACACCAACGCTTCCCCGCCCCTAATGTTTCTCGCCGGCCTCTGGGATTCCGTGACCTACCAATCCCCCGTCGAATCGCGCTTCAAACCCTCCTCCGATCCCCTCGACACGCGAGAACCTTACCCTACCGGCAATCCTGTGCCGCTGGCTACATTTACGATCTTGACGACTGTCCCGGCGAAGGATATTAGGTGGTTGCATGATCGGATGCCCTGTATCTTGACGGGGTGGGAGGAGGTGGGCAAGTGGTTGGGATTGGGGGAGGTGAAGGGGTGGGAGGATGGCAAAGGGGGGACGGGGGATTTGCTGAAGGGAACGGCGGGTCTGGATTGGTGAGCGCGGTCGGTTTATCGTAATGAGAAAATTGCTGATGCCCTGTCCAGCTTCCCGGTACCGCCCGAGGTCGGGAAGATCGGCAACAACTCGCCCACCTTTATTGAGCCCGTGTCAGAACGGTCCGACGGGATCAAGTCGTTCTTCCACAAACAGCAGGCGTCACCCGCAAAAGGGGTCGATCACTCGGCATCACCTCGGACTCCCGTAAAGGAGACAGAGAAGCCTACCAAGGCCGAGATCAAAGAGGAGGCTGAGGGCATCGACACAGAGGTGACTGCCCACGACGGTGAGAAGGGACTGGGGGACGACTCGAATGCGCCGAACCCCGAAGCAACAGAAGAAGAGAAGCCTTCGATCGAGGCCGAGGCTGGTTCGAAGCGGAAACGAGGTCGACCAGCTGAGGTAGTGGCGGACGAGGAGGAGCAAGAGAAGAAGCAAGAGAAGCGAGGTGGTCATCAGACAAAAGTCATCCGGCGGACGCCATCTGACGATACGAACAAAGCAGTGGGTAGCCTAGGAGGCTGCGGTGATCTGTCGCTGAGAGAGATCTAGCAGCCGGCAATTACGAGCTTCTTCAAGTCGCCAGAGAAGGTCAAGGCGGAGCGAGCTGTTACCCGAAAAGTGGATGGGAGGAAGTGGAAGAAGTAAGAGAGCATGGCAGACTGGGTTCGGATGGGATGTTGTATCTTTAGCTTGTTGTATACAAGTCTGTCGGATCAATAATGTCGCAACATCGCGCAAAGGGGCGTGACTGCATGTGATGATTCAGCTTTAAATTCCCGTCTTCTCTTGTGCAACACACCCTTGGAGAAGTCCACAGTCGATACCAGTCGAGATGACATCCTTTACACCAGCCTTGAAGACCTTCATCACCGCCGAGCGCTTCGCCGTCATCGGTCGAGTCCTCACAGACCGGTCACGGTTCGACAACAAGGTGAGCGTCTCCCTCTTTCATCCCTTCATCCCAGCATCTAGACTATGCTGACACCACGGCTGCAGGTCCTCAGATGTTAAGCTCTCCTCGCATTCTTTCAAGTCCCGTCTTTCGACCCGGCTGACCCATAGCAGGTACCAGAACCACGAGCTCCCAGTCTCGCCCATCCGCCCCTCCGCCGCCACGGGTGATACCGCCGAATCCCTATCCGTCCTCTCCGACCCGGTACATAACTTCCCCCTTCATACTTCCACTTCCACTCCACTCCACTCCTGCTGTTGTTCCTTGCTCAAACTGACAAAGGCCTAGCTGTCCCTGCCAGACCTCTCAAACACCTCGATATCTATCATCATCAACCCCGTCCAGGGTCTCCCAATCCTCGAATCCCTCTTCCCCTTCCCTGCCTCATCCTCTCCTGCATCGAAAGCCCGCACAGAGCCTCGGGCGGTATGGTTCCAGCCTGGTGCAGAGTCCGATGAGATCGCGGCGTTCGTGCAGGATCACGGGATCGGGGAGAGGGTAGTCTTTGGTGGAGGTTGTATATTGGTCTTGGGCGAGAGGCTCATGGCTCAGTCTCGGGGCAGTCAGCCGTCCAAGTTGTAGACTTGTCCATCTCCATGCATTGCTGCTCCGTGCGTCTGCAAGTCTGTGAGCTCGGGAGGGGCAGCACGATCGCACCCGCAATCCGGGCCGATCCCCACAGAGCGCCTCTCCGTCTGGAACCAAACAACCCCCTTCCACCGAGTCATCTCACTTCCATCTTCCGGGGCGGTCCCGAACGGTTGAGATATGTCGATTGAGGAGAGTAGGCTGGGTACGACTGTTTCAGCCGCGAGGCGTTTCGGCGGTTCGGGCTCGGGCGGGGTGAGGTCCGGCTTTGGTTTACCTCACAAACTCGTCTCATCACCATCCTCTTCATCCTCCTCATCTCCATTGAACCTTTCGACTCTTCCGCTTCGGGTTTCTTGTGATCCCCGCTTTATGAAACATGATCCCGACTTGACACTAACGCTCTTTCTCGTAACGCTTTCCTTCGCTCCATCACTCAAGCACTCCCCGCACGCCGCCCACCGGCACATCAAAACACCTCGAACATTCTCCTACCCACTCGCACCGCCGTCCTTTGATCCCATCACCACACCCGCGTCACGTGGTAAGCGTCGGAAACGTCAGTCGCCTCGTCCTCCCTTCATCACTCTCAATCATCCTCAGCTGATCCACAACACCCCTCAGACTTACAATACCACCCAACCTGAAAGAAATGTATAGAAGCCGAAATGGGCGCCTTCTCCCTCCTCGGCATACAAGCCCTGATAGTCACCTCCCCACCCGTCTTCTACCCCCCGCGGCACCGTGACTGCTCCTCCTCATACAGTGATTCACTCGCCAATACCAGCCAGAACGCAGAGTCCCCTGGGAGACCGAAACTCCACCCTTCGGCGTCGCTGAGTAACCTCCTACCAAGCGCCTCAGCAGATGATGTCTCGGGCGGGTGGGAACCGCTCCACTGGCGCGCTTCCATTCGCGAGACCAAGACCTCGGAGACGGGGAGACGGACGCCAAGTCGACCGAGTCATAGGCGATCCCAATCTGCCCTACCACCAGGGCTGGCATCCCGAAGACCCGGGCCCTCTCCAATGGGTCGACTCCAGGAATTCTCGCGGAACCCACTCGCCTCGGTTTCTGCCATTAGCCTACCCACACTCGCCGAGCTCGAAGCTCACGAGCCGGACCCGTCACCCTCGATCCCGCCCTCACCCGTCGTTCGACCGAGGTACAGGCAGAGCTCAAGGATAGCCGTCATCTCCGAACCCGATTCTCCGAACCTACCCATATCAGCGACATCCTCCGTCCCTCCACCCCAGCACGCGTCTATGCCACCCCTTTCCCGTCCCCGCCCACCGGCTTCCCCGCGCTCTGGGTCGACTCTGGTCATCCCGGTTCGCGATCGGATACAAAGCCATTCGAGAAGACCGAGTTTGGGGTCAACGAGCTCGGTGAGCGACGTGGCGGTGCTCGCTACTTGGTCGTTCCCCGCTTCGCCAGAGAATACCATGACCACGGCCAGTCAACCGAGCGAGCGACTCCGCGACCGGTTACGCAGCCTGTCCTCCCTCGACACTGCCACATCGACTTCCCATCCCACTGCAACTACCAATTCCACTTCCACCCCCACCTCCACATCCACACTTACGAACCCGCCCAAAGAGTCACCCCGCCGACCAAACCTCCCCACCCTGACCCACCGTCACACCCACTCGCCCACGCCCCTCCAGCTCCAATTCCCTAACCCACCGCCAAGCCATTCTTTCCTCCCGCCACCACGACCCCAACGCCGTCCCACCGCATCCCGTCTCCGACAGCCGAACCCCCTCACCATGCCGCACGACTCACTGTCTTTGGGGATCGGCATCGGGGTCGGCACCCTCTCGTCAAGTCCGGGAAGTATGATCTCGGACGACGCGTCGAGCGTATCGGTCCTATGTCCGAGCCCGACCAACTCGGTCGAGTCGCTCCCCCAGATTCAGGGTAGTGTGGGCACGAGTGTGAGTGGAGGAGGCGAGGGGAAAGGATGGTTGGGCTTGGGCAAGTGGAGGAGACGAGCTTTGGATGTCAGCTCTCACTCGAAGTATGGCGAGGGAAGGATGGAGGCGGGGAGGATGGAGAGTGTGCTTACAGTGGATGAAGGTGAGGATGCGGTGGATGTGGAGAGGGATGACGAAGCGTATATCGATTTTGACGAGATATGAGCTGCCCCTACCCCTTCTCCAGCCCACTGCCCTTACCCCAGCCCAGCCCGAGCCCGAGCCCGACGACGAGGACGATGACGAGGACGATGACGATGATACCTACGATATTGTTGTACAGTATGATGATGCATTACTACTGTCATTCGAGTCATGGCTACATCTTCCTAAAAGCAGTACTAGTGTCCGTGTCCGAGGAGTGTATTCGCAAATGGGGGGATCGTGATTGTCCGAACCTTTCATTGTCCATGGTCCCCCCCTGCCCCCCGAGGAGCTTA
>JAABUY010003177.1_pt1 | contig 18481 bp, 32 predicted proteins | sample 5560271 | NCBI WGS metagenome assembly JAABUY01 (sample SAMN10711886, study PRJNA513374) | rock metagenome | isolation source: Antarctica rocks | place: Antarctica: Victoria Land, University Valley
CCCACTCACCATGGTGTTCAGCGAGGAAGCGAAGGCACGCATCAAGCGGCAGGTGCGGGGCGCACGCACCGCATTTACATCTGCATGCAGCCGCCGCCGGCTGCGGCTTCTGCCGCCTGGAGTTCGTCGCTCGAAGCTGTATGACAGCACATGCGGACACGAACACCAATGCCTGCTTTGCATGGCAGCTCTTCACTGCGCCGGCACTCACACGCAGGTGGAGTTTTACTTCAGCGACAGCAACCTGCCCCGCGATGTGTTCCTGTGCTCCAAGGTGGACGCAGACCCGGAGGTACGCGCCCGTGCTGCTCCCCGCCAACTCGAGCGCAGCACCGCCGCACTGGCCGACTCGCGCCGCCGCCCCCGCGGCAGGGCTTTGTCGACCTCGCGCTCGTCTGCTCCTTCACACGGATGGCGCAGGCGCTCAACCTGCGCGAACGGGGCGCGGAGCCCAAGCCCGAGGTGGTGGCCCAGGTGCGTTGGCAGGCCGCGCCTCAGCGCAAGCGGCGAGCTAGGCCGGTAGAGGAGAGGGTTGCGGTTAGAGGGATAGGGTTGGGTTAAGGCGGCTGGGTAGGGTTAGGCCAACCCTTATTCTGGGCGAACGCAGGTGGCAGAGGTGCTGCGCGGCTCGGACGCGCTGGTGGTGAGCGCGGACGGCCGGCGCGTGCGGCGCGCGGTGCCGCTGGACCCGCCCGAGGAGCTGGCGCGCGCGATCGACGCGCGCAGCCTGTACGCGGCGCCCTTCCCGTACACCGCCACGCTGGACGACCTGACCGCGTTCTTCGGCGGCGCCGGCCCCGTCAACTGCGTGCGCCAGCGCCGCCACCTGGGCAGCAAGGACTTCAAGGGCAACTGCTTCATCGAGTTTGCCAGCGTGGAGGCCGCGAGCAAGGTGGCGTCCCCTGGCACGCCTCCCCAAGCGCGCGGGCGCCTGCATGGCTGCCCCGGCCGACCCTGGCATGCCCTGGCTGCGTGCGTCCTCGGTCACGGTGCCGCCGATCCAGCCTCGGCAGTGCATGGAGCCCCTGCACGGCCGCGCTGCGATGAGACGCGCCTCCGGCCGCCAGGTGCTGGGCATGGCGCTGGAGTATGCGGGCGCGCCGGTCGCCATGGAGCGCAAGCAGGACTACATCGCGCGCCGCGCGGCCGAGAAGGTGGATGCAGCCGCGGCGCCGCAGGTGTGCTCATTCATGTCGCTCCCCCGCGTGAGCGCGCCTGCATGCCCCACCGGTGACTGGCCCGAGCTCGCGGGTGCCGGCGCAGGCGACGGCCAATGGCGGTGCGGAGGCAAGCGCGGACGAGGCGCGGGGGGATGCGGCGGGCGGCGCCGCGGACGGCGCCGGCGCCGCCGCCGACGCCAACGGCGCGGCCGGCGACGGCGCCGCGCCCGCGGCAGACGCCGCGCGCGCTTCCGAGCAGGCCCGCGCGGCCGAGCCAGGCGCGGGGGCGGACGCGGCGGCGGCGGAGGCGCCGGCGGAGGAGGCCGCCGAGGCGCCGCCGGAGTTCAAGCCGGGCTGCGTGCTGGAGTTTGAGTTTGGGGGCGAGGAGGCGCCGGAGCAGGCCGGCTTCAACGAGGTCAAGCTCGGCCTGGGCGGGCGGGACGCGGGCGTCGTCTACGTCGAGTACCAAAAGGTGCGCCCGGCGGCGGGCGCCGCGCTGCGTATTGCCGCAGGTGTGCTGCGGCCGGGTTCCTGAAGGCGCACGCGCGCGCGCCGGCAGGGCGACAAGCAGGGCCGCGCGCGCTTCAAGGACGAGGCGGCGGCCAAGGCCGCGCTGGACCGGGCCGGCGGCGCGGTCACCGTCAGCGACCAGGCGGCCGCGCTGCGGCTGCTGGAAGGCGCGCCCCGCGGCCGCCCGCGTCCGAAAAGCCTTTTTGCCCCGGCAACATAAACGCAGATGACATGCTGTCCTCAATGACTCGGATTTGGGTCGAAGCCTACGGCCGTCTTCCCAGTTTGCCGACCTCCAATAGCCAATGCGCGTGCCCCCGTCGGCGCGGCGCGCGCCTGACACGCTGTACCCGGCCGCGCAGGCGAGGAGGAGCTTGCCTTCTACCAGCGCGCGGCCGAGGCGCGGAAGGCCCGGGAGGAGCGGACGGGCGAGCAGGGCGGCGGGCGCGGCGCCGGCGGGCGCAAGCGGAAGCACGACGGCGGCGGGCGCGCGCGCGGGCGCGGCGGCGGGCGCGCGCGCGGGCGTGGCGGCCGCGGGCCGAAGCGCGGCCGCACCTAGGTGCCCGTTGCGCATCGCGTGGCCTGCTTGTGCATGGGGCACTAAGGTGTGTGCCAGTGGCCTTGACAGAGTGTTATCCTGTATTTCTGGCTTTGGCACCCTAGCCGTCGGCTTGCAGGGTGCCCCAGCAGCTGCCATAGGTAGAGGCACGAGTGGAGTCTCCACGTGTGAATAGTACCTGGTCAACAAGTTGACGTTGCAGAGCCATCATGACACTGTGTGATGACTGCCATTTTACAGTTAGAAGCAAGACGCAATAGGTTCTCGATACTGCTTGCGTAGTCCACAAGCGCGCGGCACGCCCTCCCTATGTACCCGTCAGCCCAAGTGCAGAACGTGCACTAGCTCTCGTGACACTGTTATGACTGCCAGGCGACAGTTTCAGGGCAGGATTGGAGCAACATGCAGTCAGCTCTGACAGCTGCTGCTTGCGTAGTCCACAAGTCCTCGTCAGGCCCTCCCTATGTACCCGTCAACCAAGGTGCAGAATGTGCCCTCACGCCACGGTGATGACTGCCATGCAGTAATCCTAAAAATTGGGAAGCAACATGCAGGCTGTTGTCGGAGCTGCTGCTTATCAAGTCCACAAGTGCATGTCACTCGAGTTCCCTATGTCCATCAGTACATGATCACAACAGCCTCCATGTGAGGTGAAAACCATTTCGTAAACATCCCAAGTGGTGCGAGCCAACAAACAAACAAGCCCTAAAAAACAAGTGCTCCAAGTGCAAAGCCAATCATGTCACTTCAAATACTCTGCGCAGTTCTGTAATGAACACTTCTTTGGCAACACTGGTACAAGAACATGTGCAAGGACCCGTTGCACTGGGACCTTACTGCACCCAAGCGCTGCTGCGGCACATCACTTCTTCTTACCATTGCAGGTTGTCTGAAAGCCTCGCCATGTCGAGCACTGCACAGTGGAGGTGTCGCCATTGCTGGTAGTGATGGTCTCTGTGGCGCCCTGGAAGTTGGGTGTGGACAGGCCAGGGGTTACATTCACCGATGTGACCGTGGAGCCCGAGCCATCATCTGCAGCAGGCACAGCTCGTCATCAGTTCACCGCTTGGGCAGCACGTCAGCATTTGCGGGCGGCGCATGCCCACTGCCTGACAACCGGCCGCCAAATGATCCTGCATGTCAGCATCACACTGGGCGCCACATTCGCATCCAACCAGGCATTGCCGATGGAGGAGGAACGGGCGTGTTCAACACAGCAACCAGCCGGGAGGCACTGGGCAGCTCTCGTAAGCTCGCCGATGAGCCACACAGTGCGCCTGGCACATACTGCTGCTTCCTGCACGCAACTTGCAGTACTTGGGAAGCAGCTCACCTTGCAGGACTGTGCGGGAGTGCGCCAGGGGCGGCAGCGGGCGTGTGTCCATCCCTGCGAAGCAGGCAACTAGGCTCACTTTATTTCCGGCAGCACACAGTGTCGCTGGTCAACTGCAAGCACATGAAGCAGCAACACTGTCAAAACCTGCTCTCAGCACTGCCAGCCGGCTGTGGGTGGGAGGTTCCTGGTGAGGGACTTACCGGCCTGGGCGCCAGCCGCACCAGCAATGAGAGCAGCGCTCTCCTTCAGCTCGCGTCCTGCAAGACAGGAAGGCGCGTCATACAATTTCTTGGTGGCCAGGCAAGGCAAGTACCTTGAACACATGGCTCAAGCCAGTGCCTGCATTTCTTCAAGGCACTCACCATTGACAAGCGCCACGGCTCCAATGAGCAGCACAGTAAGCAGCAGCTTGCTCTCCATGACGGCGACCTGCACCGCACGAGCCCTGGATCAGAGGGCAAGTGTGGTATGAGCAGAGCGCGCTTACACTGGCAGCAAGAGCTGCAGCCCCGTTTGGCCTCACTGGGAGACGATCAGCCCACATGAGGGCAGTTGAAGCAGAGTTGCCCTAGCACCAGTCTCTGCGCTATTGTTCCCTGCTACACCGGCTGCTCGACCAGGTCTGCAGGCTGGTCGGGTCAGGTCAGGCTGCTGCACCACGTCTGACGCTGTTGGCGGCGCTGTCAGCACGGGATCAGCTGCTGTTCCCGTGCAAGCACAGAGGCTGCACACCAGGAAAAGGTGCCCCAGGGGTCAGGCGCTGCTCGCCCACGACCCCGATCACTTCACACAGGCCTCAGGCACGTCTGTGTGCCTGGAGCCGTCACCTGTGGCTGTCGGAAGAGTTCGGTAGAGGCGACTGCTTCGTCTTCGGCGTCCTGATCGCAGCCAGACTCTTCGGAACAGCTGCTTATGAGGGTGCTTTGTGTCTTGCCGGAGTGATCTGGGGAAAGCTCGGCTTGGGTAAACATACGGCAGTGCACTTGCGCACTACCTCGATCAGACCCTTTGCCCTAACTTAGTAAATGCATTTGTGCCCGAAGGAGTTACGCGCCCAGCACTGTCGATCGGCAGCTCAGCAGGCGCGCTTAGAACGCCTGCGCGGCGCAGTCACAGCGCGTCTGCGGGGATGCGTCCAGCAACGCCCAGCGTGAGCGCGCCTGTACACTCCGCGTGGCTTTCAGATCATGCTGTGATGCTGCTGGAGGACCGATCAGGCTCGAGTGCTCTAGCTCATGTGCAAAGCTCGTGCGTTTTGTTAGTCCCTGCTTGGGATGCACTGCTCGTCTGACAAATGCGGTCACTTACAGACTGCTGTCATTGTTCACGCTTTCATGAGCGCATGCACTGATGCTGCAGAGCGTACGCATGCAAGAAAGAAGACATCCACATATGCAAAGACTGGTCATACAGCAAGCAAGCAAGCACACTTTTCACCCAGCTGATGCGCACCCATAAGTGGATGTCCTTGGTTGATGCATAACATTGAGTCAGTTCCCATCCTCACACCCCATCGCTTGACCTAACAGGCACCACAGACTCCTCACCGTGGAGCCCTCCTTGATGTATGCCCCCACGCCCATGTCCGTCAGCCACGCTTCTGCGGCCGCTCACAGCGCACGCTAAAGCAGCCGCAAGGCAGGCGCCGGGCACAAGGCGCAGGGCTTAAGGGGCGCATGCTGTGAGGCAGGCGCGCAGTATCCCCCGAGCGCAGGCCCGCCCGCCACGAGCGCCCGCCTGGTGAGCCGGATCGGCCGGCGCCGCCCCGCGGCCGCGCCCCCGGCTATCCCACGCGCGCGGCCAGTGCGGGGTGCAGGCCGCCCAGCATGCGCACGAGCGGCGGGACCTTGGCCGCGCGCTCGCGCCTGCGGCGCACGGCCGCCTGCAAGTGACAACCCCGACGCGTCGGCGGACGGGCACGCTGAGCTGCAGGCCGGTGGCTGCAACATATCCCGCATGCCTTAAGCACTGCGCCAGACGCTGGCACATGCAATATGAGAATGGCTGCGGGGCGGCCAGGACCGCACAATGCCCGGGCCGCTCCGGGGCGCGCCTGCTCCAGCGCCAGCAGCTCCTGGTACTTGGCCTCCGCCTCCAGCAGCGCCTGGTACCTCGCGGACGCCTGCCGCGCGCGCACCAGGCTCCAGAAAGCGGCAGGCGCAGCGGGCGCGCGCGCGCCGAGCAGCGGCCGCGGAGCGTGCGCGCGCGCCTGGGCGAGCGTGCCGGTGCAGCGCAGGCAGGCGGCGGCCGTCAGCGCCCACTGCCGCTTGAGCGGCTGGAACAGCGCCGCGGCCTCGTAGTAGGGCTGCGCGGCTCCATAGCTCTGCGCGCCAGCCGTGGCGCGCCCGCAGTCGATTACGCTCCTGGCTGATGCATGCAAACGGTGCGGGCCCCGGCTGCCACATGCGCGAAAGCCGGTGTGGCGCTTCAGCCGCTGCATACCATGCGAGGTGTGCCTTGGCGCAAGCGCAAGAGGAAAGAGCAGGCAAGTGCTGGCGGGGCCCCCTCGGTGTTCCGCAGTGCGCGTGCAAATGCCATCGTCGGCTGCAGCACGGCTGCAGCATGTTTAAGAGCAGCGCCACGCTGCCTCTTCCGGCCACCACCGGAGGCTGTCTGAGATGGAGCAGGCGTGGGCTACTGTAAAGAAGGCGTGTGCGGGGCGCACGCCCCCTCCTGCAGCTGGAAGCGACCCCCAGGCGAGCGCGGGCACGCCGCTAGGCAGGGCGCCCGCGGCGGCCTCCAGGCAGCGGCGCGCGGCGGCGCGCTCGCCGCAGGCCGCGTTTGCGGCGCCCAGCGCGGCCAGCGCGGCCACATCGTGTGGCGAAGCGCCGCTGATGCGGCGCAGGTCCTCCGCCGCGGCCGCGTGGTCGTCGTCCAGCGCCGCCGCGGCCGCCGCCTGCACGCCGCCCGCGCGCCCTGGCGAGGCGCGTGCGGCGCGCGGCGCGCGGCGCGTGCTTGCGGCCCCGGCCGCGCCCTGACGGCGGTCGCAGGACCAGGGCACGGCCCGTGCGATGTGATCCACGACTGCTCAGCGATTGGGCCGCCCTCACTGGTCACAGAATACTGCTGCAGGAGGAGTCACGAGTGAAGACTTCACTGGGAATACTATTTTATCAAGATGGGAATACTATTTCGTCTTTGTTGCAGTAGCCCTCATGACACTGTGAGGACTGCCAATTTACATTGCAAAAGCAACAACCGAATGCTGCGGCTTGCCTATTCGACAAAGCGCGCAGCACTCCCTTCCTATCTATCCGTCAGCCCAAGTGCAGAACGTGCACTAGCCCTTAAGACACTGTGTGACTGCCATGCGACAGTCTCAGGGCAGTATTGGAGCAACATGCAGCCAGCTCTGACAGCTCTGACCACATAGTCCACAAGTCCTCGTCACGCCCTCTCTATGTACCCGTCCATTAAAGAGCAGAATGTGCCCTCACGCCACTGAAATGACTGCCATGTATTTCTCCTAAGAAATGTGAAGCAACATGCAGTCAGTGGTCACACAAGTCCACAAATGCATGTCACTCGAGAAGTCCACATGTCCCACCAACGAATGATCACATCACATAAACAGCCTGAGGTACAAAACATTTGAAACGTCCCATCTGAAGTGGTGCGAGCCAACAAACAAGCAGTGCTAAAAAAAGAACTTGCTCCAAGTGCAAAGCGTTGAAGTCACTTCAGATACTCTGCGCAGTTCTGTTATGAACAATTCTCTGGCAAAATTAGTACAAGAACGTGTGCGGTACCTGTTGCACTGGGACCTTACTGCACCCAAGCAGTGCTGTGGCACATCACTTCTTCTTTCCATTGCAGGTTTCGCTAAACCCGGACTTCGTGCAGAGCACAGAGGAGGTGTCGCCATTGGCCGTAGTGATGGTCTCTGTAGAGGTCTGGAAGGTGGGTGTAGACACACCAGGCGTAATATGCACCGACGTGACATCAGATCCCGATGTGTCATCTGCATCAGGCACAGCTGTTCTTCAGTTCATCGCTTGGGCAGCACGTTTGCATTCGCGGGCGGCGCATGCCCCCCTGCCTGACAAGTGGACGCCAGATTTCTTGCATGTCAGCATCACACTGGGCGCATCATGCGCTTCCAGCAGTGTCATGCGTCCGTGTGCAGTCCCTCAGGAGGAGGGCTGGGCATGTTCAGACCAGCGTCTAGCCGAAGGGCGCTAGGAGCTTATTGAAAGCTCGCCCATGAGCCACACAGTGCGCCTGGAACATGGAGCTGCTTTGTCCGCACACAGTGTGCAGTAGTTGGGAGCAGCTCACCTTGCAGGACCGTGCGGGAGTGCGCCAGGGGCGGCAGCGGACGCGTGTCCATCCCTGCGAAGCAGACAACCAGGCTCACTTTATCTCCCGGAGCACACAGCGTCGCTGCTCATTTGCAAGCACATGAAGCAGCAACACTGTCAAAACACACTCTCAGCACTGACAGCCGGCAGTGGGTGGTAGGTTCCTGATGGGGGACTTACCAGCCTGGGCGCCAGCCGCACCAGCAGTGAGAGCAGCGCTCTCCTTCAGGTCGCGCCCTGCAAGACAGGAGGGCGCGTCAGACAATTTCTTGGTGGCCAGGCAAGGCAGGCACCTTGCAACACATGGCTCAAGCCAGAGCCTGCAACTCTTCACGGCACTCACCATTGACAAGCGCCACGGCACCAATGAGCAGCACAGTGAGCAGCAGCTTGCTGTCCATGACGACGACCTGCACCGCACGAGCCCTGGATCAGAGGGCAAGTGTGGTATGAGCAGAGCGCGCCTACACTGGCAGCAAGAGCTGCAGCCCCGTTTGGCCTCACTGGGAGACGATCAGCCCACATGAGGGCAGTTGAAGCAGAGTTGCCCTAGCACCAGTCTCTGCGCTATTGTTCCCTGCTACACCGGCTGCTCGATCAGGTCTGCAGGCTGGTCGGGTCAGGTCAGGCTGCTGCACCACGTCTGACGCTGTTGGCGGCGCTGTCAGCACGGGATCAGCTGCTGTTCCCGTGCAAGCACAGAGGCTGCACACCAGGAACAGGTGCCCCAGGGGTCAGGCGCTGCTCGCCCACGACCCCGATCACTTCACACAGGCCTCAGGCACGTCTGTGTGCCTGGAGCGGTCACCTGTGGCTGTCGGAAGAGTTCGGTAGAGGCGACTGCTTCGTCTTCGGCGTCCTGATCGCAGCCAGACTCTTCGGAACAGCTGCTTATGAGGGTGCTTTGTGTCTTGCCGGAGTGATCTGGGGAAAGCTCGGCTGGGTAAACATACGGCAGTGCACTTGCGCACTACCTCGATCAGACCCTTTGCCCTAACTTAGTAAATGCATTTGTGCCAGGAGTTACGCGCCCAGCACTGTCGATCGGCACAACAGGCTCAGCAGGCGCGCTTAGAACGCCTGCGCGGCGCAGTCACAGCGCGTCTGCGGGGATGCGTCCAGCAACGCCCAGCGTGAGCGCCCTGCACACTCCCTGCACCCCGATGCCCCTGCGCACGCTGCTACGTACCAGTGCCTCGGCCGCAGGGGTCCTTCTATGCGCACGCCGACGTCGCGCCGCCAGCCCACGCCGTGAAGCAGAACGACGACGCCGATATGGCACTCAAGGAGGCCGCGGCGCTTGAGGCGCTGCTGGAGGGCGCTGCCGAGGCGCTGAGCCGCGGCGACAACAGCCGGGGTGCGTTCACCTCCCTGCGCGCGCGCCCGCGGCCGCCTGTGGTCGACGGCAGCCCCGCCGCTCGGCCAAGCTCCCGCGTCTGGAAGCGCGCAGCGCTGGAGCTGGCGCGCAGAGCCGCGCAGCAGGAGCAGGGCGAGGCGGGGCTGCAGCGGCGGCGTGCGCCGGGCGGCCGCGCGGACCTGGGCTTCACGGCGGGCCTGACGCTCGCCGCCGCGCTCGCCGCCTGCGAGCTGTGGTCCGAGGCGCTGGCGGCATACCAGCGCCTGATGGACGGCCCGGCCTACCCGGAGGCGCGGCCGACTTCCCGGCGTGCAGCTGCGACAGCCACGCGCGCCCCCCGGCCCTCACGCGCGCGGCGCCCGCAGGCCAAGCGGCTCCGGGTCAACGTCGGCAACATCCACTTTGCGCGCGGCGACTACGCGGCCGCCGTGCGCCTTTACCGCATGGCCGCCGATGCGCTGCCGCCCGGCGAGCGCGGCGCGCCGCTGCGAATCAACCGCAACGTCGGCGCCGCCCTGCTGCGCATGGGCCAGCTCACGGCGCGCCCCGGCGCGGGGCCCGCCAGCTGCGGCCACACGAGCGCGCATCAGCGCCGCCGAAGGCGGGGCGCGGTGCCCAGGAGGCGGCGGCGGCGCTGGAGTGGGCGGCGGAAGGCGGCGCGGACCACCGCGCGGCCTTCAACCTGGTTGTCTGCCGCTGCGCGCTGGGGGACGCCGACGCCATGCGCGCCGCCTTCCAGCGCCTGCTGCAGGCCCGCCCCGCGCGCGCGCGCGCCCCTGCCCTGCCCCGCAACGCTTCCCTCTCAACACCGGCTGGGCAGCCGCAGGTGCCGCCCTGCGCCGGCGGCGGCCCGCCCGCGCCGGCCGGCGGCGCGCACGAGGGCGGCATCGGCCGCGGCGCGGCGCCCGCCGACGCGCTGTCCGCCGAGCTGGCCGCCCGGCAGGCCGCCGCCGAGCGGTGCGCGTGCCGGGCGCCCGCGCACGCTGCGCGGCCCGTCGGCACGCGCGCTCGCGCACCGGGGCGCTTACGGCGTGCAGGTATGTGCTCGCGGCGGCGCGGCTGGTAGCGGCCGGCCTGTGCGGGCCGCGCCGCGGCGACCGGGCGGGCTACGGCTGGGTGTCCGCACAGCTGGCCGCCGCGGGACGCCACGGCCTGGCGGACGCGCTGCTGCTTGAGGAGGCGCGCGCCGCGCTGGCCGAGGGCGACGTCGACGCGGCCGCCAGCATCCTGCAGGCGCGCCACGGCCTGGCAGAGGCGATACTGGGGGTGTTGGCGGCAGTGCCGGTTGCATGTGCAGCGAGCGCATGGCGAATCGAGCGTCTGGGCTGAGCGCCGCGCACGAGGCGGCTGGAAGGTGCGCGAGCTGCAGAGAAGCGGGCGCAGCACCTCATTGCCGGGCACCTTCGGCAAGTCGCTTGTGTTGACTGTTGCGTATGGGTCCTTCGACGTCAGCCCAAACAGGTCCACTGGGTTGACAGGCCTGCGCAGGTGGCATAACTGACTGCTTGAGCGGCGCCGACAGGCAAACGCCACTAGCGCTGCCGCAATTGCGAATATGTATATAAGCCTTACGCGAACGGCACCACTGTCATTAGCATTGCTGCACACGCCGTCAGGCACACCTGAGGGACATGTTGACAAGCACCTCGCCTTCCCCTGGGCTGGGCACTGGCACGTCCTTCGCGACCTTGAGGTTCTTGCAAATGTCCGTTGTCAGCTGCACCACCTGCCAAGCAACAGCGCTCAGAAACTCAGTTGAGTTAACGGCACACAGGACATAAGTCCCCGCGGTGCTTGCCTGCACCGCTGTCTGCGACCGGGCCACCATGCTGCTGGGTGCGAGCGCTCCGGTGCCAAGCTCACAGATGGACGCTCGGTGTGCTGGAAATTGTTGCTACACTCGTCAGCCTGCCTTCTCCTCTTCCTGGGCTTTACTTGAGCCGTACTTGAGCTCATAAGCTAATGGAGCTAATCAGCAGCTGATCAGCCTTATGTAACCGCATGCACCCACCCTCCCAGGCACCCGGGTAGTCCCTCAACCCTCGCCTCGCAAGTCGCAAGCCATGCGGCGCCTGCTTTGTAGTCCGTCCGTGTCCCAGCCTCGGAGGAGCGGGGCCGTCGCCAGGGAACCGCTGGACATGCTTGCAGCCTTGCCACCACGGTAGAGCAGTACTTCCTGCGAGGCGCACCTGATCATCTGACACTCCCGAGGCCTGCGGGCTCTCTGTAGCAGAGGCGTGCAGCTCCCGCTTCCAAAGAGGTGTATCACTCTGCTTTGCTGCACGCACTGGGCCCCGCTGAGCTGCCTCAGCGCGCGCAGACAAGGCGCACGAGACCGGGTGCCCCAGGCGCGCTGAGCCTGGCGCAGGCCGCGATGGGCGACGCTACAGCCCCGGTGACGCTCACGCCAGAATAGCTGAACCACGCTGTCACAGTTTGGACAGCGTGGCTGGCACAGCGCACTGACCGCCCTTGTGCGCGCGCATATGAGAACCAGGCTTTCCTGGACGCACTGCGCTTGCTCAAGCCAGACGCGCGCACGGTGCGCAGGGCACCGGGCAGGCCTCGCAGCTAGACGCGCTGCTGGCGACCGAGCCAGACAGCGAGCTGCTGGAAGCGCTCAAGGCGGCGAGCGCCCCATCCAAGGCTGTTCGCGCCGTCGGCACGTTGCGTGTGCTGCTTAAGCGCGTGGAGCAGGCGCGGCCCCTGGCCTTGCACCCGGCGCGTCATGCTGCAGGCAGCGCCGCCACGTGGTGCATGGGTCATGCGGTTGCATGGCTGAGCTTGGTGCGCAGGCGGCGCGTGGACCGAACCTGGACCTGCTGCATGCGCTGCTGAAGCTAGTCCAGACCGTGCCGGCTTCCGTGCGCAAGGCGGCATTCGCGGAGCCGCAGCAGCACGCCTTCTGCCGCACGGCCGCCCATGCGCTGGCGCTCGCCTTTGATGCGGCAGCAGCGGGCATCCAGGTATGTGCTGCAAGCGCGCCTGCCCCTGTGATCTGCGCAAGAAGCCTGCCTGCCCCCAGCTGCCGCCACGACGCATGCCTGAAGCTATGAAGCAGATCTGGGGCCACATGCATGGACTCACATGCACGTGCCCAGTCCACGCGCATGCATGGAGTGGTGGCATGCTCCACCGCTCCCTCACACGTCTCCATGCCGCATGGGCAGGCGGCAGCACCGCATCACCAAGGACAGGGTGGCGTGCTGGCACTGGACAGAGTGCAGCTCAAGCAAGCACTTTCCGCGAGCGTCACCGCCATGAAGGCGGTCAGTGCCCTGGCAGAGCCCGATAAAAAAGGTGTGATCCACCTGGGCGAATCTTGTTCTAGCATTGAAATGCGCCTCATGCGTGCGTAACACCTCATGCTTGGCATGCTCGCTCACCAGCACAACACAGTGGCTGTTTATTATGCATGACCATGCATGCGCGCACGATAGGGAACACAGTGCTGCATGTGCGCAAGGCCCGCAGCCTTGTGTGCAAACACACAGGAGCTGAGGTGTATGCATGCGCTCGGACGAGCAGGCACGCTGCGCGTGAGGGAGGCATGCGGGAGCGCATTCGTGCACCGGCTCATGAACCTCATTGCGCTCAAGTGCGCGGGGAGGTCCTCTTGCATGCCTGGCGCATTACCAGTGCCACTCTGTCAGGCACCACAGCCAAGGACAAGAGCCATTTGCCTCATAGCGCATTCTGCGGGATCAGGGAGCACTGGTATCAGGCGCGTTGCTGATGAGAGCATGCAGCATTCTCCAGCGCCTGCTCCACCACACACCACGCAGCTACGGTAGCTTGCTTCTGCCTGTGCGCATGGCAGACGCACTGCATGCAGCCTAAACACCACATCACAATACTTGGGCCGCCCTTGCTGCCAGCCGGACAAGGAAGAAAGGAAGAATAAGGTATAAATGGAAGCCTGCACTGAAGCCGCTCTGCCGGACGCGAAGCAGCCAGGGCGAGCAGGAGCCTGTGGAGGAGGCGCTCGACACGCTGCTTGTGCTACTGACGCGCGCGCCCGCCAACGCGCGCATGGTGGCGGAGGCGGAGCGGCACTGCCGCGCGCTGTTTGTCGACTACCTGCGCACCTGCGGCGTTGTCGGCCGCCAGGTGCGCGCTGCCGCGCGCGCGCGGCTGCTGACCACCCTGCAGTGCGGCATGTTGCTCTGCAGCGGACCCGCCCACGCTCAGCGGGGCGGAGCCCGCGACGGCCTGTCCTTGAGGACCACTCTAGAGTGACCTGCTGTCCGCATGATGCGCGGTGCAGAGCGCATGAGTGGGCATGCCGTCACTGGCCGCACTGGCCTCGCGGGTCAGGTGGACGTGCTGGAGGTGCTGGTGCGCACCGCGAAGCACGTGGCCCTGCCAGCGCACTGCCTCGCGGGCGTGCCAGAGCCGGTGCGCAGCTACACTCGGGTGGCTGCATCTCAACACCTGTGACCGTCTCACGGGGCGAGTCGTGGTGCTTGCCTGCGATTGCCATGATGCCATTGGTCTTCCATGGCGCCAGCGCGACCTGCATGGAACAGACGCATTATGGTGCATATCAGGCTTGCGCTGTCCACCACGCGCCGCCGTGATCCTGACACTTGAGTTTGCATGGAACTGCAGGCGCGGCTGCACCTGCTCAGCATCAGCAGGCGCAGCAGCATCGAGGCGCGCCTGCCGAGCGCCTGCAGTGACGCAAATGCTGTTCACAAGCGCGGTGTCTATCTCACACAGAGCGCGCGTGTGAGTTTGCCAAGAGCGCGCGTGCGAGCATGCCACGCATGCCAGTGGGTTCTGTGCTGTGTGCTGTGCAAAAGCCTCTTGATTAGTATAGGTAGATAGATGAGTTGCCAGGCAATGGTGAGCCCGCACAGTGGCGCTCTGGACCAGGTGGTAGACGTGCAGTCAGGCACTGCTCTCAACCTCGCTGGGCTTGCACAGAAACCGAAACCAAGTGATGAGGAGCTCGAGGAGCTCGAGGAAGACCTGCGGGCTGTTGCGCATGCAATCAACGCTGCGCCTGGCGCCGAGAATAGGCGCGCATGACGCAATGTAGCGGCTCTGTCATGTGCAGCGACCTGATCGCCCGGACACATGCTGACACCGGCATGCGTCCCGTGCATAGTCAGTCCCTGCACTGCTAGATGTGATTTAGGAGTGAGTTTTAGGAAGAGATGGGGTGATGCAGAGCGCCGTATCTGTCACCAACCCTGCACGATGAGGCATGATACCTATGTGCGCCTGTTTGCGTAAAACACTTCGCACATGCAGCCTGTGCGTATGCCGGCAGGGCCTGCTCGGTCCTGGCGACATCCATCAATGCAGGGCGCGCAGCGTCGGGGCCGCACGATCGCAAGTGGGTGGACTTTAACAACACTGCCATTGAGCTGCTGCTGCCCGCAGCCGGGCAGGCCTGTGCCCGCGCCTGATGCTGCAGCCTGAGTGGGCTTGTCAGATGACACCTGTCATGCACAGCCACTGCCATGCACAGTCTCAGCTCTTAAGCTTGACCCCAAGTGGTGCCGCAGGGTTTGTTTGCACAGCGTGGTCCTCTGCCGCAGCGCCTTGCACGAATATGCTCTGATGTCTGCTGGGATTCTTTCTCAAGTAATGTCTACAAGCTATCGTAAGCTTATAGACGTATGATTCATGCATCCACGCTGCCGTCCTTTGCTCCCTGCCTGCTGCGGTTGACACTGTGATCAGCACCTTTGCTGCCAATTGTACCACAGTAAGTATGCAAAACTGCACTTCGTTCACCAGGCGACCCAATCGCGGCTGGTGCGCGCAGAAAGCACAGCCAGGGCTGAGCATTGGCTACACAGACTTGGCAGCCGTGGACGCGGCTGCTCCGACGGAGGCCCCGGACAGCATCGCGCTCACCCTGCGCCTGGCCGCCTGGCCGTCACCTGATGCATCAAAGGTCTACGCTGAACCGGCCTGCAAGTGCGCTGCCACCTGCACGGATGCATGTCCGGCAGAGGTTTGGAGAGGACTTGTTACGAGGCTTAGCTCGCTGAGCTACTCCACACTATATGCGACAGCAACTGCATGGGCACAAGATTGGCATATGGCGCAGTGTGCGTGTGGCAGCCAGGAAGCGTTGGTGACATATCTCATTATACATGACGCATGTGACATGTTCTGCGTGTTATTAGTCTAGCGGTCACGTGCTCCTCGTCAATTCTGAGGCACCATTGAGGCACCAATGTGCCTTCTGTGTCTCGTAATGCAATGCATGAGCTACCACGTATGTATGCAGGGAGGCGCGCATTCGCATCACATTGCGTGCGGACGCCGCACGGACCCTCGCCCAAGCAGCACATGCGCCCCAGGCGCGCAGTGCCTGCTCATTCTCTGCTGCACTTTGTTGAACGAGGGTCGTGAGGTGTCCTCACATCAAGACATGCTAACAGGCGGAAGTTGTCTGTGCTGACGCCGCAGCGGGTGGCACTACTCACAACGTGGCATCTGCGCGTGTTGAGGCACTGCACACCTAAGAATGTCCTGATTGAAGTTATCCTTATGGCAAAGTAGAGGTCTTCATGGATGCCTGCTGAGCAGCAATTAACTGACGGCATGTGGCCATATGACAATGTGGCCCCTTCACAGTCGAGCACAACTGCATGTCAGCCTACAGCGCATTCCCTGCTGTCACAGCTCCTGCGTTTGCAGGTCGCGGTTGCCGTCCAGCGCGCGCTGGCGCTGGCCGCAGCGCGGCGCGAGGGCCGGAGCCCCATCGAGGAGGATGCCAGCCCGCCGGGCCCGCCGCACGGCGCATCGGACGTCGCACGCGCTCCGAGGCTGCCCTCCATGTGCGCATCGGTTGCCGGAAGGCTCCTCCTGTGCATGGAGAGGCTCTGAATGGAGGCTGCTCTGCTCGGCCTGTCCGGCATGTGCCGTTCTCGTAGTGACAAGGCTCTTGGGCAAATTGCATGTCTGCTCATGCCTCAGGCAGAGTGTGCAACTTGTGTGTAGCCTTTCATGCGGCCACACTTTCATACTTTGCTTTGGCTTCTCTCCATGAGCCATGCTCAGTTACAGGCTAGACTTTTACTCTAGCTTTGGCATTCGAGGTATGACTGTGCATGGCGCGCAGAGCCATCACCGGCGCGCACGGCCCCGCATTCCGGCCGCTGCCCCTGGAGCCCATTGCCGCCCGCAGCGGCCCAAGCGGCCCTCGCCCTGCCGTGACGGCCGTGGCGCCTGCGCAGCAGCGGCCTGCCACACCGCCGCCGCCACCGCCTGCTGCGGACGGCCCCGAGGCGGCAGAGGAGGGACCGGGCAGCCAGCCGACGCCTGAGTCACCAGTATGCGCGCAGCCGGCGCGCACTCATCTCCTTGTCACAAGCCTTGTACACGGCAGCACATCTTATGCCAGTCTAGAAGCTAGCGGGTTTGTGAGTGCGTTGATGAGCACAAGTCTGTGCAGCCAGCTACCTGCCCTTGTCTGTTGTGCTGGACAGTGAAACGGTCACCCAGTATTTCACACACTTGTAAGCAAATTTGGGGGGACTGCAGCTTGTGCCGCCTTGTGCACCCCGCTGCGCCCACATCCGCCCGCCGACTGACAGCCGCCGGCCCTGCGCAGCCGCACGACGGCTGCTTCTCCGCGCGCCTGCCTCACGGCTCCAGCGGCAGCTCCGGGGGGCCGCCCGCGGAGGGGCCTGCGGCGTCGTCGCCGCCGCGCGCACGGCGCCTGCCCGCCGTCGCGGAGGCCGGCGGCGACGCCGCGTCAGTCAGCGCCGCCCCTCCGGGCAGCCCCGCGGCTCCGGAGGAGGCCGCTGCACCAGAGCCGGTGTGCGCGCAGCCCCGCGGCGCACGCGCGGCGCCGCCGCCGGCGTCGGGCGGCGCGTCGTCGGGCAGCGACCGCACCGCTGACTCAGCCTGGACCCGCAGGCGCGGTCCCTTGATTGAGCAGTGCCAGTCTGTGTGTCCTCCCACAGGCTGCATGCCAGGGCAGGCAAGCCTCATGTGCGTACCATGGACCATGCTTGAAGCGCTCATGGCTGCACTGCCTCATGCCACACGCTGCTCATTGAATGTGCTGACTCCATTTGCTTGCTCTGTAAGTGCGCACCTGCTAATTATTTCAGTCAGCTCTGCAGCAGCGCATAAAGCTGAGGTGCTCAGCATGACGGGGGCCTGCTGACTAAAAGCAGGCAACAATGCAGCAATGAGCAGACAGAGTGGAGATGCACTGCGGAATGCAGATTGGCTGTGTGCGCTGACATATGTCAGTGGACGCGCTGCGGGGCAGGGCCAAGGGGCGAGCAAGGCGGACCAGGCCCCGGACGGCGGCGGCGCGGGCGGCGGCGGCGCTGCCCACGTGGAGGGACCCGCCGCAGCGGCCGGGAAGCGCCGCGGCCGCGTGGTCGACTACTGCGAGGCCCACGCGTTCAAGCCCGCTCAGAAGGCCAAGGCGCGTGGCGCTGAACCCTGGGCTGATTAAGTTGGAAGCGGGCCATGTGACGCTTGCAGCACGCAGGCCGCACACCGATGAGTGTGACACGGTGATACGGGCGTGCTGGTAGCCTGCATGGTCGCCTCATGCAGAGCTTTGCCTGCCCCTTGCATGATCTCCAGCATGCACTGCAGAACATGCACTGTCTGTCAATCTTGGGTTGCTGCTTACTGAACAGGACAGGTGCTCCTAAGACAGCGGACGGCATGCATTCCCAATGTGAGCATGGCTTACAATGAACATGGCACCCGTATCCAATGAGCATGGCAGAAGGTCGGCAGCATCGGCAATGGCAGGATGCTCCGTGTAATACAGTGACCCTTGCACCCAGGGCGAGGCGGACATGGCGGCGCAGGCTGCCGCAGGCGAGGCACAGGGCGCGCGCACGGCGGCCCCGCCGCCCGACGAACCAGACTGGCTCGCAGAGGGCACTGCCGCGCATGGCAAGGCACGCCGGCCAAACCTGGCTTGCTGCCGCATAGCATCTCATGGCGAGCCGGGGGTAATGCGATGCATTGTGCCGCGTGCGCTGTGCCAAACAAGTCAGCCCGCAGCTTGCTGCTACAAAATTGTAAAATCATTTGTGCTTAGCAACAGCAAGCTCACATGTGTGGGCGCCAGGCCGCACCCGCTGCCCACGGCGGCGCGGTGGCCAACGGAGCGGCAGCCAGACCGCAGCCGAGCAAGCGCACATACACGCCCCGCCGGCAGGCGCCGCGCGAGGCTGCACTGCAGCTCGACGTGCAGGTGTGTTGCAGTGCATGATGCGCTATGCGCCATGCATGCGTGACAGCGCCACGCTGCGT
>JAABUY010003181.1_pt1 | contig 18472 bp, 25 predicted proteins | sample 5560271 | NCBI WGS metagenome assembly JAABUY01 (sample SAMN10711886, study PRJNA513374) | rock metagenome | isolation source: Antarctica rocks | place: Antarctica: Victoria Land, University Valley
GCCTGTGGCCTTTAGGCGTGCAGCGGGGGCGGGTTCTGGTCGGCCTGCTCCTTCGCGGCCGCTCTATCGGCCGCGTTCTTTGCATAACGCGCCTTATCGTCCGCGATCTCGGCCAGACGTTCGCGGCATTGCGCGCCGTCGTCGTCGCCGAGGTGATCGGCGGCATCGGTCGCTAACCGTGCCGCGATGCGCATCGTCGCGGACATCAGGCGGTACTTCGGAGTCGGATGGCCGTCAGAGTCGCCGTCCGAGTCGCCGCCGTGGGGCTCGATGGTATGCAGGTAATAGCGCAACAGGTTGATGGTGTCCCAGAGGTCCTCCGCATCGACGTGGGCGTAGCCCCACTCGCCCTCAGGGGAAAGCTTGTCGCCGTGGGGCATCTTGATCTCACATGTATCGGTCATGGGCGTGTCGTTTCCTTTCATAATCGTGGTTATGGTCGTTTCTCGGTCTCTGATAGATAGCTAGTCACCGTCCCTCTCCTCCCCCTGAGGCGGCCCTCGCGCCGCCCGTCTACACCCGTGCCATCGTGTCATCGCGGCCACGCCCCAGCGGTCGCTCGCGCTCCACGGCGCGACCGGACAGGGGGCGTCAATGGCGGGCAGACACGGCGCGCGGGGACCAACGCTCCCGCCTGCTGACGCCGCTCTGACTGAGGCGTATAGCGCGCCTCTGCCGCATCCTGGGCCGCGTCCTGAATGGCCCCGACGGCACGCTCACACAGACGTACAGCCTCGTCGTGCCCGCGCTCACGCGCCTGGACCGTAGCGTCCCGTACAGCGTCCAGGCCCTCAACAAGCGCCTCTAACGCCGCGTCGGGATCGCGCGGGTACGCGGGAATGACCTCGACTGTTTCATCGTCGGTGAGCGGGTCAATGCGGACGCAGACGACATGCCGGGCGCCGGCGATGGCAAAAGGCACAACGACCAGACCACCGCAGCGCTGATAGACAAGGAGGGGCTTGTTCAGATCGAGGTAGAACAGTTCAATGGAGGGAGTCATAGCGCGCTCCGTCCGGCGCCAGTGTCCTTCTCATCGTCGCCCACGAGTTCCGCGATAAAGGCGCGGCATGGTTCGCCATAGTCCGTGTCAAATTCCGCGAGTACCGCCTCTTCAATCTGTGTCGTGAGCTGCCGGGTCGCGATGCGGAGGCGATATTGGATGCCCAAATCGGCGGCGTCATCCTTGAGCGGATCAAGCGTGAGCACGAGAAGTTGCAGCAGGTCGATCACTTTGTAGAGTACATAGCTATCGACGTGGATGGGATTGCCAATGGGGCGCGTGTCGCGTCCGTCAGGAATGGCGACCTCAATGGTGTCCTGGCCGCGACGAATACCGCTCTCCCACGGGCGTTCTTTCGGGGCCAGCGTGCGGGTGGTGTCAATGGTTTCGTTCGTCATGGCCTTGTGCTCCTTTGCGTGTGTGCTGGGTGAGGCGGTGAAAGACGCGCGCGATCCGGGCGTCCTGGACTGGCGTGGCGACGATGGCTTCGGCGATGAGACGACCGTCATAGGTGAAAAAGGCATGCGTGCCATAGATGTAAAGCGCCCACGCAGGAGCGTCGGGCGTCAAGGGTGCCGGTGGTGTGTGCTGCTGTGTCGTCATTGGCGTAGGCTCCTGTTGGCTGTGCTGCGAGCCGTGATCCTGTCCGCATACTCATTCCAAGCGTTTACCTCGCGCCAGGCCGCGGCGTTACCAGGCTGAAACTTACCGCTGCCCACATAGACGTATGCGGCGCGCTCGGCGGCGGGGACTGGACCACTTGGTGACATGTCACCAAGCGGTCCGGTGGTCGTAGCTGTGGTGGGCCTCATCTTACGCTGCCCGCATAGCTTGCCAATGCAACGTGGCGACTTCCCGCTCCAGCATGTCCACCTGGCGCCACAGGACTGCATAGCTATCGTCGCGTGGGTCTGCGTCGTGGAGCGCCCGGCGCGCCTGGGCCAGCCGTGACTCAGCAGCGTCGATCTGCGCGTCGACGCCGGCGGTGGGATTGCCGTGCACGGGCCGCACAATACCGCTCGGAGCGCCCGCGGTCATCGGCACAACCACCAGGGCCGCGGCCTGCCCATACCACTGCTGCATGGAGGGCTCTAGGGCCTGTACGAGCTTCATGTGTCGGCAGACGTGCCCGTAGCTCGCCCCGGTGCACGAGCAACTCGTCGCCGTCGTCGTGTGGCCCCGACCAGGGCGCGATTCGCTCTCGACCAAGTAGCGTCCGGCGTCGAGGCGGCGCACGCGGGGCTTAAAGGTGCTGGCCGTCGTGGGGGTCTTCGCCGTAGACTTGATGCTGGGTATGGGATGGTTCTGCATGGTTCTCTCCTGTACCTACGCCGGTCAGGGTCTCGATCCCCCTGACCGGCATCTTTGTTTTTGTGAGAGCCTATCTACTCTCTACCTTTCTATTGTACTTGATGCTACTTGGATTGTCAAGATACTACTTGGTGTGGTAAAATACTGTTAGATGGCAGTTGAGCCATGCTATAACGATAGGAGGTCGGTATGACGGCATCAGACGGCGCGGTATTGGAGAGGAACGACGAGGTGGCAGACAAGAAAGGGCGGCCGTCCGCTCCGGGAGAGGCGTGGGTAGCGGTCCGCGTTCCAGAGTCGGTCAAAGAGTATGCGGAAGAGCAGGCACGGCAAGAGGACCGCTCGGTGTCCTATGTGTTGCGCCGGCTCATCATTGAGCGCGTCGACCAGTTGGAGCACGAGCAGAGGGGCCAGCTATGAGCCAGTCTGACGATAACTGGAGATTCGGTGTCATTCCTTTGTCGGATATAGAGGGAGCCGCGCAGATGGTCTACCAGGACCTAGCACACGCTTTAGCAACATGCGACGCGTTGGCGACGACGGATGAGCCGGGCGAGAAGCAGTTGGCGCTGACCGCGCGAGCGGCGCTCATCCGGCTATTGGCGAGTTTGGCGCGAGACCATCCCCCCGATGCAGCCCTAGACGATGGCGACGCCGACTTCTCCCCCCTCGCGGCACTGCGGCGCGCGGGGCTCACATGACCAGTACTATTCGTCTTAGCGGCGCCGTGCTCTACGTGAACCAGTCCGTGTCATGGCGCGTCAACCAGATTGAAGTTTCCACCCCCGTCGGCTAGCCGACGCGCTCACATCTTTTAGGGATTTTTCAAGATGCCCCTCTCACAACATGAGGATTGGACGCTCTTCCGTAGCTTGGGGACACTCGGCCAGCAGGCAGGGGTATCCCAAGAGGACCTGGCCGTCGTGGTGGCCAAGGAACTCGCGGACAACGCGCTCGACGCCAGTGGGGCGTGTCGCGTCGCGCTGGCCCCGCCCAATGGCTTCATCGTCGAGGATGATGGGCCAGGGATGCCCCGTGACACACCCCATGACATCGCCATGCTCTTCTCCATCGCGCGCCCTCTCGTCTCCTCAAAACTCACACGCTTACCCACACGCGGCGCGCTGGGTAATGGTCTGCGTGTCGTTGCCGGCGCCGTGCTCGCGTCGGACGGCACGCTGCAAGTGACAACCAACGGCCAGGTGCTGCGCTTGATTCCGCAAGACGACGGCGGCACGCGCGCAGTGCTGGTGGGGCAAGACACCAGGGCCGGCACGCGGGTCGAGGTCCAACTAGGCTCTGCCTTGCCCGTGAGCGAGGAGAGACTCCGATGGGCGCGTAATGCCTGCCTCCTCGCTGAGGGTAGCCAGGATGCGAGCTGCAAAACATCGCCGCACTGGTATGACGCGGATAGTTTTTACGAACTACTGCAAGCGGCTGGTACACGCCTGACGCGTGAAGTCATCGCGGAGTTCGACGGGTGCTCGGGTGCGACGGCCGGTCGGGTCTGTGCCTTCTACCTGGGCCGCGCCGCGTCATCTTTGAGCCGCGACGAGGCTACCGTGCTCCTTACCAAGGCCCAGGGTACTGCCCGCACGGTGTCCCCAACGCGTCTCGGTCGTGTTGGACCACACCCAGGACTCCCCAACGGCTACGCCTCCATCAAGGGGACGTGGCTCGCTCCTCCAGCGCGTGGGAGCGTCGCGGCGCGCATCCCGTATGTCGTCGAAGTATGGGCAGGGGAACCAGCGACGCTGGGCCGGGAGCGAAAGGCATGGAAATGCGAGTGTAACGTCCTGGTCAACAAGACACCCGTGACCGCACGGCTCGGCGTACTCTACGACGCGGCAGATAAGACGATCGCCCTGAATGGGTGCGGCCTGTCCTATGCCAACGGCGACATCACCGTCGCGTGCCCGCCGTCGTCCCTCTGGATCAACGTCCAAACGCCGTACATGCCCGTGACGACGGAGGGGAAGGCGCCCGACCTGCTCCCGCTGAGGGATGCCATCGCCGCCGCCATCCAGAAGGCAGCGGGGAAGGCCAAACGCCTGCGTCCGGTCGTGCAACCGGGACAACGGGTGCGCTCCATCAAGGAAATCACCCAGGAACACATCCCCGCCGGCGTGGCGATGGCTGGCACGAACGGGCGCTATCGTTTTTCACAGCGGCAACTGTTCTACAAGGTGCGCCCCTTCATCATCGAAGAAACGGGAGCGGAACCGAAATGGGGCACGTTTACCGACAACCTGACCGACTATGAAGAAAAGCACGGCCGCCTGGCCGTTGCCGGACTAACCCGCGACCCGCGTGGCGTTGTCTATCATCCCCACCGCGACGAGGAAATACCGCTGGGCACGCTAGCCATCGAGGAGTATGAGCGCCCGCCCTGGACGTTTAACAAGGTGCTCTACTGCGAAAAAGAAGGTTTCTTCTCCATCCTGCGCAGCGAACAGTGGCCCGAGCGCCACGACTGCGCCTTGCTTACGGCGAAGGGCCACGCCACCCGCGCCGCCAAGGATTTGATAGACCACCTCGGCGACACGGACGGCGACGAGGTGGTGACGTTCTACTGCATCCACGACGCGGACGCCGCCGGCACCATGATCCACCAGGCACTACAGGAGGCGACAACCACGCGGGGGGCGCGGCGCGTCCGCATCATCAACCTCGGGCTCGATCCCTGGGAAGCCATGGCGATGAATCTCCCGGTCGAATCCGTCACGTATGAGAAGCACCAACCCGTCGCCCACTACGTCGAAGAGTATGGGCAGGCGCGCGATGAGGATTGGGCTGACTGGCTCCAAACCCATCGGGTAGAGTTGAACGCCATGACGACCGAGGTATTCATCGGCTGGCTTGACAGCAAGATGGCTGACTGCGGCGGTAAAGTCATCCCGCCACCCCACATACTTATGGACCGGCTGCGCGACGAGACGCACGATGTGCTGACGACGCGCATCACCGCACGCATCCTTGCCGATGCCGACCTGGACAGGCAGGTCGCCGCCGCCGAGGTCACTCTGGCCGAGGAGATGGTGAGCGTCGCTATGGCACTCCCAGAAACCGTCACACGGGCGTTCCACGTAGCGCCGGCCGCCGCATGGGGTGATCCTATCATAGAGCAGGCAGCGGCCCTGTGCGCGTCGCTCGAAGACGATTGAGAGAGAGTACAGAGCCCATGAGCACACCACCCATGATCCGCTGGATTGAGCGCGGCTCCGATCTGCTTGAGGCCCGCGCCGTGCTGCCCGACGGGCGCGATATCTACGCCGGCTACGTCGCCGCGAGCCCCGGTCAGAGCGCCTGGCGCGGCTACGTCGGCTCCACCTTCGCCCCGCTGGATATGGGACCGCGGAGCGTGATGCAGCGTGCCGTCGCACAGATGGTCGTGGACATCATGCGGAACGGCGGATCAGCCCAGCAGCGTGCCACGCTAGAGTGGGACGGCGGCGGTGAGGATGGGGGCACGGGTACTAAGAGCCATATAGACACAAACTAACAAGGAGGGGGAGGGTTACTTATGAGAATGGAAGTTCTCACAGAAAAGGATAACGCGATGATGACGCCACCCATCGACACATCCGGCGCCGTGGCCGTGCGCGACGGCCGCCGATGCGCGCCGCTCGTGGTCGCCGCCGAGATGGCGACGCCCCTGGACCAACGACCGGCCGCCGTCTACCTGGCCCGGCTCGCCGTAGGTGCGCGACGGGCGCAACTGGGCGCGCTGCGCACGATGGCCCACCTCCTGGCCGGGCCGGACGCCGATGCCTTCACGTTACCCTGGCAGCGGTTGGGCTATCAGCACACGCAGGCGCTGCGCACACAGCTTGCCGCGCGGTATGCGCCGGCAACGGCAAACAGGATGCTGGCCGCCTTGCGCGGCGTGCTGACCGAGTGTTGGCGGCTGGGATTGATGGACGCCGAGGCGCGGGCACGGGCGTCCGATGTGGCAGCGGTGCGCGGAACCACCATCCCCCGCGGACGCGCGCTCAAAGGCGGCGAGCTGCGCGCCCTCTTCGCGGTCTGCTCGGACGGGAGCGCATCCGGAGCGCGCGACGCGGCCCTCCTGGCAACGCTCTACGCCGGCGGCTTGCGCCGCTCCGAGGCCGTCGCGCTCGACCTGGCCGACTATGACCCCACCTACAGCGCCGACGCGAGCGCGCTGACGATCCGCCATGGTAAGGGCCACAAGGAGCGCGTCGTCTACGTCCAGAACGGGGCGCGCACGGCGATGGGCGACTGGCTGGCGATCCGGGGCGCGGAGCCCGGCCCGCTCTTCCTGCGCCTGCGCAAGGGCGGTGTGCTCGTGCCGACCCGCCTGACCGACCAGGCCGTGCTCGACATTCTCCAGCGGCGCTGCACACAGGCCGGTGTCAAGGCGTGCTCACCCCACGACCTGCGGCGCACGATGATTAGCGACTTGCTCGACGCCGGCGCGGACATCTCGACGGTGCAGAAACTGGCCGGCCACTCGAATGTGACGACGACCCAGCGCTATGACCGCCGCGGCGAGGCCGTTAAGGCGCGGGCGGCGGGGTTGCTGCATGTGCCTTACGAGGGGATGGGGTAACGATTATGGAAGAACAAGTTAGCGTGTCCGACAACTCCCGTTGGTTTACCCTTGAAAGCTATGCGCGCGCCTATGGCGTGCCCCTGGACCTATTGAAAGCGGACGCTGCTAATCATCGTTTGCTTGTCACGTACTTTCATGGTGGAGAACCGTACGTGCGCGACGCCCTCGTCCGCGTCTGGTTGCGCCCCACGCGCCCAGGAACAACAGCAAGTGGGGAGCACTATTTACCGCCAGAGGTTGAGCCTATTCGCGAACGTTTCCTCGACTATCTCGTCGCCGCAGCCGCCGTCGGCAACGTCACTGACGAGGAGCGTACGAGGATTACATCGGCGGTTCTTCATGCCTTTAGCCTCGTCCTGACGCAGGATGAAGCGGAGGCCGTCGTTAAAGTGTTCTGCCCCTTGCTCATGACACAAACCCTGTCCGCCCCCTCGCAGCAGCCGACGGCCGTCGGTTTCGCTCCAGCTATTAAGCCCGTGAAACGCGTCGGCCGTGGACAACACGGCGGCAGGTCACAAGGACTAACACCCAAGGAAACACGAGAGGAAGACGACGCCATACGAAAACAAGCGACGCGGCTCGCAAAGTTCGACCGCCCGAATCGCCTACGCATTGCACAGAGGGCGAGGGACACCGGTGGGGGAGTGCCGGGAGGCATGTTCCCCGAGCAATACGCCGTGTGGTGCCTCGAAAACGGCTTCAATCCACAAACCGGAGAGGATGTTAAAGACACGTACAGCAGGGGCCGTCCACCCCTCGTGGACTATTACCCTCACCTCCCGGACTTCTATCAACCTGGGTATAAGGGCGAGACCGAGCAGCAGTCGAAAGATGCGATTCACTGGCTCATACGGCAGGCCAAAATACGTTGGCTTGAAGCAGCAGTTTACTCCCTCTCCGACCGTAAGTTCTGGAACCTCGCCGACAATGCCGACAATGAGGACGCCGACCGTATCACCGCGGCGATGCGCCGTAGCTGGCTAGAAGACTACGCCCCCAAGTTCAGCGGTCCCCGGATCTCTCAGAACCCGCGCCGCCCTAACAGGGCACAAGCGCCCCGCCAAGATGGTCGGCGGCGGTCCCGATTCTAGCGACGTATTGCGGAACTACAGTGTCACGCGGTATACTACAAGTAGATGGTACTCTGTATCACTCGCAGAGCAGCAAGGGCCCGTAGGTTCCACGATGCTGCGAGTCCGGCCACAAACGTTGTGGTCGCGGCGCAAGCCCTATAGACTGCTGTCTTAAATACGTTACTTCGGGGTGGTTAGCTCGGCTAACCACCCCTTTTCTTTTTGAGGTGCCCGATGAAATTACGTGCGCGCTTCTACACGATCGCCGGCGCAGCCGCAGAGCTGGGCTTGAGCAAGTGGATGCTATTAAATCTAGAGAAGACCGGTCGCATCCCACCCGCACGCAGGGACCCGGTTAATGGCTTGTACCGGGTCTACGATGATACGGATATTGAACGTATCGGCCAAGCCCTTGACAAGCTGAACGCGCTCGATACCCGCATCCCAGCCTAACCACTCGCCGCACGCGGCCTGAGCTTCTCTCCACCGCCGCCATTTGACCGGCGGTTTTTTGCTACCGACTTGTCCACATCAGGGTGTGGACAAGACATTATGCAGCACTTGAAAAGGTGTATACTGTAGCTAACTGAGGGGCAACCGCTCCAAGGCGACATGAACCCTGGTTAGGGGAGCTACAGTGCACGAGGCAAAAACATTAGGTCGCCCGCCCAAGGGCGCCAACAAGCGCGCGCATCGCATCGCCGTCTACCTCAACAACGACGAGATGGAGATGGTGAGCCGCGAGGCGGAAAGCACCGGGCATACGCTCGCGGTGCTTCTGCGTATGCGCGCATTGGAGTCGATCAGGAGGAGCCGGACCCTCGACACGCCGCTTTAAAAAAGTAGTGGCGTCGCCGGGGTCCGCTACCACACGATCCCAGCGACGCCTACTATACCAACGATAGAGGAACAAATATGAACAGTCTCGCTACCGCTGTATCCAGTTTACCACAGGATGGTGGCGCTATGGTAGCGCCATTAACCACACCCAACCGCTGCCGCGCGCTCGCCCATGCGCTAGCCGCCATCGGCGTCCCCTCCGTTGACATCAATCCAGACGGCCTCAAAGCGCCCGCGCGTAAATGGGGGCATCTCCAAAACCGCGTCCCATCGGTGAAGGAGATCGACGCGATGTTCGACTATGGCCGCGGCATCGCCTGGATTATGCGCCGCGGCCATGAGATCATCGACATTGACGCGCCGGCGCTCATTGAGCCCTGGCGTCGCCTCGTCGAAGAGGAGTGCCCTGGACTGCTCGCCCGGTTGATTGAAATCGAAACCCCCACTGGCGGCCGTCACTACTCGTATCGGCACGGTGGCACGGAACAGGGCAATCAGAAGCTGGCCGAGGAGATGCGCCCTAACGAGCAGGGTGTACCCACACGCCATACCCTAATCGAGACGCGCGGGCACGGCGGATATGCGTTGTTGCCAAGCAGTCCACCAGAATGCCACCCATCAGGTCGGCTCTACCGTCTGCTCCAAGGGTGCCTAACCGAGCTACCTACCATCACCGCCGACGAGCGCGACACGCTGCTATCATGTGCGCGCCAACTCGACACGTACCAGGCCACACGCGCTCATCAACAGGACCAGGGGAGCCAACAGGGCTGGCAGCAGCGGGAAGCACGCGCCCGTCACGGGGACGATGGATGGATCGTGCGGCCAGGCGATGAGTTCGCCGCGCATGTGTCCTGGGATGAGATCCTGAAACCGGCCGGTTGGCGCATCGTCGGACGGCGCGGCGCCACAACCTTATGGTGTCGGCCAAACAAAAAACGCGGCACGTCGGCAACCACCTCCGACTTTGGCGCGTATGGCGTGTTCTACGTGTTCTCCAGTAACGCGGCTCCCTTTGAGCCCGGCATCAGCTACTCGCGGTTTGGCGCTTACGCTGCATTGAACCACGACGGCGATTTCACGGCCGCCGCAAAGCGGCTACATCTAGAGGGTTATGGCGAGCACCAACCGCAGGAACAGCAAGAGGAAAAACAACGCACGGCCACAAGGCCAACCGGCATCCGCTTGCCCATGCCAGAGCGTCCTAGGGGTATCCGCCTGCCCATGCCAGAGCGTCCTAGGGGTATCCGCCTGCTGGAGGTGCAGTCATGACCCGTCAGGCCATCGAGCAGCCCGTCACGCCCGACGAGAGCGTCATCCATGTGGCGCTTGATTATGGGCGGGGCCAGCACGGCGTCTGGGCACAAATAGAATCGTGGAACGGCGCTCTTAAGCATAAAGATCGCGTCAATCTGACCGCGGCGACGGCACGCGCACGGTACAGCAGCGCCGTGCATAAGGTCCTGCCGGAGGTTCCCATCGACGTATGCGACCGCTCCCTACTGGACCTGGAAACAAAGATTAGCCGCCACCTCGACGAGGGTGACGAGACACGGGAACGCGGATGGGCGTTCGGGCCAACTCAGGCCGGGGCAACGCCGGCGGATCAGCATGAGCCACGTATCTATTTGACCGACGTCGGTAATGCGCAGCGCCTCATCCGCGCGCACGGGCAGGACATGCGCTGGTGCGACGGCCTGGGCGGTTGGCATATCTGGGATGGAGCGCGCTGGGCAGCCGACGACACGTTCGCCGCGATGCGCTTCGCCAAGGACACCACGCGGGCCATGCTCAAGGAGGCCGCGAACATGGCCGACGACGACGCCATGAGCGCACTGGGCAAGCACGCAATCAAGAGCCAAGCCGATGGACGGCTCAACGCGATGTTGAATCAAGCGCGGTCGGAGCCAGGCGTCGCGGTCGGGGCGGCGACGTTCGACGCCGATCCCTGGCTCCTTAACGTCGAGAATGGCACCATCGACTTGCGCACGGGCGCCTGTCGTGCGGCCACCCGCGCCGACCTACTGACGAAGCGGGCGCCGGTCACGTATGACCCCGCCGCGACGTGCCCAACGTTCCGGCGTTTCATCTCCGAAGTGATGGGCGAGCGGCCCGAGCTGGTCACGTTCATGCAGCGCGCACTGGGGTACAGCCTGGTCGGCGACACCCGCGAACACGTCGTGCTCATCATGCATGGCGGGGGCGACAACGGGAAGAGCACCTTGGTAGAATTGCTGCTCGCGCTACTCGGCGACTACGCGCACGGTATCCCCTCCGACGCCTTGATGGTCAAGAAAGGCGATGACGGCCCCAAGAGCGAAATAGCCGCCCTGCGCGCCACACGTTTTGTCGCGGCGTCGGAGAGCGAAGAAGGTAAGCGGTTCAACGAGGCGTTCGTCAAGCAGTTGACGGGCAGCGACACCGTGACCGTGCGGTTCCTGTACGGCAAGTGGTTCGACATGCGGCCAGAGTTCACGGTATGGTTATCGACCAACCATCGGCCCGTCATCCGCAACACCGACCATGGCATCTGGCGGCGCATTCGGTTGATCCCGTTTGACATAAAGTTTTTGGAGCCACCGACTGACGACGCCGATCGTCGGCTAGGTGTGCCGTACAAAGACAAGGGCATGCCCGCCAAGCTGCGCGCCGAGTTGCCCGGCATCCTCAATTGGTTGATTGAGGGGTGCCTGGACTGGCAGCGCGCCGGACTACCCACACCACAAGACGTGCGCGACGCGACCGAGACCTACCGCGCCGAGATGGATAAGCGGGGCGCGTTCCTCAATGAGGTGTGCGTGTACGGGAGCAAACTCCGTGCGCCATTTGGTGACTTGTACGCCGCATATTGCGCGTGGTGCGACGCCAACAACGAGCATAGGGACACGGGCCGCGCATTCGGACAGTACTTAGATGAACGTGGCTTCACGGCATTCAGGTCGGGCGCGGTGCGCTACAGGGTAGGTCTCTCTTTCCGGCCCGCGCCGACGCCGGACGACCCTTTCCCCACGTCTACCAGCAGTCATGGCATGGACCATTTTGGTACATTGGTACACAACGTGACGCAAAATCCACTAAAAGAGCCTCGTGAAGAAAAAATCGGAAAAGTTTCCGGAAATTGCGTCACGTTGTGTACCAATGTACCAAACGAGATGGGTGCTATTGAGGGCGATGCGGTTGATACCTGTCTTTGGTGCGGCTCGCCAAGTCCCGGCGGGGTCTGCTGCCCCACATGCAAGCAATAGCACCACACCCGCCTAAAGCTACGGGTACTGCCAAGCATTCCTGCCGGTGGCGTACTGTAACTTATAACTATGCGTTACAGTTAAGGATAGAAGGGATAGAGATGAGGAGGCAAGATGGGTGACGCCAGGGGCGGAGAGACGGCCGCGCAGGCGGCGGAGTACGACCGGGTGTTCCGACAAATAGCGGCGCAGCATGATGGGAAGGAGGGTGTATGGGCCTATCAAGCGTTCGACTACTGCAACGCGACGTTCTTCGACGGGCGGTTGCCCACACCGTTCATCTCGTGGGCGCTGACGCCGCACGGCCATTGTTTGGGCTTGACGGGCCACGCGATGCCACCCTATATCCAGATGCACCCCGGCCTGCTCGGCGTGCATACACACACATTCCCGGATGGGCGTGAGAAGAATAGTAACTGGTCGATCCCGGCCGCGTGGCTAGGGCCGGTCTACGCCTTTGACGTGCTCTTGCACGAGTGCATGCACGTCGCCGTGATGTGCCTGCACGGTCGTGGCCACGACAGCGCCAGCGGCGGCGACGGGGGCGCGCCCCGCTGCACATGCGGACCGTCGTGGAAGTCGGGTACATCGCACAACAATCCCCACTGGCTTGCCGAGGTGAATCGTATCGCGCCGATGCTGAACCTCCCCGTCGTCGCGGCGCGCAGTAAGACACGGCGCGTGCCCATCGACGGGGCCGAGCCGGGCAAGCGCGGCAAGATGCCCACGCGCGTCGTGCGCGCCACCGAGAGTACGGTCAGTTTCGACGCGCTTTCGCGATTTCCCAGTGGAGTGCGCGTCGAGTTGGGACTGACCTCCTGCTACACAGACAAGACATTGCCGTTCCCGCACGCCCTGGAATAAGATGTAACACACAATTAACCGTTACAGTCCACTCGCCCGATTGCAGGGCTACTGAAAGCCGCCGACTACGAGATAGTCGGCGGCTTTCTCATGTCTTGATGACCCCTCTCACGGAGGTTCCCATGGCTTCTTACAGACAAGTCGACTTCTCATTTTTCGCCCGCGAGCGCGGCGACGGTAGCCTCGCTTTCTGGTGGCTGTCCGATGATAGCGCCACCTGGAGCGCCGCCAAGACCGACCTAAAACTGAGCTTCCCACACCATACGGGGTTGCGCTACGACGCGCATGAGCGCGAGTGGGTCCTCCCGCGTCGTTCGATAGATCGCCTGCAACGGTGGGCGAATGCGTGGGCTTCGCGGCAGGAATGGGACGCGCTACCTCGCAACGGAGAGCGCAGCCAGTCCCGCTCTGAGCGCGCCCAGGACGCGCCTAGGGCGTCGGTCGTTCAAGCCTTTGCCACGCTCCATCTACTGCCGAGCGCGCCGCCTGAAGTCGTGCAGGCCGCGCACCGTGCGCTTGTGAAAACCAACCACCCAGACGTAGGGGGAAGTCACGCCGTTATGGTCTCCCTTAACAATGCCGTCGATGCGATACGTGAGGTGCAGGCCCTCCAGGCGCGTGCGTCATGACCGATTTGCAATGCTTAATTCGCCAGGCCCAGCAGCAACGGTGGTCGGTGGAGGTGCGTCGCGGAGGGCACTTGTGCTGGCGGGCGCCCTGTGGAGGCGCGCAGGTCTTCAGCGCGTCCAGCCCATCCGATTGGCGCAACTTGGCTAATCTCAAATCGTGCCTGCGACGCCACGGGCTCACCATAAACGACGGAGGCAAACGCCATGACACCTAAAGACCCCAAGCTACACATCGTCGATACACTCGGCACGGCGGCCGCATCTCGCTTCACGCGGCTACACGACCACGTCGAGGGCAAAACCGGCCCGCCCTTACGCGCCGACTTCGCTGAACATCTTGATAGGGTCTGCGGCCAGGGTGATGAGTACGCGTCACCCGACGCCCTGGCCGACATCGACGAAGAGATGAAAGAGGCGGCCCTGGCAAGGCTCCAGGTCGAGCATGCCCGACTCTACGGCGTGCTTTTCCTGACCGACATTCGTAAGTTGTCTCTACGAGAGACAGGGCGGTGCTTAAAAATGAGCCACCCCACCGTCGGCAAGCACCGGGATACCGCGCTGGCGAAAGTGCGTGCGTGGTGCGTGGACAATGGGTCAATCGTGCCTTGACATAAACTTTCCAAAAGGGTACGTTGAGGGTGGCAAAGCGTGCCCTCAAGGCTGTGATTCGTTGTAATCGCAGTCTTTTTTATTGTCCAAAAGAAACGCCACGATAGGGACGGGTCGTGGCGTTTCTTTGTGCCTAAACTAGTTCGCACGAGGAGGTAAGTAGCATGACAACCGAAGCGCTACCACGGCGACGGGGACGGCATCGACTGCACGTTCCACGCACTATTAGTTACAGCCTCTTGCTCTCGGAAACGGAGTGGGACGAGTTAGACCGGCGAACGATAGAAAGCGATTGCACGTCAGCCGCTGACTTCATAAGGCGACAGATCATCAGCGGTGAGCCGCGCTCGGCAGCCTGACATGGCGCCAGAGCGCCCGTAACCACACGAATAGGAATCTCGCCCATGACACGAATCACAGAACAGGCACCCATGACGGACGCGGAGAGTCAGCAGTTCATGGCCGACCTCACCGACACACACCACGCCGCTGTAGAGAAACGGCGTACTATCGCCGAGGAGCGGGCCATTTTGGGCGCGCAGGCGTTGACGCTAGCCGGGGCGTTGACGTCCACGGCACGACGGCACGACGACGACCTGGCTCAGGCCCTCCGCGCCCTAGCCGCGCCGTTGGAGGCATGTCGAGCACGCGAGGACGCCGGCCAACCGACAGAGTGGACGCGCGATGTCAAGCCGTTGGTCGATGCGATCGCCGAAACGGTCGCCCTCTTCCGTGCTGAGTACACCGCCCTCGTTGAGTTAACGGCCGCGTACGTCACCGCCGTGGGGAGGGTCATCACCATCACCGACGCGGAGGTAGACGCCCGTGCGTCCGAGTTGGGCGCCGCGCGCAATGCGACGCTTGCGACTGAGGCGGCACGCTTCCCGATTCAGTAGGCATCCCTGACAGCTGGGCACACCTTCCGTGTCCACCGTAGTCTTCCCAAGGGCTAATAATGAGCGAATCAGAAGGTGCGTCAATTGACCTAAGCGTCAATGTCGATGGAGCGTTGCAGACGCTTCAAGAACTGACGACAGCGGCCAAAGCCGCCGACGCGACGATCCAGGAACTCAAGCAACATCTGACCGAGCAGGTCAGCGCGGCGTTTGGCGTGCAGGGCCTGCGGCCACAGAACTACGAGCAAGCGCAAGGCTTCCTCCAGCGTATGCCGGCCGCTGATCTCGCCGCCGCATCGCCGGAGATAGTCGCGACCCAACAGGCCATCAGCGCCAGGAGCGGCGCCATCACAGGCGCCGCCATGGACGTTGCGGGAGCGCCAGGAGCCGCGAATCAGCCCGCTCAGCAACTCCTTGACCAAGTACGCCAACTGCTAACCGTTCAGCAACAGCAGCAAGCTACGGGCGGCGCCAGCGCGAACGCTGGCGGGAATGGCAGTTCCCTTGCCCGGTATGGTGCGCCGCCAAGCGACGGCGGCGGTAGCCCGTGGCCCGCGTCTACCCCGGCGTTTGGCTCTAACCCGACCGCCGACACATCGCAGCAAGACCGAGGCGCGAACCTGATTGGTGAGCGCATGGCCCAGGCGCTCACGCGCAGCGCGGGCGGTCTCATGGCTGGCGGTCTCAACGGCGCGTTTAACGCCGCCGGCATGGGCGCCACGGGTGATCTGGTGGGTGGCATCGCCAAACCGCTCATGAGCCTGTTGGGGCCGTTGGCCGCCCCCCTTGCCGCCGGCGTCGCCGTGGGTGGCGCGGCCCTTGGCATCGGGGATCTACAAGCGAAATACGCCGGGGACCGGCAGAGTCTGGCGGGATCAATCGGCACCCAGAGTGGCGCCACACCAGGTAGTGAGTTGTCAACGGCCATGAATGATGGCTGGGGCTTCAACTACAAAGAGTCTGAGAGCGCGGCGGCGGCGCGCCAGTTAGGGCTGGCCGGTGTCGATTCGTCGCAGATCGGCGGGGGGCTTAATGCCAGCATGGCTCTTGCCCGCCACGGCGGCATCGGACTCAGCGACGCGACAGATTTAACCGGCCAGTTGATGGCAAGCGGCATGACGGCCGCGCAGGTGGCGAATAGTTACGCCGCGATGGATCAGGCGGCGCGTCAATCGGGTGTCAGCGTCGGGCGACTCGTTGAGAGCCTGAAGAGCATGAACCAGGCGGCGGGCGTCGGGAAAATCTCGGTCAACGGACTGGCCGCGGCGCAGGCGGTCAGTGACCAAACGGGGATGAAAATTGACATCGCGCGAGCCATGTCCGGCGCCATCGGGTCAACGGGCACGACCGCCCTATCACAGGCGGCGATGCTTGGCTTGACGCCCGCGCAATTTGAGCAGGCGCAGAAAAAGCCAGACGTGCTGATGGACGCTTATGCTGGCTTGGCGAAAAGGTACGATGTTGGCAGCGGTGGCGTGCAGATCGCCCAGCAGGCGCTCTCCTCGGCCGGTTTCGATTTTAGTGCGATGTCGGGTCCGCAGAGTGACCAGTTTATCCGCAAGCTCGTCGGCGAGGGGCCAGGCGCGGCGCAAAAGTACGAACAGTCCCTAGTGCAACGGGAGAACGCGCCTGGCGCGCCGGGGGCGCACACGGGCGCGGATTACATCCAGGCGGGTAAGGTCATCGCGGACGCCATCACGGGACCGACGGCGAAGTTGGGTATCGCGCTCGATGAGGGCGCGGCGGCCCTGGGCAACGCGGCCGGCGCGATTGACCGTGTGTTGGGTAAATATGATCCGCGCTACGGCCCAGGCGGCAGGGACACAAGCGCCGGCCCGAACCCCTATCACATCCAACCCACACGCCCTCTACAGGACGCCAATACGATCCCCTTAGCACCCCTCTCTCCCTACGATCTTGGTATCGGGATCATCGGGTTAGCACCAGCGCCGACGCCCCCTGGCTTCGTGCCCAACGCGCCCGGCTTGGTAGCGGCCCAACATCAAGGGTTACAAGTGCCTAATCTCGCGGGCAGCGAACAATACGCGTCGCCTGCCATCGTCAAGGACATCGTGTCAGCGGCGCACGCGGCAGGGATTTCACCTGGGGTGATGTTCGCGCAAGCGGCGCAAGAATCGGGCTTCAATCCCAACAGTCGGGCGAAAGACGGAGGGACGGGGCTTTTTCAATTCACGGACCCAGGCGCAAGTCGGCAGTATTTGGCGCAAGCATCCCGTGAGTTGCATCGCACGATGCCGTCAGACTGGCATCAAGCCGCCCTCGACCCGCAGGTTGCGTCACGCGCCGCCGCCGACTACGACAAAGCCTTACTGCAAGGCACGCACGGCAACTGGGCGAAGGCAGCGGCTCAATATAACGCAGGGCCACATGGCTGGGATCTGACGAACAAGCCGGGGCAGGGCCAGATGTATGGCATCGGTGTCGCGGCCAATGGCGAAACGGTCCAGCATCAACTCGCCATTAGCGTGACGGTGCAAGACCAAAATGGCAATAAGGTCGGCCAGACCAAGACGCAGCACAACATCGACACGTCGAAGAAGGTGGTCGCGGCGCAAAGTTATGGCCCGACCGGCAACGAATCGCCAACCGTAGGTATGCCCTTCCAGTTGCCACGGCGCATCAAATGAGCGCGATTGATGACTTCCTGCGTGACGCGTCGCCCTCTCAGATCGCGCCCCGGCCTACCAGCCACGACAAGGGCGTCCAGGCCCGTGCTACCGTCGAATGGGCACAGGGACGCCACCAAGACCTGGCAGAGCGTGTCCGGGCCTGCCATCGTATCGCGGGCAGCGTGACGGACGGCTACCACGGGGGCGAACCTCCGAGCCGCGAGGATCTGGAAACGGCGGTGGTGCGCCTGATGGCTGTGGTCATCGACCTGTACGCGCTGTCGCGGCAGACCATCGCGGCGTGCGATGCCGCGATCCCGTCGCGGGACGAGGTATGAAAATGTCAAAAAAATGTCAAATTCGCGCAAGGAGTGAGCCATGCCCCGCCTACGTCTAAGCGACCCCGGCGTCAAGGGGCGCATCCAGAACATGCAGGCGGCGGGATTGTCCAAGGAGGCGATGGCGTCCGAGTTGGGCATCACGCGCCAGACCCTGTATGCGTGGCTCGACCAGGTGGCCGAGGAGATGCAGGGCGCCGTGGTCGCGGGTAAGGCCGACTATGCCGCCCGCCTCACCGAGCGCCAATTCCGCCTGTACGACGAACTGGCCGACAAGGCGCGGGGTCTTTCCGAAGAGATAGACCAACTCCGCGATATGCAGCGCGCCACACCGACGCCGCAGACGGCCGCCGTCATCTTTCGTGGCTACTCCGTCGTGCAATCGTACCTGGAGAAGATGGGCGAACTCTTGGGGCAACTCCAACCGGCTCAGCAAGCAAACATCCACCTCACGCGTA
>JAABUY010003185.1_pt1 | contig 18465 bp, 16 predicted proteins | sample 5560271 | NCBI WGS metagenome assembly JAABUY01 (sample SAMN10711886, study PRJNA513374) | rock metagenome | isolation source: Antarctica rocks | place: Antarctica: Victoria Land, University Valley
GCCCGTTTGCGGGCTCGACAACTTTGCCGAAGAGACGTTGCGGTCGAGCTTCACGCTGAACTATCCGCGCTACGAACTGCTGTTCTGCTGCGACCGGGCCGACGACCCGGTGCTGCCGACGATCCGCCGGCTGATCGCCGCCCATGCGTCGATCCCGAGCCGCATCCTGATCGGCCTCGACGAGATCAGCGTCAACCCGAAGCTGAACAATTGCGTCAAGGGATGGCACGGTGCCGCACACGACTGGATCATCATGGCGGATTCGAACGTCCTGATGCCGCCCGACTACATCCAGCGCCTGCTCAAGCGCTACCGCCCCGACACCGGGCTTGTCTGCTCGACCCCCATCGGCTCCCATCCCGACGGGTTCTGGGCCGAGATCGAATGCGGCTTCCTCAACACCCTGCAGGCCCGGTGGCAATATGCGGCCGAAGCGATCGGTTTCGGCTTCGCCCAGGGCAAGTCCATGCTGTGGCATCGCGCCACGCTCGACCGGCATGGCGGAATTGCGGCACTGGGAGCCGAGATCGCGGAGGATGCGGCCGCCACCAAGCTGGTGCGTCGGCAGGGTCTGAAGGTCGGTCTGGTCGACAATCCTTTCGAGCAGCCGCTCGGGCGGCGGAGCTTCGCGGAAGTCTGGGGGCGCCAGCTTCGCTGGTCGCGGCTGCGCCGCGTCACTTTCCTGCCCTTCTTCCTGCTCGAGATCTTCACGGGATTGCTGTTCCCGTCGCTGGCCGCCGCCTATGCGGCTTCCGCGTTCGGCTATGACCCCGTGCTGGCGGGCCTGCTCGTTGCGGCGATATGGCTTGCGGCCGAGGCCGTGCTGGCCCAATCGGCCGGGTGGCGCATGACCCTGGCGTCTCCGTTCATCTGGTTGTTCCGCGACTGCATGCTGCCGTTCCTGTTCACGACGGCGCTGCTCACCAATGACTTCGTCTGGCGCGGCAACGAGATGACCGTGAAGGAGGAGGAGGCCAAGCTGAGCTGAGAGGCAGGTCAGGTCCGCCGGCCGTCAAAGGGTCCGGTTCGTCTTCGCGCCGATCAGGCCGCCTCGGGCGCGAACCGCATGGCTGCACCATTCATGCAGTAGCGCAGTCCGGTCGGCCGAGGCCCGTCGTCGAAGACGTGGCCGAGGTGGCCGCCGCACGTGGCGCAATGGATTTCGGTCCGCGCCATGCCGAGGCTGGCGTCGCGGGTTTCGGCGACGCTACCCGGGAGTGGCTCCCAGAAACTCGGCCATCCCGTATGGCTCTCGAATTTCGTCTTGGAGGAGAACAGGGCCGACGAACAGCCGGCGCAGGTGAAGGTTCCGGCGCGATGTTCCCGATTGAGCGGGCTCGTGAAAGGCCACTCGGTTCCCTCGCGCCGCAGCACGTCGAAGGCCTTGGCGTCGAGTTTCTTCTCCCATTCGGCGTCCGACAGCGTTACCGGGAACGTTCCGGCTGCGGCACGGGCGGGTACCGGGCCGAACGGCGCGACACCGAACGATCGCCACAGCCCGAGCGTTGCCGCCACGGTGGTGCCCATGAGCACCGATCGCCTATTCAGGCACATGACGACCCTCCTCCGATGTCCCGGCCGGCGGCCCGGCCTCCATGACGTTACGACGCGGCGAGGCGAAGGTTTCTTCGACCGCCTCACGGCCCGAGGAGGTCGATCAACGGCGGGATCAGCGGCTGGTCGGCGGGCGGCATCGGGAAATCGCGCAGCTTGCCGGGCCTGACCCACTTCAGGGCCTGCGCCTCGCGCGCCTCCACGAGGCCTTCCCAGCGCCGGCAGATCCACAGCGGCATCAAGAGGTGGAAATCCGCATAGGCGTGGCTCGCGAAGGTGAGCGGCGCGAGGCAGGCCTCCTGGACCGCGATGCCAAGTTCCTCGTCGAGCTCGCGCATCAGCGCCTGTTCGGGCCGCTCACCCTGGTTGAGCTTGCCGCCGGGAAATTCCCACAGCCCGGCAAGCGCCTTGCCGGGCGGACGCTGCGCGATCAGCACGCGTCCGTCGGTGTCGACGAGCGCGGCCGCCACCACGAACAGGATCTTCGATAATTGGGGCACGCGGCCTCGCTGGGCAAAGATGGACGCACCCACGGCCAGGGCCGACGAGGCTTTCGGGGCGCCTTATGCTATGGTACCAGGGCCGATCAAAGGCCCGTGCCGATCCCTGTTGCGCGGCGAAGAAGGCAATCGGCTTCATGAGCGACAAGCGCTCGAGCTTCGGTTACGACGATCTCCTGGCCTGTGGCCATGGTGCGTTGTTCGGCCCCGGCAACGCCCAGCTTCCCCTGCCGCCCATGCTGATGTTCGACCGTATCGCCGAGATCGCGGAACACGGCGGGGCCAACGGCAAGGGCGTGGTCCGGGCCGAACTCGACGTCGGACCCGACCTCTGGTTCTTCGGCTGCCACTTCGAGGGAGACCCGGTGATGCCGGGCTGCCTCGGGCTCGACGCGCTCTGGCAGCTCTGCGGCTTCTACCTCGGCTGGCTCGGCCTGCCGGGCCGCGGCCGGGCGCTCGGGGTCGGCGAGGTCAAGTTCGTGGACCAGGTGCTGCCGACCGTGAAGCGCGTGGTCTACGGCATCGACATCAAGCGGGTGTTCAGGGGCAGGCTGGTGCTCGGCATCGCGGACGGCTGGCTCGAGGCCGACGGCCGCCGCATCTACGAGGCCAAGGACCTGCGAGTCGGCCTGTTCAAGCCCGAGCCCGCCTGAGAGCAGGCGGCCCCATCGGCCACCCGAGGAGTATGGAACCACATGCGTCGCGTCGTCGTCACCGGGATGGGCATCGTCTCTTCGATCGGTAGCAATACCGGTGAGGTGCTGGCCTCCTTGCGGGAAGCTCGCTCCGGCATCGTGCGGGCCGAGCGTTACGCCGAACTCGGCTTCCGCAGCCAGGTGCACGGCGCTCCGACGCTCGACCCCGAGACGGTGCTGGACCGTCGCGCCATGCGGTTCCACGGCGGCGGCAGCGCCTGGGCTCAGGTTGCCATGGAGCAGGCCATCGCCCAATCCGGGCTGCAGCCCGAGGAGGTGTCGCACCCGCGGACCGGGATCATCGTGGGCTCGGGCGGACCCTCCACCCGAACCATCGTGGACTCGGCCGACATCGCCCGCACCAAGGGACCCAAGAAGGTCGGCCCCTTCGCGGTCCCGAAGGCCATGTCGTCGACCGGATCGGCCACGCTCGCCACCTGGTTCAAGATCAAGGGCATTAATTATTCCATCGCCTCGGCCTGCGCGACGTCGAACCACTGCATCGGCAACGCCTACGAGGCGATCAAATACGGCAAGCAGGACGTGATGTTCGCGGGCGGCTGCGAGGAACTCGACTGGACGCTGTCGGTGCTGTTCGACGCGATGGGCGCCATGTCGTCGAACTTCAACGACCGGCCGGCCGTGGCGTCCCGCGCCTTCGACCGCAACCGCGACGGTTTCGTGATCTCGGCCGGTGCCGGCATCCTGGCGCTGGAGGACCGCGACCACGCGGCGGCGCGCGGCGTGCCGATTCTCGGCGAGATCGTGGGCTACGGCCTCGCCAGCGACGGGCACGACATGGTGGCCCCATCGGGCGAGGGCGCGCAGCGCTGCATGCGCATGGCGCTCGACGGCGTCAAGGCGCCGATCGACTACATCAACCCTCACGCGACCTCGACGCCCAAGGGCGACGAGGCCGAGATCGACGCCATCCGGGAAGTGTTCGGAGCCGGCGAGCGGTGCCCGCCCATCGCCGCCACCAAGAGCCTCACCGGTCACGCCCAGGGTGCCACCGGTGCCCAGGAGGCGATCTATTCCTTGCTGATGATGCAGCATGGCTTCATCTGCGAGAGCGCCAACATCGAGGAACTCGACCCTGCCTTCGCCGACATGAACATCGTGCGGGAGCGGCGTGACGGCGTGCGACTCGGCACCGTGCTGTCGAACGGCTTCGGCTTCGGCGGCACCAATGCGTCGCTCGTCTTCCAGCATCCGGACCTTTGATCATGGCGCAGGGCACGACGGCGGATGGCGGGTCGGCGACCGGCGACGGAGCCCGACAGGGTCCCGTCGTCGCGGAGCGAACCGCGACGTCGGCCGGAGGATTGATGCGCGGCAAGCGCGGTCTGATCATGGGGGTGGCCAACGACCATTCCATTGCCTGGGGCATCGCCAAGGCACTGGCGGCCGAGGGCGCCGAGATCGCCTTCACGTATCAGGGCGAGGCGCTCGGCAAGCGGGTCAAGCCGCTGGCCCAATCGATCGGCGCGGAACTCGTGGTGCCCTGCGACGTCGAGAAGCTCGACACCGTGGAGGATGCCATCCATGCCGTGGCCAGGAGCTTCGGCCGGATCGATTTCCTGGTCCACGGCATCGCCTATTCGGACAAGAACGAACTCAAGGGCCGCTACGCCGATACCACGCGCGAGAACTTCGTTCGCACGATGATCATTTCGGCCTTCTCGTTCACCGAGATCGCCAAGCGCGTCGCGCCGCTCATGGCGCCGGGCGGAGCCATGGTGACGCTGACCTTCGGCGGCGCCACGCGCGTGACGCCGAACTACAACGTCATGGGCATCGCCAAGGCTGCGCTGGAGGCCAGCGTGCGCTATCTCGCGGCCGACTACGGGGTCCAGGGTCTGCGGGTGAACGCCATCTCGGCCGGTCCGGTGCGCACCCTGGCGGGTGCCGGCATCACCGACGCACGCTTCATGTTCAACTTCCACAAGGCGCACGCGCCGCTGCGCCGCCCCGTGACCATCGAGGATGTCGGCGGCTCGGCGCTCTACCTTCTGTCCGACCTCGCACGCGGTGTCACGGGCGAAGTGCATTTCGTGGACGGCGGCTACAACATCGTCGGAATGCCGCGGTCCGAAAACCTGAAGTCCGGCGACAGCGTCCGCGACGAGGTCGAAGCCGCGCAGTGACGGTCTCGGCCTGGGACATCACGATCCATGACCCGCTATCTGATCACGCCGGCCACGCGGGACGACCTCGACGACATCGCCGCCATGGTCAATGCCGCCTATCGGGGCGACACGGCGCGGCGGGGCTGGACCCACGAGTCCGACCTGCTCGACGGTCAGCGGACGGACGTGCGAGACCTAGCCGACGAGATCGCGGCGCCCGATCCCAGCACGATCCTCATCCTGCGCGAGGCTCAAGGCGCACCCATCCTGGCCTGCGTGCTGCTGCAGCGCTACCGCGACCACGACGAGGTGACGAGGTGCCATCTCGCCATGCTGACCGTCAGTCCCGCGGCGCAGAACCGTGGCTTGGGCCGCCTGATGGTGGCCCGGGCCGAGGACCACGCCCGAGATCTCGGCTGCGCAACCGTCGACATCACCGTGATTCATCTCCGCACCGAATTGTTGGCCTGGTACGAGCGCCGGGGTTACCGGCGAACCGGTCGCACCAAACCGTTTCCATACGGCGATGAACGGGTCGGTGTGCCGACGCGCACCGACCTGCATTTTCTGGAACTCGAGAAGCCGCTGTCGGGCGACGCCTGATCGGGCAGTGATCGAACACGACCCGACCCTGTCGAAGTACCGCGCCTCCACCACGCTGACCGGCTGCCCCGCAGCCGGCGTGCCCGATATGCCACGCCTCCAGCCCGCGTGCCGCTTCGGCCACCGATGCCCTTCTAGGCAGGCACCGATTCCGGCAAGCTGCGCCAGCCGGTGAGCTTCGCCGGCCCGGGGGCTTGAAACCGATATGGCGCGCGTTCGGGGACTTCGTCCCACTCTGTTCGCTCTCGCGGCGGCGGTCGGCACGATCGTCGTGGCTTCGGCCCAGGCCCAGAGTTCCGGCGCGCTGCCCTATCTCCCGGTCTTCGTTCAGGTGGAAGCCGGGATCGGCACCGGCATGCTCGACACCAAGGGCATCACGGTCAAGTCGGCCGCAGACGAGGTGACGTTCCACATCGGCGGCCGGCTTCACTATGACGCCGGTGCGGCCGGGCTGGACCCGGCACTCAAGTCACCCGCGCTCCGCACCAATGGCGAGATCCGACGCGGCTGGTTCGAGCCCTCGTTGAGCTTCAGCAACGGTGTCACGCTCGGGTTCCAGTACGACTTTGCGACGACGACCCGACCCATCAACGATGCCGCCCTGGGCTACAAGGGGCTGGAGCCCTTCAATGTCGTGTTCGGCAACTTCAAGGAGCCGTTCAGCCTGAACCAGCTCGAGAGCAACAATACGACGCTTTTCACCGAACGCTCACTGCTCGACACCTTCGCGCCGGGCCGCGACTTCGGCTTGCTGTTCGGCACTCATGGAGAGCGCTGGACCTTGGCGGGCGGTGCCTTCGGCGGCAACGTCAACACGGGGCTGGCGGACAACGGTGTTGCCGGAACGGCGCGCTTCACCTATGCGCCGATCCTGACCAAGGACCAGATCCTCCACTTCGGCGTGGCGGGCTCGTACCGCGCCTCGGACCGCAACGGCACGCCGCAGTCGTTCAGCGCCAGACCCGAGGACAACCTGTTCGCGACCGCGTTGGTCAGCACCGGAACGCTCAGAGGTGCAGACGCGGTGGCCCGCTTCGGGCTCGAAGCTGCTTATGAGCTGAATCCCTTCAGGCTCGAGGGCGAATATGTGCTGACCACCGTCTCGGGCGGGGGCACCCGAGATCGCTCGTTCCAGGCCGGCTATGTCGAGGGCTCCTGGGTGATCAACGGCCACGCACGCCCCTACAGCCTCGTGCCGCGATACGCGTCCGAATATGCGGTGTTCAAGGGCTTGGAGGTCGGGGACGGGCAGCGCGTCTCGCGCGGCGGAGTGGGCGTATTCGAATTGGCCGCCCGCTTCAGCGCCATCGACCTGCAGTCCGGCACAGTTCGGGGCGGGGTTCAGCGCGACGCCGCCGTGGGACTGAACTGGTATCCGGACAACAACATCCGTTTGATGGCGGATTACATCAGGGCTCACGCCGAGCCCTCCGCCACGTCGGTCACTGGCAGAACCGTCGATTCCGACATCTTCATCGGGCGACTACAGGTTTACTGGTAAGGGCGCATCCAGAGCGCGGCTACGGATCACCGAACGATCCTGTCGACCCGAGGCTCAGCCGGCCCGGCACTCACATCCACGCGACACGAGAGACCGATGGAACGTCGACGCCGTCTCTCATCGGTTATCAGTGACGAAAATTGACATTTAACATTCGTCAGGGCATCGTTCTTGCCGAACCGCAGCGCCGTGGTTCGGCCGGAGTCGAAGCGATGAGGAACCCGTCGGCCCTGATGGCAATCGCAGCTTTGTGCCCGGTGCTCGCCGCGTGCAACGAGGCCACGGCGCCCGCGGCGACCAGCGATGCCGCGCGTCCCGTCATGGTCAGGACCGTCGCGTTCGAGGACAGGGTTCCGGTCCGACGACTCGTGGCGACCATCCGACCGCGCGTCGAGGCGGAACTCGGGTTCCGCATTCCAGGCAAGGTCTTGGCCCGTCTGGTCGATGTCGGCGATCGGGTCGCGGCCGGGCAAGCCCTGGCCCGGCTCGACGAGACCGATGTCGGACTGCAGCGCGAGCAGGCGCTGGCCGAGCGGAACGCCGCAGCGGCCTCGCTCGATCAGGCGCAGGGCGACCTTCGGCGCACCACCACCCTGGCGGGCCAGGGTTGGACGGCGGCCGCCGCCGCGGATCGCCAGAAAGCCACGACCGAGGAGGCGCGGGGACGCCTGCTCCGCGCCGAGCGCGCCCTGACGCTCGCCGAGAACGCGTCCGCTTACGCGGTGCTGGCCGCCGACGCCGATGGCGTCGTCATGGCGGCCCCGATCGAGCCCGGCCAGGTCGTCACGGCGGGGCAGCTCGCTGTCCGCCTCGCCCATACGGCCGAGAAGGAGGCCGAAGTGGCGGTCCCGGAGGCAATGGTCGAGCGGGTGCGCCGAGGTCAGGCATCCTTGACGCTGTGGTCCGATCCGCGTCGCGCTTACGGTGCCACTTTGCGCGAGTTCGCCCCCGTCGCGGACGGCGCGACCCGGACGTTCCGCGCTCGCTTCAGCCTGCCCGAAGCATCTTCTGCGATCGAACTCGGCATGACGGCGACACTGTCGATCGCGGAGCGGACCAGCGGGCGGGTGGCGCGTCTGCCGCTGTCGGCCTTGTTCGATCAAGGCGGCGGTCCGTCTGTTTGGATTGCGGCCCACGACGGGGGTTTGACGCTGAAACCGGTCGATGTCGAAGGCTATGAGACGCGCGACGTTCTCATCGCGGGTGGCGTATCGGACGGCGACGCGGTCGTGACCCTCGGGGTCCAGAAGCTCGACCCGGGCCAGAAGGTCCGCGTCGTCCAGGCCCTGCAGTTTTGACAACGGCCCGCGAGGGCCCAGTCGGCGCAACTCTGCTTGGAGATGGCTCGCGATGAAGAGCTTCAACCTGTCGGCTTGGGCGGTGGGTCACCGCTCCCTCGTGCTGTTCATGATCCTCGCCGTCGCGGCGGGAGGCGCATTGTCGTTCCTGCGGCTCGGCCGCGCCGAGGACCCCAACTTCACGATCAAAGTGGCGATCGTGACGGCGTCCTGGCCGGGCGCGACCGCGCGCGAGATGCAGGACCAGGTGGCCGACAGGATCGAGAAGAAGTTCCAGGAGCTGCCCTACTTCGACAAGGTCACCACTTACGCCAAGCCAGGCTTCGCCGCTCTCCAGGTCGCGTTCCGCGACTCGACGCCGCCCGGCGCCATCCCGGTGCTGTTCTATCAGCTGCGCAAGAAGCTGGACGACTTGAAGGGCCAGCTGCCGACCGGCCTCACCGCCCTCGACGTCGACGACGAATACGGCGACGTCGACGCGCTACTCTACATGCTCAGCGGCTCCGGGGTCGACTACGCCCAGATGAAGCGGGTCGCTGAGGGGCTTCGCCAGCGCCTCCTCAAGGTGGATAGCGTCGCCAAGGTCGACCTCTACGGATTGCAGGACGAACGCATCTTCGTCGAGTTCAGCCACGCCAAGCTCGCGACGCTGGGCATCACACCATCCACGCTCTTCGACGCGCTCGCCCGTCAGAACGCAGTGGCGCCGGCGGGCTTCGTCGAGACCGGCGCCCAGCGCGTGCCGCTCCGGGTGACAGGCGCGCTCGATGGCGCGCGCGCCGTGGCCGAGGCGCCGATCGAGGCGGAAGGCCGGACGTTCCGGCTCGGCGACGTCGCGACCGTCACGCGGGGCTTCGTCGATCCTCCGGACAGCCCTGTCCGGCAGATGGGCAAGGAGGCGCTCGGCATCGGCGTGGTCATGGCCAAGGGCGCCAACATCGCGGCATTCGGCGCGAGCGTCGGCGCGGCGAAGTTGGAGTTCATGGCTTCGGTGCCCCAGGGCATCGACCTCGAGCAGGTCGCCGACCAGCCCAAGGTCGTCGAGGACGCCATGAACGAGTTCGAGCGCTCCTTCGTCGAGGCGCTCGTCATCGTGCTCGCGGTGAGCTTCCTGTCGCTCGGATGGCGCACCGGGATCGTGGTGGCTCTCTCGGTGCCGCTGGTCCTCGCCATCTGCTTCGCCGTCATGGCGGCGCTCGGCATCGACCTTCACCGGATCACCCTGGGAGCGCTCATCATCGCGCTCGGCCTGTTGGTCGATGACGCCATCATCGCGGTCGAGATGATGGTGGTGAAGATGGAACAGGGTTGGCCGCGGACGCGCGCCGCCGCCTTTGCCTGGGAATCGACCGCCTTCCCCATGCTGACCGGCACGCTGGTGACGGTCGCGGGTTTTCTCCCGGTCGGCTTCGCGCAATCATCGGTCGGGGAATATGCGGGCGGCATCTTCACCGTCGTGGCGATCGCCCTCGTCGCGTCCTGGCTCGTGGCCGTGATCTTCACGCCCTATCTCGGCGTCCTGCTCCTGCCCGGGTCGCTCGCCAAGGGCGGCAAACATGCCGACGAGGAGGCGATCTATCGGACCAAGCCCTACCGCGCGTTGCGCACCTGCATCGCATTCTGCGTCAGGCGCCGCGGCGTCGTGACGATGGCCACGGTGGCGGTCTTCGCCGGTGCGGTCGTCGGGTTCGGCCACGTCCAGCAGCAGTTCTTCCCGCTGTCGGAGCGGCCCGAGCTGTTCCTCCAACTCCGCATGCCGGAAGGCACGGCCATCGGCACCACCACCGAGACGGTCCGGCAAGCCGAGCGGCTGCTCGGCGATCACGACCCCGACATCGCCACCTACACGGCCTATGTGGGCCGCGGCAGCCCGCGTTTCTGGCTGGGCCTCAACCCGCAGCTTCCGAACCAGGCCTTCGCCGAAATCGTCATCGTGGCCCGCGACGCGGAGGCGCGGGAGCGCGTCAAGGCCCGCCTCGAACGGGCCGTGGCCGAAGGGGCGCTGCCGCAGGCGCGCGTCCGCGTCGACCGCTTCAACTTCGGGCCGCCGGTCGGCTTCCCGGTCCAGTTCCGCGTCATCGGCCCGGATCCGCTGCAGGTCCGCGACATCGCCTACCGGGTGCGCGACGTCATGCGGGGCAACGCGGCCTTGATCGATCCGAACCTCGACTGGAACGAGCTCACGCCCTCGGTGCGTCTCGTGGTCGATCAGGAACGCGCCCGCCTCCTCGGCCTCAACGTCGCCGATGTGGCGCAAACGCTGCAGCTGGAGCTTTCGGGCACCACGGTCACCACGGTGCGGGACGGCACCGAACAGGTCGCCGTCGTGGCCCGCGCGACCGAGGCCGAACGGCTCGACCTCGGCCATGTCGGCGACCTCACGATCGTGTCGCGCAACGGCGTGCCGGTCCCGGTGTCTCAGGTGGCGCGGCTCGACTATGCCCACGAGGAACCGATCCTGTGGCGGCGCAACCGGGACATGGCTATCACGGTCCGGGCCGATGTCGTCGACGGGGTTCAGCCGCCCGACGTCACCAACGCGGTCTGGCCCGCGTTGAAGCCGATCCGCGACGGGCTCGCGCCCGCCTACCGGATCGAGATCGGGGGCGCGGTCGAAGAATCCGCGAAGGCCAACGCGTCCCTGTTCGCCCTCTTTCCGATCATGGGCCTGGCGATGCTGACCCTGCTGATGGTCCAGCTGCAAAGTTTCGCCCGCATGCTGCTGGTGTTCCTGACCGCCCCGCTCGGCATCGTCGGCGCGTCGCTGGCCTTGAATCTCACCGGCAAGCCGTTCGGCTTCGTGGCGCTTCTCGGCCTCATCGCACTCGCCGGCATGATCATGCGCAACGCCGTGATCCTCGTCGACCAGATCGAGCGGGACGTCGCCTCCGGCCACGCCCGGCTCGACGCCATCGTCGACGCCACGGTGCGGCGCGCGCGGCCGGTGGTGCTGACGGCCCTCGCGGCGATCCTGGCCATGATCCCGCTGTCGCGAAGCGCGTTCTGGGGGCCGATGGCCGTGACCATCATGGGAGGGCTCTTCGTCGCGACCTTCCTGACACTGTTCACCCTGCCGGCCGTCTACGCGCTCGTGTTCGGACGCGACGTGACGTCCCGCGCGGCCGCGCGGCGGAGCACCGGCGACAGGCCGGAAGCGGGCGCGGCTCATCCACTGCCGGCCGAGTAGCCTCGCGCAGGTCATTCCGTGGATGACAAGCGCGGGCAAAATGGCGAGCCTGTAGACAGGCCCAAGGAACGCGCGCCGGGCTTTGCACCGGCCCTAAACTGCATTAAAGGCCTCGGCATGAGCACCTTCGGCGATGTGAGCGACAGGCGATCGGTGCCCGAGCCAATTGCGGGCGCCGGGTCGGCCGATACGCGCCGCTCCATCATGGCGGTGGCCGAGCGCCTGTTCCGCGAGATCGGCTACCGCAAGACCACCGTGGCCGACATCGCCAAGGCGCTCAGGATGAGCCCGGCCAATGTGTACCGCTTCTTCGATTCTAAGAAGGCCATCAACGAGGCCGTCGCCGAACGCCTGCTCGGCGAGGCCCAGGCCGCGGTCGAGTGCATCGCGGCCGACACCGGCCTGCCGGCGCCGGCACGGTTGCGGGCCATGCTCGAGACGATGAACCGGATGAGCGTGCAGCTGTTCACGGCCGACCGCCGCATGCACGACATGGTCGATGCCGCGATGGTCGAGAGCTGGGATGTGGTGCACTGTCATATCGTCCGCATGGACGACATCCTCCACGGCTTGGTGGCGGAGGGCGTCGCGGCAGGCCAGTTCCGCGCCGCCGACCCCTTGGTGGTGGCGCGCTGCATCCAATCCGCGATGCTGCGCTTCTGCCACCCGGCCCTGATCGTCCAGTGCGCCGACGAGCCCGGCCCCACCATCGACGACATGTGCGACTTCATCCTGGCGAGCCTGCGGGTGGGCTAGCCCGTGCCATGGCGCCCCGATCCCGACGATGACGGCGCGAGACTCAGCGATCCCGGTCGCACCGGCACGAGTTGCCTTCGCGTCCCGCTTGGTATGAAGACCGGATTGGCCAGCGGGGGCCGCCCTTGGACCCGTTGCGGACCTGCGACCCGGCCGCTGCCGCGCGACCGGAATCGGGCCGACGGCGGAACGCCCGCCGTAGCGTTCGGGGCGCTCCCGCCGTTCCCATCCATCGTCAGACGCCGCGGGCGCTTCCCGCTATATCGTCGAGCGCCATCGCCGCGTCCTGCGGCAGGTCGAGAGCGCCCGCGGCGAGGTTCTCCCGCAGATGCGCGACCGAGGAGGTGCCGGGATCAGAAGGATGTTGGGCGCGCGACGAAGCAGCCAGGCGAGCGCGACCTGCATGGGCGTGGCGCCGAGGCGCGCAACGACCTCGACAGGGTCGCCGATTGCAGCGGATCGAACCCGCCGAGCGGAAGAACGGAACATAGGCGATGCCGTCGCGGGCGAGATCGTCGATCAGGGCATAGTCGGTGCGGTGCGCCAGATTATATATTATTCTGGCTTGAGCGAGGAAGGCGCGGCGCTTTGGAACAATCTAGAAGCTGGTGCGGCCGCGTCCAGTAATCTCGCTACATGGGGTTCGGAGAAAGGGAGCAAGCGAGGTTTGGTGAGCCGATCTTAATCACGCCGCGCCTCGGCCAAGGCACATTCCGAGTGGCGATCACCGAACTCTACCGTCGCCAATGCGCGCTAACCGATGGCAAGGTCCTGCCTGCCCTGGACGCGGCCCATATTCGGCCCTATGCGGAAGGTGGAACACATACGAAATCTAACGGGGTTCTACTCCGCAAAGATATTCATAGAGTATTCGACGCAGGATACGCGACTATTGACGCCAACTTCAGGTTCGTCGTGAGCGACAAGGTTCGAGACGTGTTCGACAATGGAAATGAATATCGCCGGCTTCACGGAACCGTTCTCAGGCTGCCGGCTGATCCGGCCGATCGTCCGGATCGAGAATTGCTACCTTGGCACAACCAGCACCGCTACCTCGGTGATTGAACACCGACTTGGGCCGGCGCGCCGTGGCTCCCCCGGCTAGGCCCGATGGTAAGGATGCCGGCTCAGGATCGTGAGGGCGCGGTAGACCTGCTCGGCCAGGACGACGCGCAACAATTGGTGCGGCAGGGTGGCGGCCCCGAAGCTCAACAGCTCCGGGGCGGCGGACCGGAAGGCGTCGTCGAAGCCGTCGGGGCCGCCGATGACCAGGGCCAAAGCCGGCGCGCCGCCCGCGACGAGCGTGCCGATCCGTTCGGCAAAGGTGACGCTGGGCAGCGAGCGGCCTCGCTCGTCGAGGAGGATGATGGTGACGCCCGGCGCGAACCGGCCCGCGAGCGCGGCCGCCTCCTCGCGTTGGCGTTCGGCAGCCGAGCGCCCCCGCCCTTCGTCCACTTCGATGAGGTCGAGGCCCACGATCCCGAGCCCGCGCGACAGGGCGCGGGCTCGCGCCAGATAGCGCTCGAGCAGTTCCCGCTCGGGGCCGGACTTCATGCGGCCCACGCCGGCGATGATCAGCCGCAAGGCGCGCCGGGCCGTGGCACGTCAGCCGGCGTGCTGCTCGTCCGGCCGCAATCCGCCCCACATCTTCTCTAGATTGTAGAACTGCCGGACCTCGGGACGGAAGATGTGGATGATGGCGTCGCCCGCGTCGACCAGAACCCAGTCGCAATTGCTCAGGCCTTCGACCCGTGTCGAGGTGCCGGCGTCCTTGCATTGGCGCAGCAGGCGGTCCGCGATGGCGCCGACATGGGTGCTGGAGCGGCCGCTCGCCACCACCATGATGTCGGCCAGCGAGGTTTTTCCCCTGAGATCGATCGCGACGACGTCCTCGGCTTTGGCATCGTCGAGACTGTCGAGTATCGTCCGGACCAGAGGGCCGGCGTCGGGCATGGAGCCGGCGGCCGGATGGAGCGGCATCGCCGCTGTCGCGAGGACGGTTGAGGTCAGTGGATCTGTCCTATTGAGACGCATGACGCACGGCTGTGCCCGTCGAAGATGCGTTAGTGTTCGGTGCGATTCAATCCGCAGACGCGATATCGTGAGGATTCTTTCCGGCTACCCGGCTCCCGAGCACCCGGGCGCGAGGGCGCGGCCTTGGTGAGATGGGCGTTCCGCATCGCTCTCCTGGCCATGCTGACCGCAGCCGGCGCGGTAGCGCTGCAGAGCGCCATCGCTCCCGTGTCGACCCTGATGATGGCGCGCTGGATCACGGGCCGGCCGGTCGACCGGCGCTGGGTGCCGTTATCGGCGATCTCGCCGCGGCTCGTCGCATCCGTGATCCTGTCGGAGGACGGCCAATACTGCCGGCATCACGGCGTCGACATCCCGGCCCTGCTCGACGTGGTGGAGAAGGGCGACGGGGCGCCGTCGCGCGGCGCCTCGACCATCACCATGCAGGTGGCCAAGAACCTGTTCCTGTGGCCCGGGCGATCCTACCTCCGCAAGGCGCTGGAGATCCCGCTGGCGCTTCTGCTCGACGCGCTCTGGGGCAAGAGGCGGGTGCTCGAAGCCTATCTCAACGTCGCCGAATGGGGCGAGGGATTGTACGGCGCCGAGGCGGCGGCAGAGCACGATTTCCACAAGGCCGCCGCGTCGCTGTCGACCCGCGAGGCAGCACTTCTGGCGACGGCCTTGCCGAACCCTTTCTTGCGCAGCGTCACGCATCCGTCGCGCCAGCATCGCCTCCTCGCGCAGCGGATCGTCGACATGCAGAGGCTGGCCGGGCCCTATCTCGCCTGCGTGGAGTGACGGTCCGGTGTGTGCGGCGGAGCCGACCCGCACCCCGCTTACGAGCGCGCCGTCAAAATCCCGAAAGGCACGACCTTGTTGTCGACGTCGTGGCCGATATCGGCTCGGCCGAGCCAGGCAATCCCGGACCTCGCGCACCAGAACCGCGCCACCTCGACCTCGTCCAGGCCGAAATCGGGATCGTTCGGCGGAACGGCACTGCACCGTCCCAGCATGATGCCGGCGATCCGCCGGATCCCGGGATTGCCGGTGATGTGGAACAGCGCCCTGTCGATCCTGTACATCGGTTCGGACACCTCCTCGAGCATGAGGACGTGGCCGTCGAGGTCGGGCTGCAGCGCCGTACCGAGCAACTGGCTCAGGATCGTGATGTTGAAGGCGGCGGTGCGTCCCACCGCTGCGGCCGCTCCGGCGACCGAGGGTTCGAGCGCGTCGCGCGCGCCCTCGACGAGCCAGCGGAGCGCCCGTGCAGCCGCACGCTCGCCCCCGTCCCGCAGCACGTCCTGGGCCACGGGGCCGTGGGCCGCCGCCGTGCAACCGGCGCCGTAGAGCCCGGCCAGCAGCGTGCCGACGTCGCTGTAGCCGAGATAGGGTTTCGAGAGCGCCTCGGGCGCGAGCCCGGCCAGCACGGCTTCGGCGATGCGGCACGAGCCGTAGCCGCCCCGGCCGAACCAGACCGCGTCGATGGCGGGATCGTTCGCGACCTCCAGCACGGCCGCGGCACGGGCCGCATCGTGGCCGGCGAAATGGCCATGCGCCAGGAAGCACTGCGGGTGGAACAGGATCTCGGGCGTGTCTTCCGGATAGAGCGCCGCCGCGAGGGCATGCACGCGGTCCGGCACTTCGGGCGACATGCGCGACGCCGGCGCTACGATGCCGATTCTCATGCCTCTGGCTGCCATGCGGTCCTTTGCCGGATACGGCGATCCTGGTTCCGACTGTCTGTCGCCGAAGGTGCGTCCTACGCCTGCGTCGCGGATGATCGTGGGATCGGCTTGCTCATATGGAGGGTCGTGCCGCCCTTGAACGCTTCTTCCCGCTCCACGCGATAGCCCAGGCGGGTGTAAAGCTGGACGTTGCTGGCGAAAAGCTTGTTGGTGTAGAGTCGGATCTCGCGATGGCCGAGCGACAGGGCCAGCCGTTCGGCATGGGCCATCAGCGCTCGGCCGAGCCCGCGGCCCTGATGGCCCGGCGAGACCGCCACGTTCTCGATCAGCAGATGATCTTCGGCCGCGATGGTCTCCAGAAGGGCCGCGAGTTGCCCCGAGCGCTCGATCAGGTCGAAGCGGTGCTGGCGGACGGCGTCGGCGTAGTTCGCGGTCATCGGCATCGGCTCGCGGCCGATGACCGGCACCCACTTGGCGTAAGCTGCCCGGGTCAGCGCCGTGATGGCCGGGACGTCGGCCTCGACCGCCTGGCGCATCGCACCACCCTCGCTCACGCTCGATCCTCCGGCTGCTCCAAGCCCCTGGCGCGGCCGGCGTTGCGCCCGCTCGGCCGCGCCTGTAGCGTCGCGTCATGCACCAGCCTCTCAGCTATTTCTTCTGCGGCATCGGCGGCAGCGGCATGAGCCCGCTCGCCGCCATCGTCAAGGCGCGCGGCGCGCGGGTGGCGGGCTCCGATCGGTCGCGTGACCAGGGGCGCACGCCGGAGAAGTTCGCCGCCATGGAGGCACGAGGCTTCGCGCTGTTTCCCCAGGACGGCAGCGGCCTCGTCTCGCCCGAGCAGGTGCTCGTGGTGTCGGCGGCCGTCGAGGAGACCGTGCCGGACATGCAGGCGGCGCGGCGCGTCGGTGCGACCGTGGTGACCCGGCCGCAACTGCTCTCGGAACTCTTCAATGCGGCCGGCCTGCGGATCGGCGTCGCCGGCACGAGCGGAAAATCCACCACCACGGGCATGATCGGCGTCATCCTGCGCGGCGCGGGACTCGATGCCACCGTGATGAACGGGGCCGAGATGAAGGATTTCTGCGGAACCGACGGGACTGCAGCCAGTGCCGTCATCGGAGCCGGCGAGGCTTTCGTCAGCGAGGTCGACGAGAGCGACGGTTCGATCCGCCTCTACACGCCGAGCGTCGCCGTCGTGAACAATATGTCGCTCGACCACAAGCCGCTCGACGAGTTGCGGCCGCTGTTCCGCGGCTTCGTGGCCCGGGCCGAGGCGGCCGTGCTCAACCTCGACAACGCCGGGACGGCGGCGCTGGCCGCAGAAGCCGGGCCGGCCCGCATCCTCACCTACAGCCTCAGCGATCTCTCGGCCGACCTCCTGGCCGGACCGCCGCGGCTCGCCCCCACCAGCGTCGGCTTCACGGTCACGCTGAAGGCCCGCACGGCCCGGCCCGCCGCCACCGCGGACGTGAGCCTTCAGGTGCCGGGCCTCCACAACATGTCGAACGCCCTCGCGGCGCTTGCTACGGCGGTGGCCTGCGGGGTGGCGCTCGGCGAAGCGGCCGCGGCGCTCGGCGGCTTCTCGGGGATCCGCCGTCGGCTCGACGTGGTGGGCGCGGCGGCGGGCGTTACGGTGATCGACGACTTCGCCCACAACCCCGACAAGATCGCCGCCACGCTGGCCACGTTGCACGGCTTCCCGGGCCGCCTGCTCGTCATGTTCCAGCCCCACGGCTACGGGCCGCTGCGGTTGATGGGCGAGGCCCTGGCGGAAGCCTTTGCGGACGGTCTCGCGCCCGATGACGCGCTGGTGATGCCCGAACCCGTGTATTTCGGCGGCACCGTCGACCGCGGCGTCGGCAGCCGCGAGGTCGCGGGCGCGATCGCGGCCCGCGGGCGCGATGCCGCCGCCCTGCCCGACCGTGCGGCTTGCGGCGACTTTCTGATCGCACAGGCCCGGCCGGGCGACCGCGTCGTGGTCATGGGAGCGCGCGACGACACGCTATCGATCTTCGCCCGGGATCTGCTCCGGCGCCTCGGCCAGGGCTGAGCATCCCAGCCCCGTGCCCAGAGCATGGCCGCCATGGCGCTTCGACACTATCGGTCAACCTTAAGCGGCCTATAAGCTCGGCAGAGCCCGCCGAACTTCGCCCGCAACGACGATCGCGAGGCATCGCCCGCGATCGGCATGAGGCATGCGGACGAGCCCACGGTCCCCAACCGTCGAGTCCATGACAGACGCATCCGTGCCGGCCGGGACGCCGCTCGACTTCCGCTGCCTCGCCCTGATCGTGGCCAGCGCCATGTTCATGGAACAGCTCGACGCCACCATTCTGGCGACCGCCTTGCCCACCATGGCGCGCGACTTCGGCGTTGCGGCGCCGAGCATGAGCGTCGCCCTCACCTCCTACCTCCTGAGCCTCGCGATCTTCATTCCGGCCAGCGGCAAGGTGGCGGATCGCTTCGGCGCCCGCACGGTCTTCGCGACGGCCATCGGGGTCTTCATGCTGGGATCGGCGCTCTGCGCCCAGGCGCCGAACCTGT
>JAABUY010003186.1_pt1 | contig 18464 bp, 22 predicted proteins | sample 5560271 | NCBI WGS metagenome assembly JAABUY01 (sample SAMN10711886, study PRJNA513374) | rock metagenome | isolation source: Antarctica rocks | place: Antarctica: Victoria Land, University Valley
GCGCGGCCGCACGGACCGCCTGAGCACGCTTTAAAGCGCCGACCCCGGATAGCCTTCCTTCTCCGGACACGGCAGCCTGCTGCGCAGCGGCCGCTTCAACTGCAGAGCACCTCCAGCTTCAAGAGGGAACCAGGCGCATGATGGCCCCGGTCAAATGACAGGCGGCCGCGCCTGCAGGCTGAGCGGCGTGGACGCCGCGCCTGTCAGGCCTAGGCCCTAACCCTATCACACCCTAGTAGCTAGGCCCCAACCCTACCCTAACCCCAATCCTGCAGCCCCAGCCCCGGGCCGGCGCGTGCCTGCAGGTTGAGCAGCACGAGCGCGTGGTAGAGCAGGTCGGCCGCCTCGGACGCCGCGCGCTCGGCGCCTTCGCCGCCCTCCAGCGCCGCCGCCAGCTCGCCCGCCTCCTCGCGCACCTTGGCGCACGCCAGCGCCGGGTCCGCCAGCAGCTTGGCCGTCCAGGACGGCCTGTCACCTGCCGCGCTTGCGCCTCTGTATGACTGTGGCGCAGAATTGTGGCGCGTACAGCATCGCCAGGCATGGACGGCCTCTCTCGCTCACTCCCACGCCGCCCAAACCTGCGCCCGCACCCTGGCGCACACCGCGGGCAGCGGCCATAGCAAGAGAAGATGCGCGCGGCGCGCAGCGCTGCGGACAGGCTGGAGGCCGAGTGGGAAGCCTCCCGCCTGACTGCCAGTGCGGCCTTTTTGCCTGGGAGAGACACAGCGCATCTAGCAACGCACTGAGCAGTGAGCATCCGGCCACTCGACGCGGCTTGCTGCAGGCCCACGGCTGCATGCGCGGCGTACCAACCGTCCTGCGAGGCCGGGCGGGCAGCGCTGCGCGCGCGCGGCGCGGGGGGGCGCGGACCTGGCGGCGCGCTGCGGCGCTGCTGGATCGTGCGCTCCAGCGCGAGCAGCGTGCTGGCGGGCGCGTGCGCGCGCTCCGCCTGCGCGCCCGCCTCGCGCACCGCACCGCCCGCGCCCGCGCCCGCGCGCACCTCCGAGAACCAGCAGCTGGGCGCGCCCTGCGCGTGCGTGCGCCGCCGGCTCTCAAGAAGGCCCTAGGGGGGCCTATCACTCAGAACCCAGAAGGCCTGCCCTGGCCGCTGCCGGGCGCTGGGCGCTGCGCAGTGGTGTGCTGCAGCGCTGGCCGGGACGAGGCTTGCGCACATCCAGTCCGAGGCCTAGCAGTCTTTCTACACGCGGGTGGGGTGACGAGCAGGGCGGGCTCACACCCGCGCTCTGCAAGCTGGTGCGCACACGGAGCAGCGCGGGGCCGCGGCGGGGCGGCCACGGCGGGGCGCGCCGTGTGGCAGGCGGGGCCGATGGGGTCGCTGAGGTAGACGAGGGAGTCGCGGTCGCAGTCCGGGTGCACGCTGAGCACCCTGATGAAGTGGCCGGACGTCTCCCCCTTGCACCAGCGCCCCTTGCGCGAGCGGCTGTAGAATGTCGCCAGCCTGCGGCAGTCGCGCACTTCAGTGCGCGAGCGGAGGCGACCAGGCAGCGCAAAGGAGGCAGAAACAGGCAGCGCACTGCGAGGCGGCGTGCAGGCAGCGCACATTGAGGCGGCATGCAGGCAGCGCGAGGGCGCGCCCGGTCTGCAGCGTTTCGCAGACCGCGTCCCTGTCTGCAAAGGCCTGCATCAGGAGCTCGCCGGTGTCCACGTGCTGCAGCGGGCGACGCAGAGTCACGGACTGCTGCCTGTTGCCACAGCGAGGGTGCTGGGCGATGAGTGCTTTCAACAGACCTGGCAGATTGCGGCGACCATGCCGTTGGCGTCCCATTTCAGGCTGTCAAGAAACTCTGCCATGCCATCTATATCCTGCTCTGGCGCGACGGCGGCCGCGGGCGCCGCAGCGCTGCAGCGCGGAGCGCGAGCCTCTCGCCGCACTACGTGAAGCAGGCGAGCCTGCCTCTTACCGCCTGCAGGCCTTTGCCGCAGCCTGCATTGTACTAGCTGGGCGCTACAGGGGGGTGCAGGTGCGTCGAGCAGCGCCAAGCACTGCCGCGGCAGTGCGGTCATACCGCAGCTGCTGTGCTACTAACTATGTATTACGGCGCTGACAAGACCTTCAGAGTCAAACTTTTACAGAGCTTATTTCCAGGACGTCAAAGCTAATGGGCTTAGCTCTCATGGGCTGAGAATAGTGAACTCCAACGTTGTCTCAGCGCCAGGGACCCTAGGCAATTTGACCAGGCCTGCGCAGTGCTCATCAGCGCTCGCGAAGAGGAAGCCTGTGCAAGGCCTGAGCGCCCTGGTGACAGGTCGACGATGACAGGACGTCCGCTCTTTGAGTGCACTGTGGGCTCTGCTTGCTGACTGAGACCGGCAGTGTTCCTGCTTGACGCTGGACCGCTGGTGTGGCCTGCTCTGGTATTGAACCGAGCGTGCCTTCAGGCCTGGCAAACCTCAGAGGCTGTAACCTGCAATCAGGGCATGGGCGGAGCCGAGGCAGCGGCCGGCGCGCTGTCGCACGGCTGCGGCAGCGCGGGCAGGCGCGCCGCGTGTTGGCGGAGAGACAGGGCGCCGCTGCCGCGCGCGAGGCGGCTGCGATGCAGCGCGCAGGCTGCCAGGAGGGCTACACCGCTCAATGGAGCGCAGGTGTGATGTCTGACGTTTACTTGCCACAGTATGATAGACTGCGTAAAGCAGTTATGCGTCTGCAACAGCTGCTGACGACGTATGGAGCCATGGCCCCACCACGCAGCCTGTTGCAGCTAGTCCATCGCAATGTGCTGCCGTGACTAACGCGACAGGCAGGGCCTGCTTGCGACAGCTCTTGGTGCTTTTGGCACTCGCCGTTCTGTGCTTGCTCAGTCGCTCATTGCTTGCTCAGTGCTGCTCAGCTGGCATGTTGAGCGGCCCAAGCGGCGCCAGGCGCCCAGCGGCGGCGAAGAGCGCCCCGGCCGCGAGATGTTCGTCGCCGATCGCGGCGCCGCAGGGCCCGCGGGCGCGGCCGGGACGCTGCGCGTGGCGCCGCCGCGCACGGCGCCCAGCGCGCCTGTGCAGCAGGCGCGTCGTGCCCACCAGTGACGCACCTGCGCCCGTACGGCACGGTGGCAGTGTGGACGGGCGCCCTGATGTCGAGACTTCTGCCACAAGCCTCGAGCACGCTTTGCTCTGCTCATAGGCTGACGCGATGCACCGTGCACACACCACAGGACCGGCACACTTTACAGCCGGAGCACGGGGGCGCCGCAGGATGCGGCCGCGGCGCCGGACGCGCTGGCGCGGCTGTCCGCCGCGGGCGCCAAGAGCCTGCGCGCGGAGCTGTCGGTGGCGAGCGCCGAGCTGCGCGAGCGGGCGGGCGTGCTGTCGCAGGCGCAGCTGGCCCTGCGGTGCGCGCCCGCGCGGCTCCCTGCAGGGGCCCGGAGCGCGCTCCGCGCCCGCCCGCGGCGTCGGGCGCATGCGGCTCGCGGCCAGCGCTTTGGCTCGCGGCCAGCGCTTTGGCTGGTCAGAGACGGCCAAGTGCATGGGGCGGCGCCCCCTGCATCGTTGCAGGTGGCGAGCAGCGGTGCCGAAGCCCTGCACGTCTGCGCTGGGCGGGCGTCCCTCACGGCGGCTCGCTGGCGCAGCGGGGTCACAGGGTTGGGGCGGCGCGGCGCAGGGCGCGGGACAAGGAGGTGGCGCTGCTGCGCGCGGCGCTGGCGGAGCGCGACCTGTGCCTGCGCCAGGGCAAGGGTGAGCTCATGGGTGCGCCCTAGGGCATCAGGCCCCCAAGGCGAAGGTCGGCTGAGCGGCCCTCAGGACCCCTGAGGGTGGGTCAGATTCCTTTGAAACTGCATTGCATGCCCCAGAGCGCAACAGGCGGGCGTGCACACTCTGCTCTGGCGATGCAAGCGGCGGACGCGCTCACCGCGGCGTTCGCAGCGCTGCGTCCTCGGCTTGAGGGAGCAGCAGCGCGCTGTGCTGCGCGAGGGCTTGCGAGGATGTCCCACACGCCTGATCCATGTGAAGCGAATTTTCGTAAGCGACGCCCGGGGGGCTGCCCTGGCAGGCGCGCGCGCGGAGCTGCACGCCAAGGAAGGCGAGCTAAGGGCCGCGTACGAGCGCCTGGCGGCCGCCGCGCTGGAGCGCGCGGGCGTGCGCGGCGCGCTGGCCGCCGCGCAGGCCGAGCTGGCCGGCGCGCGCGCCGAGCTGGAGGCCTGGGCGCAGGCGGGCCTGTCGGAGTCGCGTGCTGCCGCGGACGATGTGCGCACTGCTCACCCCGTTGCAAAGTATTGGGTTCGCCTGTAAGTGGGAAGGCAGAAGCCACCAACAAAATGTAGGCTGAGAGTGGTTCGGGTGTTTGGTCAGAGGCCCGCGCCACCATTTGTCCAGAAGATGTCATTTTTTTCTGCAGCATGGCCGGCGGCGTGCGACCACGCGCAACTTATGCCGGGGCTGGCTTGCGCTGCCGGCGCTGCTGGCACGCACGCATGCATGGAATGGCGGAGCGCTCCACAGCCAGTGGCTGGTGCTCTCTGAGCACCAGCCAGCGTGTGTATCCTGCTGCCGCGCGCGCTTGCGTGCCTGCCTTGTATGTCCTGGCGGCTCTGTCGGCTGTGATACTGCGAGCCGGGGCCTGGGACGTAGCAAGGCACCGCTGGCGCGCTGAGCCTCAGTGCTCGTCTGCGCAGGGTGCGCCCGGCGAGGCTGCGGCGGCGCATGCGCATGCGGCGGGCGGGCGTGGCCGCGCGCAGCGGGGGCCGGCCGCGGGGGCGGCGACGGGCGCGGCAACCCTGGACCTGCTCCGCGACCTGGCCGCGCTGTCGGGCCAGATGCTGGCCGACGCGCGGGAGGACGCGAACGCGTTTGCGCAGGGCGCCGCCGGCCGGCCGCCGCCCGCGCGGCCCTGATGCTTTGCGGGGCCAGCCGCGGCGCGCCTGCCGGCCGCGGCGCGCCTGCTTGATGCACTGCTTCTGGCACTGATGCGTGTGCATCATGTGTTGCATCATATTTAGCACCGGACTCCCCTCGCGTGAATGTGTGAGGGCGCGCCTACCAAGCCTGGGTGCGCAAATCTGACGTCCTAGGGTGGGTGACTGCGCCAGTTCGCCTGGCCTTACAGGCCAGGCTTAGCTAAGGACTCGAGGAGGCCTATGGTGAACACATCGTCTGTCAACAACGTTGGCCGCCCATTACGGAGGTGTTCCCAGCACAACTTTCACATTCTGAAGCTGTGTAACATGTCAGGTGCCTCGGCATCTAGTTTGCACAGCAACAATTGCACGCTGCGCGCTGGTCACATCAGCTGAACACCCCTAGCAGATTTATGAACTGCGGCAAGGGCTGCCAACACAGGAAGCATACAAACCAATGCCGCCTGCCCTGCGCTGTATGCCGAACGGCAGCTCATAGCACAGGTGTCAGCGCGGGGGCTCTGAGCCTCCGCGCCTGAGACTCAGTCTGACTCCACTCGCTCCAAAACGTGACACTCACTGAAGAGGCAAACTCACTGAGGCACCATGCGCCCTGCCGGCTGGCCCACGCGCAGACGCGCCGCAAGCCCTCCCGGCGCTCCGTGTTTGCTGCGCGCGCCGCTCACTGCGCCGCGGCAAACAGACCGGGCCGCCACACGCCCTGCACGCTGGGCGACGCGCGCACGCGCTCCAAGCCGTCCCGGCGCACCACCGGGTGCACCTGCCGCGGGTTGACGCGCTCGCCCGTCCGCCGCCCGGCCGCGCTGCGCAGGAACACCGCAAAGCGCAGCACCTCGCCCGCAGGCTGGTTCTTCACGCCGACCGACCGCACATTGCCGCTGCCTGCACGTCCCAGCCTGTGCCTCGGTCGCACGCCGCGCTGCCCAGCGCGTGCTGAGGGTGCGGAGAGGCGAGCAGGGGCGCACGGTACTCCGCCTTCAGCCACGGGTGGTGGCCCGGGTTGGTGCGCGTCTCGATAGCCAGCTGCGGGTTCTGCTCGCGGAAGACGGGCAGCACGGCCTCCAGGAACTCTCTGCAAGCGGCCGGCGTGTCAGCTCCGGCGTGACGGCCGTGCTGCCTGCACAAGTAGCAGGCTCTGGTGACGGCGCGGCGCGCCTGGTGCCGCGCGAGCTGCCCGAGAACTCGCAGTAGGTCACTGTCAGCCTGCTGAGCTGCCAGACGCCGTGCCTGGCCATCAGTATGCGTGCGGACGCGCTGGTGCGCTCATGGACAGGCTGCCGGAGAGCTTACAGGGGTGCCTTCCTGTTCTCTTTGCCGGTGCCAAAACGAGCACTCCTCCGCTTTTACTTCCTCATGTATCAGGGGAACACAGTCCTTCTGGGCTGAGGGCGGAGCCAGATAGTGAGCAACAGGAAGGCTTAGGCTCGGGTGTCCAAGTGGGTTCCCTGCCAATTAACACTCCAGGCTTGCTGGAGTGGAAGGGGCAAAGAATAGTCAAGTAGCAAGCTTGTTGAGGAGAGGAGGCCAGTGCCAGCGATGGCAGGGCGAGCAGGCTCCAATGCTGGCGAGAATTACTGACGCGGCCCTTGGCCTGACGATACGCGCCATGCAGTGGCTCTTTCGCGGCGGCAGCACGCTGCCCGCGCCTGGCCCAGGCGTGAAGCAGCCCGTGCGGCAGGGCGCCGACCAGGATGCAGAACTCAACCAGAGGAAGCTGATGCAGTACCACGAACTGGCGCAGGCGTGCACAGGCTTGGAGCACCTACGATACAGCAATATGAGCCGGTTGCGTGCTGCCTCACGCACTTGTGAGTGTGTGACGAGCTAGGTGGGTGGCTCCATCAGATGTGTTTGGCTTTGGGCGACCACTCGGGTGAGGCAAGCTTTGGCTGGGGGTGCACACCTGCCCAGTGGGCTCAATGGACAGCCCAAGCACACCTGCAACACATGCAGGACGCGCTGGAGCGGGCATATAGCAAGGATGTGGAGGGCTGGAGGCTCGACGCCATCAAGCTGTACCGTATCGGGGTGGACGCGATACGGGAGGGCCTCGCGCTGCGCGTGCCGTCGGCGGGCCTGGGCCCCGCCTTCAGCAACGTGGCGCGCTGGCGGGCGGACCTGAAGCAGTGGCTGCAGCGCGCCAACGACAGGCGCGGCGCCGCCCCGTTGCCCGTGACCTTGGCGCAAATGTAGCGCGACCAGAACAGCTTGGTGCAGGCCTGCGCTGGCCTGGCTGGTGTCGCTTGGAGCTGTGCCTTGAGGGTTCACGACCACGATAGAAAAAGCCGCACTCGCAAGGCACGCAGGTGCACCTGCGCATGACGCCTTTGAGGCTGCAATTGTAATGTTACCATATGTTACATGCGTTGTTGGTTGAAAGGCCACCGGCATGCATGCAACTGCCCGCCCGCATATGAGCAGTTCTGTGTTCAGCGCGCAAGGTTTCTGGCGTGCAGCTGCAACGCGGCCCCTCAGCAGGCATGCCTTTGACCTGGCGAACACCCTCTGCGCGCGGGCAGGTTGCGAGACCTGGAGGCGCCGCATGCGAGCACATCCTCGCCGCGCCCCGGCGGCGCGGCGGGCGCAGGCGGCGCGCGGCGCGCGGGCGCGCCCAGCCTGGCGGCGTCCACCACGCTGCTGCGCTCGCGCACCGCGTCGCAGTCGTCGGCGGGCACGCCGCGCGCCGCGCCCGCGCCCGCAGGCGCGCCACTCTCGCCGTGCGTGCATGGCGATGCTCTGGCAAGTCTGTGTGGAGCATGCGCTCGCGCTCGCAGCTTCAATATCACTCCTGCAATTGCACAAGTTCTGGCAGCAGCGTCTCGGCCTGGCTGCAGCGGTGTTGCTGGATGCGGATTGCATCGCGGCGCTGTCGGTACTGGGCGGCCGCACGCCGCGGGCGGAGCTCGAGCGCAGGGCTGTTGGGCTGATGTTCCCCGTTTCACACTCTCCGGCGTGTCTTGTCTGGGCGGAGCGCGTGCGAGCTTGAGCGGCCTTGGCACTGGCGCAGGGCGGCTCGGCGCGGGCACAACGCCGGGCGGCGCTGCCGCCAGGGAGGACGCGCGGCTGCGGGAGACGGTGCTGGGCGAGATCCTGGACGCGCGGCCGAGCACGCGCTGGGACGACGTAGCGGGCCTGGGCGCGGCGAAGCAGGCGCGCGCCGGGCCCCTGAGCCCGTCAGTCGCCTCATGCGGCGTTGCCCCAGCCGGGCTCTGCGCCATGGCTCTGCGCCAGGGCATTCCGTGCTTGCTCCCGGCGTGCAGCTGCTGCGCAGCGGCCCTCCATCAAACGCGTGGCCCGGCTGGTCATGGGGCGCCCTGGGTCGAGCTACACCCAGTCTCTGCAGCTTCCTCGTGTCATCACAGGGGTCTGCTGCGCCAGGCCCCTCGAGGGCTGTCGCGCATGCCTGCAGTCATCAGGTGCTGCTGACGTGGTCACCCTTTCGTGCGCGCCCGCGCACGCACCGCCACCCATGAGTGCGCGTCGGCAACAGCGCCCCGCTGCGCCCGGCGCGCAGGCGCTGCGCGAGATGGTCATCCTGCCCACGCAGCGCGCGGACCTGTTCAACGGCCTCCGCGCGCCCGCGCGCGGCCTGCTGCTGTACGGGCCGCCGGGTGTGCCCCCCTGTAGGGGCCCGACCCTGCGCGCGGGTCGAGCGCACACCTGCAATCCCTATAGTGGCCAAAGGGCGGCGGTGTCCGCGGCGTGCAAGCGCGCGGCTGCCGCCCGGCGCGACGGGAGGCGGGTGCGTCGCGCCTCTCGTTCTAGCCGTGCGCGCGGGGTCGGGCGTTGCGGCGGGTGCGGCGCAGGCCGCGCCGCGCCTGACGTCGGCACGCGCCGCGGTCCGCAGGCAACGGCAAGACGCTGCTGGCCAAGGCGCTGGCGGCCGAGGCCAATGCGACCTTCTTCGCCATCTCGGCCTCCTCGCTCACGTCCAAGTGGCACGGCGAGGCGGAAAAGCTGGCGCGCCCCGGCCTCACCCTTACCTATCCCCAACCCCTAACCTGAGAAGCTGGCACGCTCCGCCTTTGCGGAGCGCAAGGCACACCCACACGCCGTGCCTGTGTCATGGCCTCTTGCTGTTTCAAGTGACGCCTCACGCCTCAGATGACCAAGGGTCACATACTCTCACACACCTACTGATAGGAAATGATAAGTGTGCACACACCTGCAGCAAGGCAGGTCTGAGCGACCCTGCTGGCGCTGTCACGCACAAGGCACAAGGCATGCAGCGCCTCACAGTGCCAGCGCGGGCCGGCGAGCTGCGGGCGCGCCGGCGCGGCGCGCGGCGCAGGTGCGCGCGCTGTTCGCGGTGGCCGCGGAGATGCAGCCGGCGGTCATCTTCATCGACGAGATCGACAGCATCCTGTCGGAGCGCTCGGCGGCCGAGCACGAGGCCAGCCGGCGCCTGAAGACGCAGTTCCTGATCGAGTTCGACGGCGTGTCGGCCGGCAGCGAGCGCGTGGTCGTCGTCGGCGCGACCAACCGCCCGCAGGAGCTGGACGAGGCCGTGCGGCGCGGCCCCGGCCTGAACCCTAAACCCTGCACGCCTGCACCGCCGGCCAGGCCCGCCCGGCGCCTCAAGGCCTGTGGAGTCTCCTCTCTAGCTGCACTGCATGAGGCAAGTCTGCGTGACCTGGGTATCCGGCAAGACCAGGGTACCCAAGTCGAGCGGGCCGCCACCTCGGAGGCGGCAGCCGCTGGTGCTGAGGCCGCAGCATGCAGAGCGTGAGCCGGCGGCGCGCAGGCGGCGGCTGGTCAAGCGCGTGTACATCCCGATGCCCGACGCGGCTGCCCGGCGCGCGCTGCTGGCGCACATGCTGGCCGGGCAGCCGGCGCGGCTGTCGGCGGGCGACGCGGGGGCGCTCGCGCGCCGGACCGAGGGCTACTCCGGCTCGGACCTGGCCGCGCTCTGCCGCGAGGCCGCCATGGTGCCGCTGCGGTGCGGCGCGCGCGCCCCGCGCCCCGCAGTCCCGGGCGCCTGTACTGGCTCAGCTGCGCCGGCCGCCCTGCCTGTTCAGGCGCGGCATGTGCCCCTGGATGAGTGCGAGCGTAGGACGCTGCCATTCGCAAAGCAGCGTGTCTGGGAAGCGCATGCGCGCCTGCGGCCCGCGCTGCTGCGAGGCGAGGCGGCTCTGGGGCTCCGCGCGGCGGCGTGGCGAGCCGAAGGGGCTGCGCGTGGCAGGGAGCTGGGCGCGGCGGTGAGCACGGTGAGCGCGGACCAGGTGCGGCCGATCCAGGCGCGCGACTTCGAGGTCGCGTTGCAGGCCATCCGGCCCTCGGTCGGCCCCGAGCAGCTGTCCGCATTCGAGGAGTGGACGCGCCTGTACGGCTCCGCCGGCTAGGCGCGAGCGCTGCCGCGCCCGGCCGCGCGCACGGCGTGGTGCCGGCGGCGGGCACGTCGAGGGAGGAATGCGCCTGTGCGGGCCGGGCGGGGGCGCGCGCCGAGCCTGGAGACCAGTGTTCCCTGGATCTCCTCCATGGTGAGGCCAGTGACTCCTGCCTGGGAAGGCGCCCATCACAGGTGCGATAGGCTAGCAGCACAGCGCACGTTTGCATATGTCCTTCGCTTACTGTACATCCCAGCTCTGCCATTGCTTCAGTTGCCATGTCCGCTGCAGGTATGTAGGAGCCCCAGTTGCTGCACGGCACATTAAACAGCGGATTCGGCACTTCCTTACGCAAGTGCATGATGATGCCAAATATGGGGATATATCACACAACGGCAGCTGCATGCCACCCAATGACTGATCAAACATGAGCATAGGTTGCCATGCACATCGTCCAGCCTCGACCCTACCTATCAACACACCGGTTGTGCACATGGACTCGACACTAGTGTACATGGCAGTGACAGTGTTGCTGCTCCCTGGCACTTGCTTGCAAGCAGGTCCCATGCTACCTGGGGCACGCGGAAGTGCGCCTTGAGTTTAGGCGTGTTGGGCTGCAGCGCGCCGCAGCGCTGCACTTGTGTACAGGGCAGTGCATAGGGGGCATTGCCGCTCCCTGGCACGCACTTGCAAGCAGTCCCCATGCTACCTGGGGCACGCACTGATATGCGCCTTGAGCTTGGGCATGTTGGCCTGCGCCGCGCCGCAGCGGTTGCATCGCAGCGGCACCTTGAGCAGCGCCTCGGCGGCCGCGCGGTCGACGCCGACGCGCCCGTGCGCCAGCAGGTCGGCGCGCACGGCGGCGAGCGGCAGCAGGAAGGCCGTGGTGAAGCTGTTCCAGTGCTGCTTGGTCTTCAGCCTGTCCGAGTCAAAGTCCTGCGCGGCACACGCGCGGTGGGCCCCGGCGTGCCCGCTCCAGGCTCCTGCGCGGCGCGCGCGCGGCGAGCGCGGCCAGCCGGCAGCGCGGTGACGGTCGCAACTGGCCCGCGAACTGCAAAGCACCGTCGCGCACGCCACAGCAGCAAGGAAGCGTCAGCGCGACGTGGCGCAGCAAGCAGCTGTGCTGCGCATGTTTTGCACTGGCCTGGCTGCATTCTCTGTGTCGAGCTGCGCACATGCAGTCCGCGGCAGCGCGGGTCGAGCCCGATCATGGCCGCCCTCCTCACGCACTCCAACAGCCAGTCACGGCCTCCAGATCACATGATGTGAGAGACAGGGTCACTGTGACCCTCGCGCGCACCGTGGAGACGACGTGCAGGTGCAGGTGCTGCATGCTCGGCACCGCGTGAAAGCCTGCGCCCGGACGCCGCGCGTCAGGCCATGGACGGCGCCTGCGCAGCGCATCAGCCGCCGCCAACCAGCCTCACCAAGACCCGGCAGAGGGGGCAGCCTCTGCCGCACAGGCAGGCAAAAGCAGGGCGCGGCGCGCGCACCCATCACAAAGCTGGGCAGGGCCGGGTCGCTGCTTCGCTGCCGCGCCTCCCACGCCTCCGCCACCGCCTGCAGGCGCGCCCCGCAGGCCGTCGGCTCGTGAGAGTGCACGATCGCGCGCCTCCCCCGGCGCCTCGCGCGCACGGGCACGCCCGTCGCTGCTTGCCACGCGGCTCACCCAGCGCGTGCCACGTGCCCTGGACCAGACTCTGCGCCCCGTGCGCCTGGGGCTGCAGAGCAGAAAGGGTTATGCATCAGAGCGCTCTCAGACCGGCTCGCAAGGCTGCTGACTGTGCAGCAGCAGGCCTGCAACCTTCACAGAACCTCACCCTGCACGCGCAGCGCGCCAGGCATGCGCGCCAGCAGCGGCAGCCGGCACCCCTGCACCCCCGGCCCGCACGCGCGGCGCGCCTGCATGCGCGCCAGCAGCGGCAGGTGCGTGGTCGTCAGGTCCGCGACGCCGTCCAGGCCGGCCGCGCGCGGCAGCACGAGCGCATGCGCGCGCGCCTTGGGGAACGCGTCGCGGATGAGCACGCACTCCTCGTCCAGCGCGAGCACCGCCTCCGGGTGCCTGCGCAGGGCAGGGCGCTCTTATATTCGCTCGCGTCTGCTCCCCATGTGCTCGCCCGCTGGCGCCCACAAAGCGCTCGGGCGGCCCAGCTGCGGTCGGTGCCCTACGCAGGCACGCCTGGCACCCAGCCCCGCGCGCGCGCTGCCGCTGTCTGGGCCGGGGTTGAGCGGCGCCTGCATGCATGAGGCACTAACAAGTGCGCTCGACGGGTCAGCGGCAGGCATGTCGCCGCGCCCGTTGAGCGGACGTGCGCCAAAGCCCCGACCTCTTGTCAGGCGAGGCGTTGCATGCTCACACGCAAACGCGTCTGCTGTGGCGCGGGCCCCGTGCAGACGAGCCGCACACCATGCTTGGTGGGCGGAGCCGCACAGGGTGCACGCTGCGCCGCAGCGCCGTGCAACCAGGTGCCTGTCTTGCACTCTGGCGAGCAGAAGGCCGAATCCAAAACCTTGAGCAAAAAAGGGGTCACCGCACAGTAAGGACTGCCGGCACGCCCGCTGTCATCTCCCGCTGTAACGGCATCGTGGCTCGGCATGCACGCCACGCTGCCGCAGGCAAGCGCAGCCGCAGCGACGTGCTTGGCCCCCGCGCCCGCACCGCTCCGGGTGGAGCGCAATGTCGCGCAGCGCGGCGTTCCAGGCGCCGCCGCCGCCGCGCGGCCGAGCGGCGCCCCGCCCCGCCTGCCCTGGGCCCGGCCCTGGAGCGGCTCCCGGCGCGGCCGCGGCCGGTGCGCGCGCGGCCGCCATCAGCGCCTGCAGCGCGTTCTTGCCGCCGCCGCCGGCCCCACTGCTGCCACCGCCGCCGCCGCCGCCGCCGCCCGCGGCGCCGCTTCTGCTGCCGCCGCCGCCGTCGCCGCCACCGCCGTCGCCCGCCGCTGCGCTGAAGGGCCGCCCTGCTTGCAGGAGAGCGGCGGCACGCGCACTAGTCATATAGGCGCCGGCGGGCCCGCCGCCCGGCTGCTCCGGCCCGGAGCCCGGGCCTCCGGCATGCGACTGCGCGGCGCAATCGTCCTCGTCCTCTGGCGAGACCGGCGGCGGCTGCCCGAGCTGCATCCACAGAGGCGGCCGCGGCTGGGAGCCCGGAGGCCCGGGGCCGCGGCGGGGGACGACGAGGCCGGGCTCGGTTGCCTGTGCCCAGGCGCCGGGGCCGCCCCCCCGCGCGGCGCCCTCCTCCGGCGGGGCTCTCCAAACGAAGGTTGGGACCCGCCCGCCATAGTCTGCCGCCACTGAGTCCAGGGTCGCCTGAAGCATCTCTGCTCGGGTGAAAAGGCCCCGAGGTGCAGGCGCCTGGGCCTGCGGCGGCTCGGGGGGCTCCGGGCAGCCGGGGCGCGGCGCCTTGGCGGGGGGCGCGGGCGCCGCGGCCGCAGGGTCGAGTTCGCGCTTCGGGGCGGCGGCGCGCTGCGCGGGTGCGCGACCTGCAGCGGCCGAGGCGGGCGGCGCGGGCGCCGCGACCGCAGGGTCGACTTCGCGCTTTGGGGCGGCGGCACCCTGTGCGGATGCGCGACCTGCGGCGGCCAAACCGCACGCGTGAGGGGTCGGCTGAAGCATCTGTCCACAGGGAGCGGCCTCCCAGGCGTGCTCTGGGCTTGCGCGCAATACCGCCACAGAATCGCACAGCTCCACACTAGAGTGCGACCATGCAGGACTCTGCGTTTAGATCATGCTTACTCATGCAGACACCATGATGACATCGTGCCTGCGGGCGCGCACCCCAGAGGCGCTCGAGCGGGTTTGGGGGCAGCGCGGCGGCGGGGTTCGGCACTTCGATTGTCCCAAAGCAGACCCACGAATGCAGCGCGGCAGCCACCTCGGCGTCTGTGTTGCACACCTGCCCATGGAGGCAGCGGCTGTGTTTCAGCATCGGGGAGCGGGCCTGATACAACAGGCATAACGAAGTGTGCGGCGGGTCTGCAGGCGGCTGCTGTGAGGCGTGTCACCAATGTGAACCTGGCACAGACACCACGGCCCACCACCGCAGCAGAGCACTGCAGCCAGAAACGAAGATCTGAGCAATGCAAGGAGGCTAGGCACGTCAGCGGCGCTGACATGCCACACAGGCAGCACATGTACTCTCGCACCCTGATGCTCGCCAGGCCCTCATGCAGCCGCGGGGGCGCCGCCGCCAGCATTCGGTGCATGCGCAGCGACGCCGTCCTGAGCAGGCGCACACGCTCACCGGGCTGCTATGTGGTGCAGGTGCGCCGCTCGCTGCTGCCGCCTCTGCTCGGCATTCCGGTGCGCATGCGGGGGCGAGCGCGGCGCGCGGGGCACACTGCCTGGTCACCGTGCGTGAGTGCACAGTCAAGGGATTGAGGGACGCAGTGCGACTGCTGCCCGGCACAGCTTTGCCAGGGACCTTGCGCGCGGCGCACAGAGCCTGCCAGGTCCCATGAGCCAGCAGCCGCTCTCAAACCCCGCACAGAGCTTATAGGGTACGATAAGTTTCATACAGGCTAGGTTCATACAGGGTAGGTTTCATATAGGGTAGGTTTCTCATTTGCGCGGACCTGGCAGCGGGCCCCTGCAGGCCGCCCTCGTGGTCCACGCGCGCCGCCGCCCGCATGGCGCACACCGCCGCCGGCAGGTTCAGCCACACCGCATGCACCTGCCAGCGCGTGTGCAGCCCATCAGCCCCTCAGGCTTGTAGCCCGGGCATGGCGTGCGAGGAGGCGCACCGCGCGCGCTCGCAGGCGCACGCGCGCAGTCCAGGCAAAAGCCCGCCAGCCCCAGCATTGGCATGCGGGACAGGCAGGTTTGCCGCGGCTCCGCATCGCATCTCGATGGCAGGGGCCGTGTGCCCCAGGTAGCCGGAGCAGCTCTGTGAGCCACCACGGGCACACCGAAGTGCGCCCGCTACCAGCGCCATCCAAACCCTTATGCCGGCAAAGACCTGGACATCGTCAGGGCTCATGCGCATGCAAGCATGGTGCGGTTTCGTGCAATGCGCGCAAGCGAGCCCCCGGCCGCGTGCTGAGGCCAGGCCAGGCGCCCAGCTGCGCTGCAAGCGCCCGAGCGTGGCGGCCTGTGAGCGCCGCGCCTGGTGGTGGAGAGCGGCCGCTGCAGCGATGAAGTCCGCGCGCTGGTCCGCGTCGAAGTTGCAGCGGTCGATGGCCACGCAGGCGCCCTCCTCCAGCGCCCGTTGCAGCGCCGCCACGCACGCGCGCCGGGTGCCTCGGCTGCAGCGCGTCACCGCTTTATGAGCTGCATGGCTGTCGCTTGCACACGCACACGTTGTCTAAATCTCTGCTGCATGGATATGGGTGGAGCATGTTAGTCTAGCGCAGCTGGGCCACGCCCCTCCAGAACAGGCGTACAGGCGGACACGCCAAGACGCGCCGCTGAGCACCCGCGAGTGCACCCGGCATGCGCTCGGCGCAAGCCAGGCACTGGCAAGTTGCGCGCGCCACACCTGCCGTCCGCGATGGTGTCCTGGTTCACGCGCTCCCACATCAGATGCGAGCGCTGCATCAGGCTCTGGCAGAACGTTGACTTCCCGCTGCCTGGCCGCGCCGCGCGCGAGTCACAGTGCTGCAGAGCAGCCTTCACTGGCAGCGGCCTGTGCACTGTGAGAACGCAAACCACTCATGGTTGCTGTGAGAGCCCAACCAGGGCGCAACTCTGACGCGCAGGAAACAAGTCCCTCACACCTGCAGCAGGTGTGGCGCGCAAAGCTCTCAGCATCAATTTCAGAGCCTCTGGCGCGCGCCTGGTGGCCCGACGAGGAGCAGCACGGCTTGGGGCTCCGGCTCAAGCTCCTCATAGTCGTCAAACTTGTTAAAGTCCTCATAGTCCTCAACCTCCCCAAAGTCCTCGGGCTCTTCATCCTGGTCAAACTCATCGACCCAGATCATGTCCCCGGCGCCAGCGCCCAGGTCCACGCTGATAGCGTCAGCAGCGTCGCCCGCCAGCAGCAGCAGCTTGTCATTGTGGCGCAGCTCGGTGCTCTCCTCTGAGAGTGAACAAGGCAGTCGTCAGAGCAATGCGCCCGTAGCTAAGGTGGCACTTTTGTCCATGCGCCTTGCCCAGGTGCACCAAGGGCGCACTGCAGGCGATACACTGCAGCTGAGCAATTAAAAAGGTACACTTTCAAGCAGGCACAGGCGCACGCCTTGTCGAAGGAGTCTCTGACCGGCCGGTGACCAAACTGCCGTTGGGTTGGTCCCCTTGCTGGTTGCGTGCACTGCGCCGCCGTGACTGGCTGAAACCTCACACTGGCAGCGCGCCACGGCTGCAGCTGCTGGGTGGATGCGCACATGCTGCCTCCCCAGCGTCACGGTGGTACCCGGCACCAGCCACACTTTGTCGCCATTGCCCAGCTTCAGGTGCCCGAGCACCGGCAGAAACATCTTGATGCAACACCACTTGGGAACTCCTCGGACATTGCATTGAGCATGCTGCGCTGAGCATGCTGCGCGCTTTTGTAAATAGTGTCTGCCTCCCCCATGCACAGGACTAGGTGAGTGCCCGATTGGGGGGCTGTGAATGTGCTGTGATAATGTGCTGTTTGAGAGTGAGGAGAGCCGGGCGGGATGAGAGTGGGGAAGAGCCGAGCAGGGAGGCGCAGAGCACAGAAAGAAAAGCCGTTTTTCTGTATCGTACAGGGGGACACCCCGAACTGAAACACGACTGCACAGGACGCTGCTGGTGCTCACTGGATGTGCTCCTGGAACGCCGCGTTCGCAGTGTGCACGTCCTCCAAGCCGTCCACACGCCCGCCGGGCACCAGGAACCTGACGCGGTCCTCCGCGCCGACAGGTTGCGCGCACTCCGAGCCTCGCAGAGGCAGAGGACGCGCAGCCCGGCGCCGCGCAGGCGGTGCTGCTCTTCTGCCGGCGCGCGCGCGCCGGGGACCGCGGCGGCCGCATGGCGCCGTGCGCACCGTGCGGGCGCCTGGGCGCGCCGGCGGAGGACTGGGCGGCGGCGGGCGGCCAGGCAGGGTCATCTGGGCGCTACTGGTGCGGCGGCCGCGGGCCAGCGCAAGCGTCTGTCCTGCCTGCTGGGGGTGGGATGGTAAGCATCGCTGCTGGGACTGACACCGCGCGTGTGGTCTAAAGCGCTCGAAGACTGCGAGCAATGCCCGAGGGCCGCCGAGCGTCGACTGCCAGTGCAGCTGCACAGCAGGGCGGGCCTGCACATGCCCACTCGCCCGCTCAGCGCATGCGCATGGCGCGGGGCCGCCAGGGCCACGAGCAGCTGGCCGGCGGCGCGCACTTCATTCTGGCTACCGGTGAAGCCCCCCGGGCGCAGCGCCTCTGCATGAAAAGTGGCTGCGGCGCCCGGGGACGATGAGCAGATGCCTTCCAAGCGCCCTTCGGTCGCCTGCATTTGTGCTGAGTTTATGCACATGTTCACGCCTGGGTGCACCATGCTGGAATGCATGCAGCAGCAGGACGTTTATGGCTTTGCCTGCTTCATCCTGGCGTGCCTCAAGGTTTACTTGGCAAAACGCAATGCTGTGCCGACATGACCTGCCTACCTGTGGGTATGATGATGCTGGCCTAACACCGCGCCTAAGCAGCCCTAGCTGGCTGAGACAGGCTTCCAACCTAGCACGCCTGGGTGCGCCGAGGGGCACGAGCACTCTGAGCGTTTCCTTCGGAGCCAGCCCGCAGATACATGCACAAAGCCAGCTCATGCACACGCCGATCGGGGCTGGCAGTAGAGCGGCACAATCGCGAATGCAAGCGGCACAGGACCACAGTACAGGATGCATTTGTAAACGGCCTTGCAATGTGCCCTAGGGATTACGCATGTACTTCCGGAGGGGTTGCGGAGGTCGAGTTGTCGTACCAAGCTTAACATGTAAAATACAAAATAAAGCAATGCTGCGCTGCGCACAGGGCCAGGTCACAGCTGCAGGTTGCCAGCCAGTCAATGCGCGCATGGGTCATGACCGGCTGGGACGACTGGCCTCAAACGGGAGCCCCTGTGCATGGCGGCGCTAGCATGGCAGCTTTGCTGGGCAGCAGTTCACACCTCTTACAGTCTGTACCATCCTACGCATTCCGCGTTCCAAACATACTCAGAAAGCAGGGCAACAGATGCTCAGCCCGGTGCGCAGCCTTGAACCTGACACTGCGCTGGCAGAGGGGGGTTTTGGAGAACCGCCCACGAGCGCGACATCGCCAATTTCAGCCCCTGTAGCCGCTCCGCAGCCGATTTGACGCTTGCGTTGGTGTTCCTATATGCCCAGGCTGCCGCTGGTAGCGGG
>JAABUY010003192.1_pt1 | contig 18420 bp, 20 predicted proteins | sample 5560271 | NCBI WGS metagenome assembly JAABUY01 (sample SAMN10711886, study PRJNA513374) | rock metagenome | isolation source: Antarctica rocks | place: Antarctica: Victoria Land, University Valley
GAGCTCGCGCACGCGCGCGAGCGACTGCGCCGCGCACATGCACGCGCTGTTGCGGAACATGGGGTAGGTGCGCATGTCCAGGCAGTACGGCGCCGAGCATGAGGCCTGCGCGCGCGGCGCGCCCTGAATGGTCAGGGCGCGTCCATGCGGCCTGCCCGCAGGCTGACGGTCGCGGGCCTCGATCAGGCGATGCTGCAGCCATGCTTGGCCAGCCACGTGCTGCCACGATGCTCTGTCTGCCATCGCATGCAGCGGAGGCGTGCAGCGGAGGCTGGAAACACAGGCGAGCAGCGCATGCGCAGGCAGGCCGGTGCCGCGCCCGGCGCCAGCCCCTGGGCGCCCCGGAACGGCGCCGCGCCTCGTGCGCGCCGGGCGGTGCGGTAGGGTAGGTTAGGTTCAGGGAGCGCGCCGGCGCGTGCTGCACGACCGCGAAGCGGCGGAACATGTCGGCCGCGGCGTCCACCGCCGCCGAGTGGAACACGGTAGACGAGTTGAGCCGCGCGGCCAGCGTGTCCAGCTCGCGCTTGACCGGCGACAGCACCGGCGACACTGCGCGCGCGCGCGGGCTCGGGCAGGGTAGGGTAGGGTAGCACCCATGCAGCAGACGTGGCGCTTCGGGGATCTGCGGGAGGGCACAGGGAGAGCTCGCGCTTGACCGGCGACAGCACCGGCGGCACTGCGCGCGCTCGCGCGCGCCGGCTCGCGCCCCGGTCGCACCCGCGCGGCAGCGATGAAGCTTCGGGGACTCACGGGAGGGCACACGGAGACCCTTGGAGCCCCACACAGCGCGGGCAGGGTGCAGGACGTTTGGGACACAGGTCACAGCAACACACTTCAACGTCAGTGCTCTCAACCTCAAGCGGAGCATGTCAGCGACACTGGCTCTGCTCGTGCTGCTGCCGGCGGGGCGCGCGCGCGCACCGAAGTTGCCGAACTGGCTGGCGGCGAAGGCGTCGTAGGCGGTCTCCACCTGCGTCAGCTTGTCGTCCAGGTCGGTGTAGGTGTCCTGGAACGCGGCCAGGATGTCCGCCAGCGCCGACTCGGTCACCTTGTAGACCTGCGTCGGTGGAGGCGGGGGGGCGCGTCACTGGCGGCGGCTCGACGCGCGGCACGCAGACATGCTCTCCGTGACACTAGGTACGGGGAAATATAGGCGTTTGCAAGCTGCAGCGCGCCTGCTGCACCGGCAGCGCTCTCACAGCACACTGCTGGTGCCGGATGCACAGGCGGTGCTGCAAAATGCAAGCAGTTGCAGAATATCCTGGCCTTGTGCCTGAACGCAGAGGCACGCAGCCGTGCTGTTGTCAGCAGCGCGAGCCTGCTGATGTGCTTGTGGCGAGCAGCAAAGCGCGACGTGAGCGCACGTCGCTGGCGCGCTCAGAGCCGGTCGCCAGCGTCTGCGCAAAGCCGGCGCCCAGCGCGCACGCGCCCACCATCAGCGCCGCGAACAGCAGCCCCGCGAACGTGACCAGCACGGCTACGACGGCGCCGCCGCGCTTGCCGCCGCGCGCACGCGGGACCCTGAACCCTGCGCATGGCTCCGCATCCGCGCGCCAGGGCCCCCGGAACAGCCCGGCAATGTAGCCCAGGCCGAGCAGCGCAACGCCAGCAAAGCCGCACGCTAGCCCCACGCACAGCGGCGTGTTGGTCCAGAAGTAGTCAAAGTCGTGCTCGTCGCTGCTTATGGCGCCGTTGATGGCGCGGAAGCCCGCAGACGCAGCAAACGCGTGCTGGCAGAATACCACCAGGCCGGCCAGCAGCAGCGCTGTGGCCAACACCGCGTCCCATGCGGTCTCGCACAGCCAGTTGCACAGCACGCCGGTGCCCCGGCCGGCTGCTGGCAGCACCGCCTGCCAGCGCATGCTATCGCGCGCCCTGCCTTGGCGCAAGCCCGGCCAGGCCTGCCAGGCGCTGCCGGCGGCAGGGCCGGCGCTCACGCTGCGCACGCCAGCAGAGCAGGCTCGTTTCGGGCGAGCGAGGTGGTGTGCGCTTTTCCAGGGTACTCACAGGTGATGCGCTGGATGGCCCCTGCAGGCAGGATGGCGGCAATTGCGTGTGCGAGGTGCACCTGCCGCGTCCCAGGCTCGGAGCTAGCTGCGCAAAAGCTATTTGTCTTTTCTACAAATCCCTAGGGTTGGTTCAGCAACCAGCAAAGCAACAACATCATCCTAGAAACAACGGCGTCTGGAGCATTGCAAAGCCTGCCTGGCCGCCTGTGCTGCGCACCCTTTGGCGCATGACGGGAGTCGGCAAGCGGGGCGTGGGAAGCGCAAAATCCAAGAAGACCTTCAAGCAGGGCCTGCGCAAGACGTTCCAAACGCGCCACATTGACCAGGTGACCTGCGTTTGCTTACAAGCGCTGGACTCCGGCTGTGCCGCCTGGCAACGGGAGGTGACTCAAAACGCGACCAGCAGGAGGCTTGTGCCCTGTCGCCAGTGCGTGACAGGCGCTATTGCCGGCAGGTGTGGGACGACGTGCACAAGAAGAGCGACAAGGGAGAGCTGTTCACAGAGGCGGACGGCGCGCGGCTGGGGCCCGTGGGCACAACCAACAGGTCCGCCGCTGGCGCTTCGGTCGAGCAGCTCTGGCCTGGGCTCGTCACGCTGTTGCTCTCTCACAGCTCGTGTTGAGGTCCCCCCCGGGAAGCGTCTCAGGCAGTGGCGCTTGCGAGCGCTTGCTGCAGGGCCGGCGGGCACTGAGCCAGCCAGGTTAGTAGGTAGCTGGTAAAGGGAGCTTTAGGAAGCTGGCTGCAACACAAGTGTGCAGCGGGGTGGCCTCTGCCAGGCCTGGTGCACGGCGCCGTTTGGTCGAGGACACACGGACGTGCCGTGCTGCGACACAAGCACAGCTAGTCTTCGGGCACTGCGACATGCATAATAGTGCAAGGTCGGGGTGCGGCCGCAGGTCGGAGCCTGGCGAGGACCTGCCGCGGCGCACTGACAGGGTCTGGCTGGGGTCCGCCGCAGGGCGGAGCTCGACGAGGACCTGCCGGCGCACGGCGCCTTCTACTGCGCGCCGTGCTCGCGCTACTTCGTGTCGGGCGACGCGCTCGCGCTGCACACGCGCACCAAGCCGCACAAGCGCAGGCGCGCCGCCCGCCGCCGCCGGCACGCCGCCCTGCTGGGCAGCTGCAGCACGCCGCACCCATGGCTGGGTAGCGACCGCAATAGCCCGGGCTAGGGCGCAGTGGGGGGCTTGCGGCGGAGTGATGTGCGCTTGACGCTGGCGCGACTGTGGACAGAGATTTGCGCATGCATGGTGCGGGCATGTAGCGGCTTGCAAGCGCTGACACCAAGCACAAGCAGAAGGCGGGGTCGCCAGGTTGAACCTGGCGGCGAGGGAGCGGGGCGTGCGCCGCGCAGGGTCAAGGCGCTGGGCCAGGCTGATGGTGGGGCTAACATGTGAAACCTAGCGGCGACGGGGCGGGGTTTGTGCCGCGCAGGGTCAAGGCGCTGGGCCAGGCTGAAGGTGGGGCTACCATGTGAAACCTAGCGGCGAAGGGGCGGGGTTTGTGCCGCGCAGGGTCAAGGCGCTGGGCGGCGCGCGGCCGCACGGCCAGGCGGACGCGGAGCGCGCGGCCGGCAAGGGCGCGCCCGACAACGGCCAGGCGGCGCGGCTCGGCGCGGCGGCACCCATGCAGCCTTGAGCTTGGGGCCTCTCTGCAGCCAACGCTGGCGCCGCAAGGAACGCGCGTTCGCTGCGGCCAGTGCACATACCACGACCTACCCGCGACGCCTCCGTCTGAGCCGTCAGCGCGGACGCCGCAAGAGCCGCCGAGCATGCTCGCAGGCTGACCAGGCCCTGACACGGCAGGACAGAGACCCAGCGCGAGCCGGGGCGCGCTGCTCAGCGGCAGCGCTGCCGCAGCCAGCTCTCCGGCGGGCCGCCGCCGCCAGGGCGCTGGCTAGCATTAGCAAGCATGCGGCGGGTCGGCAGGGCTGGGGTGCAGGGCGCACCCCCGGGTGGCCCCGAGCGCACCGCCGTCTTTGCCGGCAGCTGGCCTGCTGGAGCTCAGCACGCGCGCGACGGGCGCCGCGGCCTGCCATGTCACGCCGAGCCGACGTGCCGCGCCCCGAGTCTGCGCGTACGCCTGGGCGGCGGCGCGGGGCGCGGAACGCGCTCTGCATCTGCCCGGACACAGCGCTCGCAAAGAGACCTGCCTGGATGTGATGGCGAGCAGGGCGCGTCGCCGGACGTGTGCGCGCGCGCGGCGCCCGCGGGGCACGCTGTGGCGGAGGGAGGCCCCGGCTTGGGGTCCTCGCCGTCCGAGCACAGCGGGGACGGGTACGCGGGAACGGCGGACGGCTCCCAGCCGGGCCCAGGCGCCAAGCACCATGACCCCGAACACGAAGGCGCTGGCGAGGAGCCTGAAGCACTGCAGGTACCTTCTCCCCTTCTGAGAGGCAAAGACAGGCTTCTGATGTGTGTGTGGTGCACGGAGTGTAATGCTTCCGTGGGTTGTTTTTATAATAAAGCCACGCCACTGTTTGAGCTGGAAGGATGATGGAGCAGGGCGAAGGGTCGCAAGGCTGCACATGCTCAAGGTGTTGTGAGCACCTGCCTCAAGGGCCTCACGCCACCTCGTGAGCTGGTCGGGCGGGCGGTGCGTCCGTCAAAGGGTCGACCGTGGCCAGCCTCCGCCGCGTGTCCGCGCAGGACCTGTGGCGGGTGCTGCGCAGCAGCGACCCCGAGGACGCCGCGCGCGCCGTCTGCCCCACCTGGCACGCGCGCGCGTACGCCGCGCTGCGCGCGCACCTGGCCGCGCCTGATCAGGCGCCGGGCCCTGTGCAGGCCCAGGCGGTTGCCGCGGCCGCGCCGGCCGCGCCACGGCAGGCGAGCGCCGCCGCTGGCGGGCATGCAGGCATTGGGACCGCGGCGGGGTCTCAGAGCCCTGTCAGCGGCGGCGCGCGGGGCAGCGCGGCGCGCGGCGCGGGCGCGCTCGCGCGCGGCCGCACGGCGCTGCGGCTGCTGCACGCGCTGCTGGCGCGGCGACCGCGGCCGGCGCTGCGGCACACGGCGCACGTCCTGCAGGCGCGCTTGAGCGGTCCAGTCAACGACGCGGCCCACATGAACGCGCTCTTGCTGCGGGCGCTTGCAGAGGTCGTCGTGATGGGCCTCCTCTGGGCCTGCGCTGTACAGCGGGGTCGGTCATACCGCGTGCCACATTCAGCGCCCAGTATCACGTGATGGCAGACCGCAGAGGGTGGCAAGTGGTGCGAGGACGCCGTTCTCCGCCCAGCCCAGGGAGCTCCGCTCACCCGCGTTGCTTTCGCGACGAAGGGTGGGGCGCGCGCAGGAGCTGGCGCTGACAGCGCCCGCGTGCGTCGGCGCCGCGCTAGAAGCGTTGCCGCCCGCGCGCGGCCGCGCTTACGCGGCGGTCCTCCGCGGCCTGGTCTCCAGGCTGCCGCCTGCGGCGCCGGGGCCCGACGGCGACGCCCCGCGGCCCGCCGCCGCCGCCGCTGCCCAGCTAGACGGGTTCAGAACGGCCGTCATGGCCGTGGCTGCGGCCATGCTCGCAGACGCGCGCCTCACCGGCACGGGGCCTGCTCTGACCCTAGACCTGCACCCCGCTGCATCTGGAGGCACGCGCGGTGGCCGCCGCGGCGCTGCCGCCTCCGAGGCTGGCGCGCTCGACGCCAGCCAGGCGCCGCGTCCGCCGCAGCAGCTCCAAGCGCATGCGCCTGCAGAGGCGCCCGCAAGCACCGAGCCTGCGCCCGGAGGCTCGTCGCAGCCAAGCGCTGCCGGCCCGCAATCCGGCGACGGCGATGGCGAGGCCGCTGGCGCGGCTGCTGCCGAGGGCCAGGGCGAAGTCGAGGGCCAGGGCGAGGGGCAGGGCGAGGGCCAGGGTGAGGGTCGTGACGATGGGGTGTGGACCCACGACGCGTGGCGCGCCGCCTTCGCGGCGTTCAGCCGGCTGCAGGCGCCCGCGGCGGCCGCGCGCGCATTCGCCGCCATGTGCGGCTGCGGCGCCTGGGCGCCCGCCGACGTGCGCACGGCCAACATGCTGCTGGACGCGCTATGCCCGGACACGGCGGCTGTGTTCGCGTGGTGCGGCCTGACGCACGCCCCTCCCCATTGCACTGCTCAGCAGAGCGCTAGGCTGCAAGGCATGTCATAAATTCGGCATGGGGAGCAGGCACGGCGCGCTGGAGGATCAGGGCTTCCGGGGCGACCTGGCGACCTACAATGCGCTGCTCAAGGCGGCGATGCGCGCGGCCGATGCCGGCGCGGCCGATGCGGCGCTGGCCGCGCTGCGCGCCGCGCGGCTGGCCGGCGACGAGATCACGCTCAACACGGCCGTCAAGGCCTTCGCGTACGCCGGCCGCCTGGACCGCGCGCTGCAGGCGCGGCTGCCATGAACCCTACGCCCTACAGGGTTAGAATAGGGTGACGCCGTGGACAGGGCTGGGTGGGGGGGGTGGGGGGTTGGTGCAGCGTGCAGAGGCGCCCGGCGGGCGCTGCTGCGCGCGGCGCTCGGGCGGCTCGCGCCAGCAGCTCTTGCCGCCTGGGCAGGCGCGCGCACCGCCCGGAGCCAGGGCCTGCGCGACAGCACGGACGTGGGGCGGCGCGCGCGCCCGCGTGGCAGGGGCGCGCGGGGTGATACCGGTCCGCCGGCGGCGCCGCAGGTGCTGCAGGATGCGCTGGATGAGGGTGCGACGCCGAGCCCGCGGGTGTGGGCGTCGCTGATGGTCGCGTGCGGGCGCGCCGGGCAGGCACGGCGCGGGTTGCGGCCCGCCGCTCATAGCGCTCTCGCTGCAGAACGCTCCTGCGACAGCGCATGCAGGGTTACGCTTGGTTCAAGCCTGCCGCGCAGCACGTGCCTGTCTGACGCGCGGCCGCCTGCTCACCTGCGCAAGCCAGAGGCGCTGCTCCGGAGCTGACTTCCCTCTCTCTGCCAGTGCAGTGACTCGGCGCCGCCAGTGTCGATGTGTGCGTCCTCGCAGTCTGTCTAGGACTGTCGACCATGGTAGGGAATAGGGTTTTCTCAATCCCTGAAAGCGCGTGGGGCACAGGTGGAGGCTGCGGTCGCGCTGTGGCGGCGCATGGCGGCGGCAGGCGTCGAGCGCACGCCCGGCGCGCTCGGCGCGCTGCTCGGCGCCTGCCGCGCAGCGCTGCAGGGCGAGCGCGCGCTGGCGTTGCTGGCCGAGGCGCGCGCGGCCGGTGCGGGGCGCGCGCAGCCCGGGCCGCTGCTGCCCTGCGCTGGCGTTGCGGCGGCAGGCGTGTGCTCGCCTGGCATCCATCATGGAGGCGTTCGAGCTGCAGTGGCGACACAAGCGCTGGGAAAGATTGCCCTGTGTAACACGGCGCCCTCTAGGTAGGGTTAGGTAGGGTAGGGTACCTGATGCGCGCCCGCCGCGCCCAGGCATGCGCCCGGGCCTGGACGCGTACACGCAGGCGCTGGGCGCGCTGCGCGCGCCGCGCGGCGGCTCGCTGCGGCCGGCCGCGCTGGACGCCGCGCTCGGGCTGCTGGCCGAGGCGCGCGGCGCGGGCCATGCGCCCGATGCGGCCGCGTACCGCATGCTGTTCGCGCTGGCCGCGCAGGCCGGCCAGGGTGCCGCCGCGCTGCAGCTGCAGGCGGTGCGGCCGCGCGCCCTGCTTGTGGGTCCTCAGTGCAGGGGGGGTGGTGTGGTGACTCGGCACTGCCACTGGTCAGAGTCTGACGTAGTCGCTACAGGACGGTAGCAGAGTCGGTGCGCGTCGGTTCTCTTGCGCCTGCACCGTGGGGGCTGCACTGACCGCTGTCTGTCCCTTGCGTCCTGGGCGGCCGCGGCGCGCATGTGTCCTGCGCATCGCATAGCTGTGCGTAGCAGCGGACCGCCTGCAATGTTACAGGTGGTCTGCAGCACCGCCGCGCGCCAGCGTGCGCGTCACGCACGCTCGTGTGACCCATGGCGGGGCAATTAGTGCTGATGCCGAAGCATCCAAGCACCTGTGAGGCGCTCCCGCGCCGCGGCTGTGCAGGCGATGGCCGCCGACGGCGTGCGCGGCGACACCGCGACGCTCACGGCGCTCATACGCGCGCTGGGCGCGGGCGGCCTGGTCGACGAGGCGCTGGCCGTCTTCCGCGGCATGGCGCGCGCCCGCCGCCGCATGGGCTCAGCGCGGTCATTTATGGGTAGGGTTGGGTGTAGGGTTCATTTGCGCGCTGGGCGCGGGCGGCCTGACTGACGAGGCGCTGGGCGTCTTCCGGTGCATGGCGCGCGCCCGCCGCATGGGCTCGACGCGGTGCATGCATAGATAGGGTAGGGTGCAGGGCAGGGGCGCGCTGGGCAGCGCTCACATGGACCGCATGCGCCGGGGCCCTACCCTGCGAGGGCAGCTCTGCCGCTCACGGCCCGAGCGCAGGCGCGTGAGGCAGCAGGTGTCGTCCTGCAGCTGGTGGATGTAGGGCGAGTATTCTGCCGTGCAAGGAGGACCTCTGCACTTGCGCCCATGCCATGATTTGTCAGCAACGACTCGCTTACAGGCTCACTCTTCGGTCGAAAGCGACTAGGGATTGTGGCAATGGCCGATGGCCGCTGCGGGCTGCTGCCGTGGGCCGTGGCAGCCCCCGCGGCCCCTTGCAGTGCAGGAGGCCAGCGGAGCACGGTTCGCGCCCAGCGGAGCGCGGGCCTGCGCGCAGGTGGACGGCCCGCGCTGGCAGCGCCCTGACGAGGTAACCTACCGCGAGACCATGCGCCTCCTGCGCGAGCACGGGCGCCTGGCCGAGGCGCTGCATGTGTGCGCCGATCTGCGACGCGCGGGCGCGCCCCTGTCGCCGCCGGCGCGCGCGCCGCTGGCGCCCCCGCTCTGCCCGTCCGCGTGACGCAAGCAATTCCCACGTCGCGCGCCTGAGTACCTTGTACTCCAGAGGGCAGGCATCCGCAAAAGAAACCCTAAACCTTCAGCTGGTGTGTGGTCAGTCTCTGTTGGGCACATGTGCGCCCTCCGGCTGGATGCAACTCGCTCTGCATCCTCCGCGCCGTGGTGCATGCAGGTGCACCAGTGCCTTTCTTCAGCCTAGCTGCAGCCGCACACCCGATCGCGTTCCCGCCTTGGCAGGCGGTCGGCCGGGCGGCGCGGAGTGGCGCGCGCTCACGGCGACGGCTGCAGAGGCCGCGCTGCGCAACGGCTCTGCCGACCTCGCATGCCTGGCGCGCCGCACCCAGGCACAGAGAGTCTGCCTGTGTGCGCACGGCTGCATCCCGTGGCGCGCCGCACGGGAGAACCGACCGGGCGTTACGCGTGGGGCAGTGCCGGAAAGGTGTGTATCTACTGGTCTGCATACTTTAAGGTTAGGGCGGCAAGCGGGGCCCCAGGCGTCAGCGGCGCGAGCGGCGCCCGCGCGCGCAGGTGGCCGAGGGCCTGGGCCTGGCGGCGGACGCGGCGCGCGTAGACCTGCACGGCCTGGGCGCCGCGGAGGCGCGCGCGGCGGTGCTGTGCGCGCTGCGCGCGCTGCAGGAGCGCGCCGCGCAGGGCGCGCCGCTGCCGCACGCGCTCACCATCATCACCGGTAGGGTTCCTGACTTGGGCTAGGTTAGGGTCCTAGGGTCCTTTCCCGGCACCCAAACCCGGTGTCCGACTGGCAGCGCGCTTTGGTATGCATGCGTCCGGCGCCCTGTGCGCGGTGGACCAGAGGCACAGTGGCGGCGCAGGTGTAGCAGCCCCTCTGTATCCCAGATTGCTGTCACATAAAAGGAAACACACCTTGCCGAGTGTTGCCTGCACCTGAGAGCGCGCGCAGGCGAGTGTAACGCATGACACACTTGGGCGGTGCGCCCCAGGTGTTGGCAGGCGCAGCGCGGACGGCGGCCCGGTGCTGCGCGAGGTCGTGCGGCGGCTGCTCGCGGACGAGCTTCGCGTGCTGCCGGCGGACGCGGCTCCGCCGGGGGCCGGGGGCGCCGGTGGGCAGCTGGCCCGGCCGCCTGCGCGGTACCTGCTGGGCCGCGCGGCCGCGGCCGTGCAGGCGGCGGCGCCGCTGGCAGCGCCCTCGGCCCAGGACGGGCCTGACGCGGTCGAGGCGCGCAGTAGCCCCGAGCAGCGGGGCGCGCTGGGTTTAGTATCAGGTTGCGACGGCGTTGCGGCGCGGCTGGTTGAGACGGCGACCGTGGCGGCGAGCGGCGCGTGGTCGGATCTGGAGGGCGCGCGGCTGGTGAGGCCCGCCGGCGGGCCGTGGCGCGGCGGCAGCAACCCGGGGCGCATTGTGGTATCGCGCACAGAGCTGCAGCGCTGGCTCGCGCGCCGCGCGGCGCATGAGGCGGGCGCGTGAGGCGATGGCCGATTGGTGAGGTAAGGTGAAGAGCGAGCGTCAGCACGGTGGCTCGCAGCTTGTCGTCCTGGCTGTGTAGCATGGTGTTAGAGGCTGAGTGTGTGTGCTGTGTGGGCCTGTTTTTAGCCAGGCTGTCTGTGTGTTGTGGTCGAGCGAAAACTTGGCATGCATATTGTAACAGCAAATCCAAATTCATGTGCGTATGACAGTGATGTCGAGCAGATTTCTGACCTGCATGCAGGGAGTCGTGTGCGCTTGTAGTGCGCCTGCTGTCGGACCGCCGCTTTCCTACAGATCATCCAGGTGAACAAACGACGCTGCCTGGCTGCCCATCAAGCGCATAGCAATCACAATATGTGAGCCCATGCCGTTGACAAAGGCGACTCCGTGCAACGAGGGGCCAGGCGCTGCATGCCAGCGACTGAGCTACACCAGCCCAGCAGGCAGTGCGCCCGCATTCGTCGCCTTTGGCATCACGCTCAGCCGTACCGCGAAAGGGGAAGAGAGTTTGCGCCTAGACTAGGCGCGGGAAAAGGGACATTCATACACAGGTCCGGACGCATCACATACAGTGGCCGTACAGCATCGCCGTGCAGCATGCACAGTCCATGCCAAAAAAGAGCTTGCATCCCGCATCCAGCACACAGGCTGTGAGACACGATTCGCGCTTCGCACTCAAGTTGATGGCGCTTGCCATGCAGTTATACATGCATACAGTATGCCATATGGCACTTGCGGGCGCTGGACGCGTTTGGCGATGTCGCCACCAGCACTGGCCTCACAGAGGGCCAGCCAGCCAGCGTATCCTGGTCACCAGCACCGCCGCCACGCACGGAGCATCACGGGCGCCCTAACCTGACGGCAGAGTTGCCGCTGCGCCCCCCACGCTCGCCGCCTTGGCCGCCCTGGTCTGCGCCGCCGCCGTGGCGCCGCGCGGCGAGGCTGACGTGCTTGGCCGCGCCGTGCGCCGGGTGCAGCCGCCGTACCGCGCGCCTGCGCGCGCGCGCGCGCCTGAGGCAGTGCTGCCACCCACAGATGCCGCTTGTGATAGCCGGCGGGCCAGGCATGGGAGCAGGTGGCATGCGCCTGCTCGGTCGACGTGCGCGTGAGATACATCAGGGAGGATGTAATTGTCAACAATAAATACACGGAGAGTCTGCGCTGCCTGGACAGCCTTTGGAAGCACCCCAGTAAGGCAAAACACCACGAAGAATGGGCGCTGCCAGGCCACAGCCCTCAGAAGCACCCCCCCTGAGCCTTCACGGCGCGCGTGGCGCGCCAGAGCGCGTGCTTGCGGCGCATCCGGAACTCGACGATGCGCCGCGTGTGGAAGTCGAGCGGCGCGCCGGTCTCGTCCGCGCCGCGCGCCAGCAGCGCCGCGTCGTCGGCCTCGCTGGTCGGGAACGCGGCCAGCATGCTCGCCAGGCGCCCGGCTTCCACCTGTCCCCGCAGCCAGGCGCCGCGTCGGCGCAAGCTACTGCATCGTTGAGCACACTGCTGGCTGTGCTTGAGCGGACCAGAATGATCAGAGCAATGCTGGTGCAGGCCGCAGCCATGTTGAGCGCACTGCTGGCTGTGATGGAGCGGACCAGAGTGATCCAGAGCGAGCTCAGGGTCATGCATGGCCCGCTTGCCTGTGCCTCGGCGGCGTTGTCCGGCTCAAAGTGCGTGTCGCTGGCATCGTCAAAGTGCATCTGCGCGCCCACACTTGGCCATGGTTGGCGGTGGGTATGGGGCTCCTGGCGGTCACGCATGGGGAAGCACACTGCTACAAGCCTGCGCCTCGCTCAGCATTACAGATGCGGGCAGACGCGCAGGATGGATGCTCCTTATTTACCGCCATCAGGCTGCAGGGAGAAGCCACAGCAGCTACCGGGCGCACCAGAGCATGCAGGGACAGCAGGCCTCCATTAGGGCTACGTGAGGATGCAGAGAGACCAAAAGAAGGATGCAGGGCCGGGGCGCGCGCCTCGAGGTCGGCCGGCGGCAGGTCGAGCGCCGCGCGCGGCGGCGGGTCCAGGCGCTGCGTGAAGAAGTAGTTGGTGATGCCGTAGTCCGGCCGCTGCAGCGCGTACGAGTACCTGGCGCGCGGCTTTGCCTCGGCTCTTGCTCTTGCTTCGGGACAGGCTGCAGCTCGGTTGATAGGGTTATGTTAGGGTTAGGGTAGGGTGAGGTAGGGAGAGAGCGTACGTGTACCTGGCGCACGGCGCGCTGCACAGGCCGCTGCGGGCAGGCCTGCTCGGTGGGCAGGGGTAGGGAAGGGTAGGGTGAGCACAAATGAGGACCTGGCGCACGGCGCCGCACAGGCCGCTGCAAGCAGGCCAGCTCGACGGGCAGGATTAGGGTAGGGTGAGCACAAATAAGTACCTGTCGTGCGCTGCCACACAGGCCTCTGCGGACAGGCCTGCTGTGTGGGCCGGTGCATTGCGCGCAGCGCATTCAACAGGCGCATGGCCGCGGTTTGCAGCTCCGGGCGTTGCAGACTGCTCATTGGGGTGAGGGTGTGCGAAGTGCGCCGTGTCGACCTGCTTCCATGCCAGCTGTGGCCTGGCGTCTCTGCGCACTGTCCCTGTGACACAAATGCTTGCCCGCATGATGATGAAGTTCTTGGATTCAAAACCTGCTTAAGCAATGACTGTGACTAGGGCCGCACCGGTGCATGATCTGCTCGCCCTGCCCGATGGCGCGCAGCGCGGTCGCGCGGTACACGCCCGCCTCCACGTCCTTCCGGACGTCCACGTTGGGGGCGACGCCGTCGTGGTTCATGAGGTCGAGCAGCGGGAGCAGGTAGCGGCCGACCAGGCCCAGCGAGAACGGGAACACGAAGCTGTAGCTGGAGATCTGCGGGCGCGCGAGGAGCAATCAATAGGGTTGAGGTAGGGCATGCATGACATGCACATGACATGCGGTGATGGCTGGACGGCCACTCGCCTTTGAAGCGCTCGCCCCTCATCAGAGCGAACATGCATCAGGAGCTGGCAGCGGCATGGCGGATGGGGGGCGCGCCAGCGCGGCCCAGTGCCTGAACTCGGTGAACGTCACGTTGGCGTCGGCCATGGGCAGCGGGCCGGGCTGGGGGTCCAGCGCGCCATGGTACGCCGCCGTGGTCATCATCATGTTGTGGCTGATGTAATCAGCCTGCGCCCGGCGGCCCAGCATGGTCAATGCTCAGCAGCACATGCATGCAGCTGCCCAGCAGCCTGTCAATCAAAGGCTGTTTCCTGATATCCTGCTGGCACAGAACTCCGTTGGCTGATTCGCTGCCCTGTTGATGAGCACAAGGGCAGAGCCTGCAGCAGGTGCCCGCGGTGCACTCCCTCATGCCAATCCTCGCGGCCGGCGCTCGGCGCACCAGGGCAGCGTCCTGCAGCAGCCCGGCAGCCCGGCACGGACAACGCTTGGCAGCACAGGCATGCAGCTGCCCGGCAGCCTGTCAAATAACAGGCTGTTTCCTGATATCCGGGAGCCTGCAGCACGTGCCCGCGGTGTACTCCCTCCTATGATCATGCATCACACGCACACACGCTGGCGGCAGGTGCCCGGCGCACCAGGGCAGGGTCCTGCAGCAGCGGCAGGTGCTCCGCGCGCCAGCACTCCTTGGTGTACAGGCTGCCGACGGGCGGCAGGGAGCGCCAGTAGGGCAGGTTGTCGGCCCACCAGTCCGGCTGCGCCGCGCGCTTGCGCAGCAGCCGCAGCGCGAGCCCCTGCAAGTTCAGCGTGGTTCAGCGCGCGGAGCACAGTCCCGTGTGGCTTGATGGACAGGCTCGTGCGCCTGCTGCCGGCAGCATATAGCGTTCTGAGGCAACACACATACATGACGGCAGTGCAAGCCTCCGGCAGCTGTCTGATGCAAATGCACATTTATGGCGCCGCTGTGTCAGTGCGCGAGCTGTGCGTCCGCGCCTGCGCTGTTTGGGTGGCCATCCCCAGGCCAACTGCTCGCTTGAGAGGAAAGCTGACAACAATCTCGCCTCTTGCAAACTCCCGGGCAGCAAACACGCCCCGCAGCCCATCTGTGCCAGGGACTGCGCCGACTGTCACGTCCGCCTGCATGCATAGCGCCTGCTCAGCGCAACCAGGCACTGATGGTGAAGCTGTTCAGGCCTGCCAAAACTATGTTATAAGATGAAGCTATGCAGCAGCCACGCTGCGCCAAGCGCACCGTGCCATTGATGTCCCTGATCCACTGCACTAGCCTGAGGCCAGCAACGTCGCTGTCCGCTGCAGCCAGGCCGGCTGCAAGCAAAAGCACCCATACCTGCCAGTGTGCAGTCATGCTGCGCGGAGCAGGCACGCCAGCCTGCTGGCAACACCCTGTGCCATGCGCGAGCCCCGCTGCCGGTCTGACTCAAATCGTCTGAGGGATGTACACTGGCCGATGAACCCCATCACTGCCCCAGGTTTTTGGAGCTCCATCCAGGCCTCCTAGGAGGAAGTTGATGGGGTCAGCAGACAGATGAGGTGGTGCATGTGGTGCATGTACGCTACTCTCCTTCAACACGGAGGAGGTTAAACGAGTCGAGTGTCTCACAGAACACATATGCGCAAGGCAATGAGCCTGCATAGTGGCTGGGAGCCTCACAGTGTGTGACGAGGCTCGCACGCGTGTCCTCAGCCAGACAGCTACAGGACAATGCATGATCATGCAGCCACAGGACAGCATAAAAGTCCGACTCGACAGACAACACCGTGACCATGACTTTAACAGTATGCCATGCACAATGGTGCAGCGCCTAGCTAGAGCCATCCCTGTCATGGCTTGGTCGTCCCAGCTGCCGCCTGTCGCGCGAGTGCCGCTTCTGCAGGCGCTGAATCGTCCACCTGTGTAGCGGTATGACCTTCAGTAGACCTCGTTGCCAGCAGGCAAGGCATCCGGCTTCACATGCAGGCATGTCATAACAGACCTTTTCAGGCTGGAGACAGGCGGCGTGCAGCATCAAGGGGCTCAGGTCCAGGTTGGGGTCAGACGTGAGCACAACACGCAACTCAGCCTGCACACAACTCCGGGTGGCCGCTTGGCGCGCGGCGCACCTCAGCGCCCGCTTGCGCTGTATGCGGAACTGGATCACGTGCCGCGTCTGCCAGTCGGCCGGCCGGCCCTCATCGTCCAGGCCGGCCGCCAGCTGGGCCTCATCCTGCGCCTGCGTGGTCGGGAACGCCGAGAGGATGGCGCCCAGGCGCCTGGCCTCCGCCTGCACACGCGCAAGGCTCTCGTTTCGGCCGCGCTTGCAGTGCCGGCAGCGCGCCCGTGAGCACGGTGTCAGCATGGTACATGCGCACCTTGACCTAGGAAGTGCATGGACATGCATGGAGGTGCATGGACATGCGCTTCCTCCAGCCATTCCTTGCCCTGCTCGCGGCTGGTGAGGCTCGGGCATGCATGTGAGCAGGACAGGGCAGCAATGAGAGCAGGACAGGGCAGCGATGTGAGCAGGACAGGGCGGCGCGCTTGCGCTGCGCATGACTCATGCCGGATGGTCGCGAGGCGCGGGTGGCGTGCCTGGGCCTCCGCGCCAGAGCGCGGCAGGTACGGCGCGTCGTCCGCGTCCTCAAAGTCCACCTGCGGGCGCAGCACCTCATATACGGCCGAGCCACAACTCAGTGCGCATCATCTGACCATGCTCACTGCTCTGCACTGCGCTCACACTGAGGCACCGCGCCGCAACCGGCCAAGACTATGACATGGCCACCGAGGCCGCAGTGCCTCAGGTACAGCTCCTTGACATTGTCTCCGCGCATGTGCAACCCGTCACGCTACACAGTCCAGACCGGTCACGACGACACACAGTCACTCCCACCACCCGTTTGCTCAGGCAGATCAAGCAGTGACGTCAGAGGGTCAACCTCCAGGTCGGCACCCACGTGCTCAGGCAGGTCAAGCAGTGACACCACGGGTTTGACCTCTAGGTCGCCGGCGGGCAGGTCCAGAGCGCAGCGCAGCGGCGGCTCGAGCGGCTGCGTAAAGAAGTAGTTGGCGAGCGACATGTCCGGGCGCTGGATGCCCCAGTTGTACCTGCCGCCCGCCGCGCGGCCCTGTGTGGCGCCCCCGTGCGCGTGCGCCGCAGGTGCGAGGGCGCACTGTTTGGAGCTCCGGTTTGGCGACTCGGACTTTCAAGGTATAACGTTGCTCTGTACCAGGCAGTACGCCAAGGCACATGAGGTGCATAATGCAGGCATGACACGTGGTGCCACCCGAAGGCAAGAGGCACGACGCATGGCACCTTGGCGCAAAGCATTGAGTCAGAAACACAACCAACCATTAGCACAAAGCCCTCAAAGCTGCTCCAACATGACCTGCGCTACCACCCTGCAAGCTCCTACCTGCACGTATACGATGGCCGCAAACCTGTAAGTGAGTTGCTCGCCGGCACTGATGTTCCGGAGCGCGACTGCGCGAAAGCCGGGGCCGTTGCGCTCCACCGCGACGTTTGGCGCGACGCCGTCGTGGTTGATCAGGGTGAGCAGCGGCAGCAGGAAGCGCCCGGTCAGGCTGCCCGCCATGGGGAACACGTGGCTGTAGGACGCCAGCTGCCGCGCAGGCAGTGCGCACCGGTGGTCAGCAGCCTGAACAGTGCGGCATATCACGATCGGTGAGAGCCAGCCAGCAGAGCCCCGCTCAGCCAGTGCGTGGCTTGCTTGGCCAGGGTTGGCGTCCTGTCCTTTGTGCCAACAACCTGCATCAGATCAAGGGGCTCCGCAAGGACGCGCCCAACAGGCGACGAGCCACCGGCTGACGAGCAGGCTTGGCCACCATGGCCGCGGCCCCTGGCTGCGCCCGTGCAGACCAGTGCCCGCAGCCGGCCAGCGCACCCCCTGGTGTAGCCCAAGAGGGAGACACGCATGCAAGGCTGCAGCCAGGCGCGGCCCCGCCCGCACCAGCGCGACCCAGTGCCCGAACTCAGCCAGGCCGACGCCGATGGCCGCCAGCGGCGCACGCGCGTCCGGCGCGTCCCAGGGCAGCGCGCCGGCGTGCGCCAGGCGCGTCAGGTTGGCCGATGTCAGCACGTACTCCGCCTGCGCCCAAGCAGGCTCTCGCGGCCGAGCCCGTTGCCCTCAAATAGTAGGATTAGGTCAAGATTAGGGTAGATCCCCGCCAGGTTCGCTGACGTCAGCACATGTCCCGCCTGCGCACGCGTGCAGCACGCTCTCATGGCCAGAGATCCCCATGCGAGCGTACCCCAGCCGGTATCCGGCCTTTGCGCGCAGGCCCGCGGCCCTGCACAGTGCACTGCATGCCCAGCCTGTGCCGGAGGCGCTCCCTGCAAGCAGCAGCAGGTCGCAGCTCGGGGCCGCTGACCGCAAGCACCCCCTGGGCCCCCATCACAGGCCTGCGGCTCACACAGGGCCCTGCATGCCCAGCCTGTGCTACATGCGCTCCCTGCGAGCAGTGCGGCAGCAGGGCGGAGCTCGGGGCGGCTGATCGCAAGCGCCCACGCCTCGCGGCCCCAGGCTGAGCCGAGCCGCAGACGCAGGACGCAGTCAAAAATGAGCAGCAGACGGGTGAGTAAAGCGTAAGAATCTACCCTTCGGCTCGGTCTAACAGAAAATATAGACGCTGGTAAAAACAAAAAATAAAAAATATAGGAGAGAATAGAGACACGCGCGCGCACCAGCCTGCGGTCCTGCAGGGGCGCCGCGTGCTCGGGCTGCCAGTTCTCCTTGGCGTAGACGCCGCCCACGGGCGGCAGCGAGGCCCAGAACGGGTCAAAGCTGGCCGCCCACTCGCGGTTGGCGTGCCGCTTGCGCAGCATCCGCGCCGCCAGCTCCTGCGCGGCCGCGCGGCAGTGCCGTGTCAGCCGAGCAGCCCCTGCGCACACAGCGGTTGACAGGCACCTGCCTGTGTGGTGTCTGACACAACGCGCAAGCCTCCAGCCCGCAGCGGTGGTCAAGGAGCAGTGCGCTGCGCACAACTGCAGAACAGCACCGCCACAAAAAGAAAGTCGGCCAGGCACGCGAGCACAGCCGCCTGTCTTGGCGCCGCGTCTGTTCTGTACATACGTATGACAACATCCCTCACTTGTTATATACAATGCAAGTGCGCCGAGACAATCAGGCCAGGGTACCTGCGCAGTGAAGCTCTGCAGGCCCAGCCCGATAGCGAGCCGGGTGGGCAGCAATATAACGGTCTCATCCTGCTGAAAGGCGCGCGCTGCGAGCACCCCGCGCAGCC
>JAABUY010001825.1_pt1 | contig 18418 bp, 20 predicted proteins | sample 5560271 | NCBI WGS metagenome assembly JAABUY01 (sample SAMN10711886, study PRJNA513374) | rock metagenome | isolation source: Antarctica rocks | place: Antarctica: Victoria Land, University Valley
ACAAGAGCGTCGCCATCGGCGCGTCCTCCCCCGTGAACGTCAGCCCCTCCTTGACGAACTCGACCCGCACCCCGCGCACGGTGAGCCACACTTAGCCACAACATCCTCGGCACGGGTGTGCTGTTGGGACGGCAAGAAAAAGACGAGCCCTGCCGTCATCCTCATGCGTCCCTCGCTTGCCCCGCAAGGAAAACCAACCATCGCGCTTCCACCCGACGACACCGTCATCTTGCCAACGTTACTACAAATGGGCGCTGGGTATGCTCTGGCTAAGTGTGCCCAGATTGTAAGACCCGCTCGGCTTCGGTAACCCGAGCATCGCTTGTAGGCTTGTCACGTTTGGGTATGATCCCGGTGCGAGATACTGTCGGGCGCGCTGGTCGTTGTCAGCAAGGATTGACTGCAGAAAGTCAATCGGGTTTCCACGATGCTCATCAGGTACGGCGACCGTCGCCGGGGATGCAGATGACGATGCAGCGGCGGGCGTATCGGTTGCCGCTGACATGGCGACGATCGCATGACCGTCGCCACATCCCACGAGGATGCTGAAGGGCACCAAGGCAAGGAAAACCCGTGCATGCGTACCTATCGCGATCTTCATGGGTACCTCTGAGTGGAGTGATTTCTGCTCCCCTTATCCCAGCGTCAGCTGCGTTATTGTCGCGTGACGGGTGATTACCCCGCCAGTGCGGTTTACCACCTCGATCGGAATATGCAGATCCGTCCGGTACGTGATCGTTTCACTTCGATCGTAGGTTTTCCCTTTGGCACATGTCGCGGGCTGCGTATTGCCTGTCGCCGCTACCGGTGTCTGCGGATCATCGGCCTGGCACGCCATACTCTCTGTCATCGCGTAAACCTCCTGGCCTGCACTCGCGGCATTCTTGGCATAGCCTTTTGTTACGAGCGCCGGTTCCCGCCCCGGCATCAACCATTGCTCGGGCACCACCGGAACGTCGTTATCGTATACCTTCGTGAACGTGTGTTTTAGGAGTGCCGATTCCTCGGTATAGGTCCGACCCTGGAAACTCTCTACACTCCCTACTTTCCCTGGATTTGCCGTATCCTGGAGCAGCTCCTTCCGCCAATGATGGCTGTCTTGATACGACAATTTCCATACCTTGGTCGTAACCCCGCCACTGAGCCCGTTGGCGCGTTCGTCAAGTTGGTACGTGAGAGTCAATGCCGGCCACTCCGTCACCGTGACTGGCGGCGACGGAGTGGCGCTACGCGCCATGATCGCGAACACTGACGCACCGAGCATACTCGCCAGAAGCAGGCAGGTTGCGATCAACCGTTTTCCGATACGCATGGGATACCCCCTTATCGGATGTCCGCAGAGTCAACCGAAGGCTCGCGTCCACAACTATTGTAACCAATGATCCATCTCGCCCGACCACCAGTAGGAGCAGGGAGAGGGGGTACAGTTATAGTATTCGATGTTCGCAGCGACGTAGCCCCCGCTCCCGGGCATGCTGTCGTTGCCACAGAAATACTGCCACGGCGCCTGCGACAGGTCCATGTGATCGTCGCTCACATGTTTACTTCCCTTTGGGTAGCCGCTGCATCAGCACATCGCCCTGCTTATCGGATGGTCGTGTCGGCGCTGGCTTGTCATGGCATTGCGACCAGCGGGGGAAGCGTCTCGTCCACGGGCTTGTCATGGCGGCGAATCTGCACGGCAAGGGAGAAATCCGCCCCGAGGGCTGACACGTAGCGCCGCAGACTGGTCAGCGTGTAAGCGTCATACCCCCGCTTCTCCATCCGTGCCACCTGCGCCTGGGAGACCCCCAATCGCTGGGCAAGTTCCTGCTGGGTCAGACCCGCTTGCTGCCGTGCTTCCACGAGTTGCAGCCAGAGGGCGCTCTTTGCCGCTTCTTCTTCGTAGATCGCCTGGTACTCCGGGTTTGCGCGGAGGCCCTCCCGCCACGTCTGGTAACTGGTTTGTCCCCGCGTTGTCATATTTTCTTCTTTTGCCATTCGTTATTCACCTCCTTCATGGGCGAGAAACCGTGTCAGCCGAGTCTGGGCAAGATCAATCTCGCGCCGTGGGGTCTTCTGCGTCTTCTTCTGGAAGCCGTGCAGGATGAGGATGCGTCGTCCGGGGAGAAAGGCGTAGAGGAGACGAAAGATGTTCGTGTTACTCTCGCGGCGCAACTCCCAGATCGGTCCGTCCAGATGCTTGACGAGCGGTTCGCGTGCCTGCACATTGCGGACGAGCAGTTGTTCCATTGACCACTCGAACCGTGCCTGGGTGCGCAGATCCAGTGAACGGAGAAACTCCGCGACCGGATCACTCCCGCTTGGTTCGGTATAGAAGACGATTGACCAGGCCGGTTGTTCCATCATATACGCATTTTAGTATATCTTTGGCGGTGGTGTCAAGTCGTATATCCGGCCTTATGCGCCAACGCGTTCTCTTCTCCGGTCGGGTATCGTTCTTTTTTCCTCTCTCCGCGAGATATTCCCGACGATGCTCCTCTCTTCGCAAGGGGAAGCATTGCCTTCCCCTTGTATCAGGTAGACTGCTCTCAGATAGTACGCCTTTGATTCTATCCCATCCTCTTTGGTGAGAGAGAAAGCGAGATTCCCGTGGGGCGTATCGACGAGACCCGCCGCGTCTCTCGCCTGCTCGACATCGCGTGGCGCATTGCCGCCGCGCCGCGTCACTGGACGCGCAAGCGACTGGCCGCCCTCTACGAGGTCAGCGAGCGGCAGATCACGAGTGACCTCACACTGATGCGGCATGGTTTGCATTGGCATGTGCAGACAAGCCATACGGGATATTACTTCGATCCCGTGCCCTCCGTCCCCGGCGTGCAGTTCACGCTCCCCGAAGCGCTCGCGCTCCTCCTCGCCGTGCGCGCAAGCATGGCGCTCCCCGGTGTCGGCTCCGCCGAACTGACAGCGGCAATCGCCCGGCTTGCATCGCTCGTGCCGCCGCAACTCCAGGCGCTCGTAGCACTGCCGGAGTCGCCAACGTCGCCGAGGGAACAAACCCTGCGCACGCTGCAACTCGCGCTTGGCCAGCGGCGCCGCGTCCACCTGACCTATGAGACCGCGTCTCGTGGTGGGGCGGTAACCGAGCGCGATTTCGACCCCTATGCGATCTTCCCGTATGGTCGCTCGTGGCATGTGATCGGGTATTGCCATCTCCGCGAGGCCATCCGCGACTTCAAAGCGGATCGCATCGCCGCCGTCGCCCCGCGCGTGACCCTCTACGAGATTCCGGCCGATTTCAATGTCGCCGATTTCCTCGGTGCGGGGTGGGGATTGATGCGCGACACCGGCGAACCCGCACAGGATGTGATCCTCCGCTTCTCCGCGCTGGCGGGCCGTTGGGTGCGGGAAGAGCGCTGGCACACGACGCAGGAGATCACCGACGAACCAGATGGTCGCGTGCGCTTCCGCGTCCATGTGCCGGTCACCCCCGAACTCCGCCGCTGGGTCTTCCATTACGGCCGCGAGGTCGAAGTCCTCGCCCCTCGAACACTCCGCGAGTGGATGCGCGAAGAGGCAGCAGCGGTCGCGGCGCAATTCCGCGCGAAAACAGGAGATACCGATGTCGAAAGATGAACGCAATGAGGCAGAGCAATGGCTTTGGGCGAAGTCTCGCGGTGGTGAGCAAGGCTCCCCATTCCACCCGTTGCTCTTTCATCTGCTCGATGTCGCGGCGGTGACTGAAGCGATCTGGGATCGCGTGCTGTCACTGGCGATGAAGCGTGCGATTGCGGCAGGACTCGGACTCGGCGCCGATGTCGCGGCGGCGCGGGGTTGGATCATCTTCCTCGCGGGGGCACACGACATCGGCAAGGCGTCCCCCGCCTTCCAATACATGCCGAATAGGGCACCGGATGAAGCGCAGAAAGCATTGCGCGGACAACTTGCCGCTGCGGACCTCCCAAATACCGAAACGCCGAATCGGACGCGGCACGGGCCGATCAGTACGCTCGTCCTCGAAGACGTGCTCGTGATGCAGGAGTATGGCTGGTACCCCCAGGACGCAACGATCATCGCCACTGCGATTGGCGGGCACCACGGCATCTTTCCTTCCACCAGTATGCTCGGAGAACCTGAAACCAAATACGCACGCGGCCAAAAGGGTGCATGGGGTACCGTTCAGTGCGAGCTGCTTGCGACACTCGCCGATTTGCTTGGCGGGGTGCCGAAACAGGTACCGTACGGCATAATGACTGCGGCGGCGATGACGGTCGCGGGCCTCGTCTCGGTAGCGGACTGGATTGGCTCGGACGACTCCCGCTTTTCTTATGCAGAGTGCGGGGAAACCGGGTTGCCCATCCTCTCACCGAAGGCATATCACGGCCACGCGCAGGAGTGTGCGGCAAAGGCGATTACCGATCTACGCTGGCAGTTGCCTACTGAACCGGATGGAACCCCGCGCGACTTTGGGGCGATCGTTGACTTCAAGTTCGAGTCGAACCCGACGCAGCAGGCGGCAATTGATCGCGCGGGAGCAATGCACGCGCCAAATCTGGTCATCATCGAGTCGCCGATGGGTGAGGGGAAGACCGAGGCGGCGCTCTATCTGATGGAGTACGCGGCGCGCGTACTCGGCGCGACAGGGTGCTATATCGCCCTGCCCACGCAGGCGACGAGCAACCAGATGTTCGCGCGCGTGGTGGCGTATCTGCGTGGGCGATTCCCCGCCTCCGCCGACGCGGTGAATGTGCAACTGCTCCACGGGCACGCCGACCTCTCCGCCTTGTTCGCGCTGCTCCGTAAGGCGGCGGAGACCAACGCGACGACGGGCGATGCGAACCCCACCACCGACGCCGAGCGCGATGCGGAAGCACCGAACGCGAGCGTCGTCGCGGCAGAGTGGTTCACGTACCGCAAGCGCGGGCTGCTCGCCCCCTTCGGCGTCGGCACGGTGGATCAAGGGCTGCTGGCAGTCTTGCAAACACGCCACGTCTTCGTGCGCCTCTTCGGCCTCGCGCATAAGTGCGTCATCATTGATGAAGTTCATGCGTATGATACGTATATGACGACATTACTTGGTCGCCTACTGATGTGGCTCGGCGCGCTCGGTTGCCCCGTCGTCCTCCTCTCCGCCACCCTCCCGAACGCCCGCCGCGAAGACCTCTTGCGGGCATACGCCGAAGGAGCGGGGCATCCGCTCGACGCATCCATGCCGCTTCCTACCGCGCCCTACCCGCGCCTCTCGTGGGTGGAGGATAGCCTGGTCGGTGCCACAGCGATTACCGGGGTCTCCCCGCGCTCGACGAAGCGGGTGCGCGTTGTGTGGGTGGATGGCGCCGTGCCGAAAGAAGACGCGGCGGACTTTCCGCTCGGTAAACTCCTGGAAGAGAAGTTGGCAAATGGCGGCTGCGCGGCGGTGATCTGCAACACCGTCGCGCGGGCGCAGGCCGTCTATCGCGCTTTGCAACGGTATTTCCCCGACAGCGAACTGGCCTGTGACGGTTATCCCGTACTCGACCTCCTGCACTCACGCTACCGCTTCATGGAGCGGCAACAGCGGGAGCAGCGGACCCTCCTGCGTTTCGGTAAGGCAGGTGACACAGTTGAGGTGACGCAGGGCGGGGCGACGGCAGCGCAGGTGGTGAACCGTCCCCGGCGCGCGGTGCTCGTAGCGACGCAGATCATCGAGCAGAGCCTCGACCTCGACTTCGACCTGATGATAACGGACCTCGCTCCGGCGGATCTCGTGCTCCAGCGCCTTGGTCGCCTCCACCGCCACGACCGCCCACATCGTCCGACCGGGGAAGACTGCACGCTCTACCTCTGCGCGCCCGTATTCGTAAGCGCGGATGACGTACCGGCGTTCGAGGATTACTTCGATCTCATCTACGACGCGCATGTTCTCCTGCGCTCATGGCTCACCCTTCGCGACCGCACAGGGCTGTTCGTCCCCGGCGATGTCGAGGAGATCATCGAGAATGTGTACGGCCCGCAGGAATGTCCTGCGATCTACCCGGACGCGCTGCGGACGAGGTGGCAGGAGACACTCGTTGAGAAGGAGAAGGGCGATGCGGACGAAGCGGATGAAGCGAAAGTCCGCCACCTGAAACGCCCCGACTTCGGCGGCGAGTTGTGGCAAATCGTCCCTGCACTCGGTATGGAGGAGGACGCACCCGATCTCCACAAGCAATTCCAAGCCCTCACGCGGTTGTCGGACGAGAGTGTGTCCGTTGTCCTGCTGTACCCTCACGAATGTGACGTACTCCTCGATGGAAAACCGCCATCCTTGAAGCGCATACGGGAGATACTGCGGCGGGCGTTGACGGTCAGTACCCGCCGCGCAGTCGCGATCATTCGCAAGGAAGGGGAGCAGCCAGCCGCGTGGAAGAAATCTCGGTTCCTACGACATCACTACTGTGTGCGTCTCGATGCCGATGGCACGTATGGGAGGGGGAAGAACCGATTGCACTACGACAAGGCGGAAGGTTTGACCGTGATACAGGGGAGTGAGGTGATGCCCTGATGCTGCAATTCAATCTGCTCGATGAGCGATGGATTCCGTGTATCCGCACGGGCGACGGCGTAGAGGAGGAGTTTAGTCTCGCCGGGGCGCTCATTAACGCACACAAACTGCGGGAGATTCGCGACTCCTCGCCTCTGGTAACCGCTGCCCTCCACCGGCTGTTGCTCGCGGTGATCCACCGTGCCACGCGGCGGGGCGATGAGCAGGGCGGCCCGGCATCGTGGGAAGAATGGCGCGACCTCTGGACTCAGAGACAGTTCGATGGGGAGCAACTGACGCGATATCTCGAAGCGTGGCGCCACCGCTTCGCGTTGTTCGGTGACGATCATCCCTTTTATCAGGCGGCGAGCCTCGACTTCTCCTACGAACGTGCGATCACCAATCTCACCCATGAACTGAACACGGACGGCACCACGCTCTTCGATCACACCACGCGGGCGAACTCCCCGGCGTTCTCTCCCGCCCGCGCCGCGCGATGCCTTGTCGCGCATCAGGCGTTCGCCATCGGCGGCCTGCTCTCGCTGGAGAAGGGGCAGGACCCGAAACTCTTCAAATCCGCCGACTCCGCGCCGCTCACCAAGGGCGCCGTCATGCTCGTGCAGGGCAAGAACCTCTTCGAGACCTTGATGCTGAACCTGCACCGCTACCATCGCAAGGATGGGGAACCGTTCGCGATGGACGCCGACGATACCCCCGCGTGGGAGCGCGACGCAGAGACGAAGGCCGAGGATCGTCGCCTAAAAGGCTATCTCGATCTCCTGACATGGCAAAGCCGCCGCATCCGATTGCACCCCACCGAGGAGCCGGGCGGGACGGTCACAGTGCGGAGCGTCGTCGTCATGAAGGGGAATCAGTTCCCGGATGGTTTCACTCGCTTCGGTCATGAAACGATGCTCGCCTTTCGCATCAACAAGAAAGCGAAGGGGACGGAAGACCCGACGCCCGTTGTCAGTTTCCAACCCGAAAAGGCCCTCTGGCGTGACAGTCTCACGGTGCTACAAGCGGTGGAGGACGCGAAACGCCCGAAGATACTCGAATGGCTGGCGACCCTCGCCGGACATCGTGTCCTAGACCGCGCGCAGACGGTGCCACTCGTCGCCTACGGCCTCGGCTCGGACCGCGCGAAGATCTTCTTCTGGCGCACCGAGCAATTGCCGCTCCCGCTCGCCTATCTCTCTGACGGTGACTTACTTGCCCGCGTGCGAGGCGCCCTCGCTCTCGCGGAACAAACCGGCAATGTACTGCGAGACGCGATTCGCGAATTCGCCCGCTTCATCTTCGTCCCTGATCCGCCGAATGACCTCCGGGAACGCGATGGGCTGTACCGCCAACGAAGCAAGGATATTGCCGCCTTGCGTGTCGCCCTCGCGCCCGGACGGCGGTATTGGGCAGCACTGGATGCCGAATTCTCCCACTTCCTTATCGAACAAGCGAAAGAAGGTGCAGACCGTCCGCCGGGAGAGGTAGGGGAATTGCCGGTTGGACAAGCATTTTCCGATTGGGGAGATGCGGTACGCGATGCCGCGCGCGACGATTTCGCGGCCATTGTCGGCGGGCAGGACGATTCGGCGCGCGTGATGAAGGCGACGGTATATGCGCGCGGGTATTTCGAGGGCTTATCGGCGTACTGGCACAAACGTGCTGGATTGGATAGGAAGGAGGAAGCGAACGGTGAGTAGCAATAGCGACTTCATTCGATACCTGTATGAACTCACGCACGATGAGCGCAGCGACGGCAAAGGCGCAGCGAGCGCGCGAGCCGCACTCGCCGGTCTTCGCAGAGGACGAGGCAAGGCACCGGGAACGGTTACCGAGATGTACTCGCTTGTCGTGCCCAGATTGCGGGATGCAGAACCGTGGGAAAAACAATCATGGGTGGACACAACATATTTCCTGATCGCCACCCTCTTCGCGGGCCACCGCTGGAGCCGGGAGAATATCGAGCCCGATTCATTCAGGGAGACCCATAGCAGCCTCGGTGCGTCGTTCCAAGCATTCGAGCGCACCGCCGAAGCAGACGGACATGCGGTGAGCGCCAGCATGGAAAAGCGATTCGCCGCCCTGCTGGAAAGCGATCAGAACGCGTTGCCGAACCATCTGCGCTACGCCGTGAACATCTTGAACGACACTCCGATTGACTGGGCAACATTGCTCGACGACACCCTCCAGTGGGATGCGGAGAAGCGGACGCAACTGCGATGGGCAAAGGCGTATTGGTATCGCCCGCCCGCGAAGCCCAAAGATGACGAATCCGAGACCGAGCGACCCGGCGACGATGCAGCACTCGCAGTGCTCGAACAAGAAGGAGACTAACTACTATGTTGATCGAATTGCACGCCATTCAGAACTTCGCGCCCTCGAACCTGAACCGGGACGACACGGGCGCGCCGAAGGATTGCATCTTCGGGGGGTATCGCCGCGCCCGCGTCTCCAGCCAAGCTTTTAAGCGGGCGATGCGGATGGAGTTCCGCGACGGCGGTCTCCTTCCAGACAAGGCGGATATTGGCACGCGCACGAAGCGCATTGTTGAGGAGTTGACCAAACGATTAGAAAAAGAAGGCATCGCCAAGGATGAGTCGAAGCCGCTGATCGAGCGGGCACTTGGCGGTCTTGGTCTAAAACTCGATGAGGACAAGACGCAATACCTGTTGTTCGTCGGCCCCCGCGAACTTGATGCACTGGCGGCGGCATGCGTGCAACTCGGCGATGCGGGAGAGAGCGGCGCGACGGGCGATGGCGCGGCGAAGAGCGGCCGGAACGCGAAGAAAGAGGCGAAGGGTGCCATCACGGGGGAGATGCAAAAGGCTCTCAAAGCGGCGATGGATGGCGGCAAAGCGGCGGACATCGCCCTCTTCGGGCGGATGATCGCGGACAATGCCGACATCAATACCGACGCCGCCTGCCAGGTGGCGCACGCGATCTCTACGCACAAGACGGACATCGAGTTCGACTACTACACCGCCGTGGATGACCTCAATCCGAAAGAGGAGACCGGCGCGGGGATGATTGGCACCGTCGAATTTAATTCCGCCTGCTTTTATCGGTACGCGAATGTGGATCTCGATCAACTCTCCACGAATCTCGGCAAGGATGCGGCGGCAGTCCGGCAGACAGTGGAGGCGTTCGTGCGCGCTTTCGTGACGGCGATCCCCACGGGAAAGCAGAACAGCATGGCGGCGCAAAATCCGCCGTCGTTCGTCTTCGCGGTGGCGCGGGACGCGGGCAACTGGTCGCTCGCCAATGCCTTCGTGCGCCCTGTGCCGCAGCACGCGGACGATCTTGTGAAGGCGTCCATCGCGCGGCTCGACACGGAGTGGGCGGGGATCGCGAAGATGTACGGCACGCGCGCCATTCGCGGCACATGGTGGTGCGCCTCCCACGATGTGCCGCAGTCCATCGCGCTGCGTGATGCGGTGCCGGACGTGGACACCCTCGTCGAGCGCGTGCTGATGGCAGGGCAGGCATGAAGACGCTGCTGATGCGGCTCGCGGGGCCGATGCAGTCGTGGGGAACGCAGAGCCAGTTCCGCGAGCGCGACACCGGGCTGGAGCCGTCCAAGAGCGGCGTCATCGGCCTGCTGTGCGCCGCGCTCGGCCGCCCGCGCGAGGAATCCGTCGCCGACCTCGCCGCGCTGAAGATGGGGGTACGAGTGGAGCATGAGGGAGCGCTGCGCCGTGACTATCAGACCGCCGGCGGCTGGCACCGCCGCGCGGACGCCGGTTACGGCGTGGCGAAAGCGGATGGCAAACCGGGGGGGACGGTACTCTCCGACCGCTACTATCTCGCGGACGCGGACTTCCTCGTCGGCCTGAGCGGAGAAGACGAGGGGATGCTGTATACGCTCAACGACGCCCTCGCCGCGCCGCGTTGGCCGCTCTGCCTCGGGCGCAAGGCGTTCGTCCCCGCCCTACCCGTGCATCTGCCGGACGGTCCCGCATCTGGAGACTCCGGCGGGGTCGCCGAAGGTGATGTCAGGGACATACTCAAGGAATATCCGTGGCTGGGATACCGCAGACCCGGCGAGCGGAAGCCGGATCAACTCCGCCTCGTGATCGAATCCGCGCGCGTGGACGGGGCGCGGCGGCAGGATGTGCCGATTTCGTTCGCGCTGGGGCGGCGGGAATTCCGCGTCCGCTATGTGGAAACAGCCTTCGTCTCGCTCGCGAGCCTGAAACATCAGGGGGAAGGAGAGACCGATGTACCTCTCGAAACTGACGCTCAATCTGCGTGACCGCGACGCCCGCCGCGCGCTCGGCGATTGCCATGTGCTGCATACGACGCTGATGCGCGCCTTCCCGACCCTGCCGGGGGAGACGAACCCGCGCGCGGCGGTCGGGCTGCTCTACCGCGTCGAGCCGTCGCGGGATGCGCGCGTCTGCATCCTCGCCCAGTCTGTCACCGAGCCGGGCTGGTCCCGCCTCCCCGCGTGGTGCGCCGAGGACGAAACCAAGCCCGTCGCCGCATTCTATGACCGCATCGTGGCGGGCCAGACCCTCACCTTCCGCCTGCGCGCCAACCCGACCAAGTACACGGGCGATCGGCCCGAGGGCGGCGGGCATCTCATCAATGTCCACCGCGAGGCACTGACCGATCCGGTGAAGCAAATCGAATGGCTCGTCCGCGCGGGCGGGCGTGGCGGCTTCGATCCCATCTCTGTCCGCGTCGCCCGCCGCGCCGTGGACGGTGCGGTGATCAACACCGTGGACGTGCCGGATGTCCGCATCGTGCCGGAGCCCGACGTTCGGGGGAACGGCGGACGCACCCTCGGCTCCGTGCGTTTCGAGGGGCGCCTCACCGTGCGCGACGCCAACCAATTTCGCCGCACGCTCGCGGACGGCGTCGGGCGCGGCAAGGCGTACGGCTTCGGCCTGCTCTCCATCGCCCCGGCACGTCGAGAGGCCGACGATGGGGAATGATTGCCCATAGATTCCTTGCCGACTACTGATCCGCCGCACCTTCACAACCGAGGAGCACGACATGAGCACGAGCATGGATTTGCATCTGCTGCCCAAAATTCGGGATGGCTGGAGTTACCTCTACGTCGAGCACGCGAAGATCGAGCAGGAGGCGAAAGGGATCGCGATCTACGACGCGAACGGCAAGGCGCCGGTCCCGTGCGCCTCTCTCGCCCTCCTCATGCTCGGCCCCGGCACGAGCGTCAGCCATGCCGCGATCCGCGCCCTCGCGGACAACGGTTGCCTCGTCGTCTGGGCGGGTGAGGAGGGCGTTCGCTTCTATGCACAGGGGATGGGCGAAACGCGCTCTGCCGCGCGATTATTGCGGCAGGCGTGGCTCGTCTCTGACCCTGCACGGCGGCTGGCGGTCGTGCGGCAGATGTATGAGCGCCGTTTCCCCGATCCCCTCGATCCCGCTCTGACCCTGCAGCAGATTCGGGGCAAGGAGGGCGTCCGGGTTCGGGATTCATATGCACATGCCAGCCGCGAGGCGGGTGTCGAATGGCAGGGCCGGTCGTACCGGCGCGACTCCTGGGCGAGCGCCGATCCCGTCAATCGCGCGCTCTCGTGCGCCAATAGCTGCCTCTACGGCATCTGCCACGCGGCGATCGTCTCCGCCGGATTCTCGCCCGCCCTCGGCTTCATCCACACCGGCAAGATGCTCTCGTTCGTCTATGATATCGCCGATCTCTACAAGGCGGACATGACGATCCCGCTCGCCTTCAAGGTCGCGGCCGCCGGGAAGGAGAAACTGGAGAGCCGTACGCGCCACGCCTGTCGGGACATCTTCTACGCCAAACGATTGCTCGCGCGGATCGTGGATGATATCGACGCGGTGCTCACGATTCCGGCCACCGAGGCGCCGGACTTCGATGCCGATTTCGCCGCACCCGGTGGTCTATGGGATCCCGACAAGGGCGAAGTCGCAGGCGGCGTGAATTTCGCCGATGAACCGGAGGAGGTGTAACGATGGTCGTGCTGATTCTCGAGCGCGTCCCGACCAGCCTACGCGGTGAACTGACGCGCTGGATGCTCGAACCGAAAGCGGGGGTCTTCGTGGGTAAACTCTCGGCGATGGTACGCGAGCGGCTCTGGGGAAAGATCTGCGAAGGCATGGGTGATGGAGCCGGGATGCTCTTCTATAGCGCCGACAACGAACAAGGATTCACGATCCGATACTGGGGGGACACGACGAAGCGGATCGTAGACTTCGAGGGCCTTTCGCTTGTGCAGATCCCCATATAGCGGCGAGAATGTCAGTATCGTCCCCACGCACGCGGGGGTGAACCGGTCTGCGTGTCCATCGGCTCCTCCCTATTGCTATCGTCCCCACGCACGCGGGGGTGAACCGCGAGGGCGACGGGCTTGGACGTTGTTGCCCCGATCGTCCCCACGCACGCGGGGGTGAACCGTTGCCCGTAGCGTTGGTGAAACTCGTCGGCGTATCGTCCCCACGCACGCGGGGGTGAACCGAGTTATCTCCCTGAGCGATGTAGTGCAGTGTTATCGTCCCCACGCACGCGGGGGTGAACCGGAGGTGAGGGCAGTGGCACAGGGACAGTCGAGATCGTCCCCACGCACGCGGGGGTGAACCGGGGCGGTACGAACGCGCCGAGCAATTTGGAAAATCGTCCCCACGCACGCGGGGGTGAACCGTCCGGCAAGCGGTCGTAACGCTCACCGGACGCATCGTCCCCACGCACGCGGGGGTGAACCGGACTTTGTTATCTGTTATGAGGCTGACGGTGCATCGTCCCCACGCACGCGGGGGTGAACCGGCGTGCAACGCGATGAAATTACGGGAACGTCGATCGTCCCCACGCACGCGGGGGTGAACCGGATGGAAGTCCGTTGTCGCTGCTCCACTCTTATCGTCCCCACGCACGCGGGGGTGAACCGAAATCTCCTGCTCTAGAGAAGGTGTATGTATCATCGTCCCCACGCACGCGGGGGTGAACCGTGAGAAAAGCCCGCCAAGGAATGAGGCTATTCATCATCCCCACGTACGCGGGGGTGAACCGGCGGTGCGCACGCTGATGCAGGATGCTGGCTAATCGTCCCCACGCACGTGGGGGTGAACCGACACGGAATGGTTGGCGCGCGATGGCCTCTTAATCGTCCCCACGCACGCGGGGGTGAACCGGGACTGCCCCGCGCCGACATGAGAGATTCTGTTCACGAAAGGAGTCGTGTCACCCGTCTGATTGGACACCATTTGTACTCGACACTGATCGCTACCGTACGGCTTATTCTCCCGCCCGCAGGTACTGGTAAAGCGTCTCGCGGCTGATCCCGTACGCCCGTGCCACCGCCGCCTTCCCCTCCCCCGCCGCCACCCGTGTGCGCAGCTCCGCTCGCTGCACCGCCGAAAGCGCTTTCTTCCGCCCGCGATATGCCCCCCGCCGCTTCGCCAAGGCGATCCCCTCCCGCTGTCGCTCCCGAATCAGCGCCCGCTCGAACTCGGCGAACGCCCCCATCACCGACAACAAGAGCGTCGCCATTGGCGCGTCTTCACCCGTGAACGTCAGTCCTTCCTTAACGAACTCCACCCGTATTCCCCGTGCGGTGAGCTGCTGCACGAGGCGACGGAGATCGTCGAGGTTGCGCGCCAGGCGGTCCATGCTATGCACGACGACCGTATCCCCCTCGCGCACGAAGCGCAGCAGGGCGTCGAGTTGGGGGCGCGCGACATCCTTGCCCGACGCTTTGTCGGTGAAGGTGCGGTCGAGGATGATGCTTTCGAGTTGGCGGTCCGGGTTCTGGTCGAGCGAGCTGACCCGGACATAGCCGATGCGCTGTCCATTCATGATTCTCTCCTCATAGTGTCAGGAAAGAGTCTATAATATTTGAGAACGGCTGTCAAGAAAGAGAAATGAGGAGTCTATTCTGACGGGAGGAAGGGAGGGAGACTGACATCAGGCTAGGGTAGACCCAAACTGGACAGTGTGTCGCAGCCCGCACCACCGCCCCCGATAGCGTCTGACCCTTAGTGGTGCATCCGGCAAATTTGCTACACGTCCCTTATCGTCAATCTGGCCGCCCATAGGTGAAATGATGCTTGCCCAATGTGCAAAGAACTAACCGGATGCATCATTAGCGTACAATATTTTCCGTTTCGCCAATCGACCCCGTACACGTCCCAATCGATTTGCGATTTCGATCGCTTGGCGACCGAATTGGCGACGATCCGGGAACAGGGATATAGCACCGATAACGGGGAGCGGAATCACGGGACGACCTGTGTCGCGGCGACCATCCGCGACCAGTCAGGCGGTGTGGTTGCGGCCCTCAGTGTGCCAAGTCGTGTAACACCTCCCCTGGTGCGGCACCCCCGACTTTTTAGTGCTTTCGGACTGCGGTGGCGATGAGCGTCAGGCGTCCGTCAGATTGACGGATCTCGTCGAGATGGTATCCAATGAGATGGGGAAAGAGGGTAGCGATTCGCATGGGTCCGACTCCTTGTGATACACGATGCACACGGAATCGATCATAAGCATTTCGGATGGTGGCGGGTCTACGATGAGAGAAGCCTGTTCACGAAACCGGCTCAACTCCATCCGCAATCCCTCAACTGTCCGCAGCAGCTTCATTGTGCGGCGTCCCGGTCGGGGCGCCGGCAAAGATGTTGGTCAACTCCTCCGGCTTGATCGCCGGGGCGTCACGGTAAAGATAACACGCGGAGACGCGCCGAGGATCGGTGCGGAAGAGCGGCGGATGTTTCTCGATACAGATCGGCATCGCGTACGGGCAGCGATCCGTGAACTTGCAACTCTCGCCCGTGGGCGTCCCGACTCCCGCCAGCGACTTCGCCGCCGCCCATGGGCGCTTCGGATCGGGCAACGGGATCGAACCGATAAGTAGTTGCGTGTAGGGGTGCTGCGGATCCTGCACGACCCGCTCGACATCGCCCGCCTCTGCGACTGCGCCGCGATAGAGGACGATGATATTCTCACTCACCTGGTATGCGGTCGTCAGATCGTGCGTGATGTAGATGAACGAGATGCCGAACTGTTGGTTGAGATTGGAAAGGCTCTTCAAGATCGTGGCGCGCAACGAGGCGTCGACCATCGAGACCGGCTCGTCGGCGATGATGATGCGCGGTCGGAGCAGCAAGGCACGCGCGACCATAATGCGCTGGCGCTGGCCGCCACTCAGTTGATGCGGGAAGCGCCCCAAGGTCTCTTCCGGGCGGAGACCGACGGCCTGTAGCGCCTCCTCGATCAGCGCCCGGCGCTCCTTGTGCGAGCGGGCGAGGCCGAATTTCGCAATCGGCGTCTCCAGGACGTGGTCGACGTTGTAGAACGGGTTGTACACCTCGTACGGGTCCTGGAAGACCACCTGCACCTCGCGCAGATAGGTCCGATACTCCGCGCGGGACATACGGCGGACGTCCTTGCCCTGGTAGAGCACCGCGCCGGTGGTTGGTGCGGTGAGGCCGAGCAGGAGGCGCGCGAGCGTCGTCTTCCCGCTGCCGCTTTCGCCGACAACCGCCGTGAATGAGGGGGGACTACCCTCGATGGCGAGCGAGAAATTCTCGAGCGCGACGGTGCGCGTTTTCGTCAGGATCCCCTCGCCGAAAACCTTCGTGACATTCCTCGCCTCAAGTAGCGCACTCATTGATGATCTTCACTCCTCAATACAGGTGGCACGCGACCCGATGGCCGAGGCGCACTTCCCGCAGCAGTGGCTCTTCGTTCACACAACGGTCGAAGGCGTGCGGGCAGCGGGTCCGAAACGGGCATCCCGATGGCCGGTCCAGCAGCGAGGGCGGAACGCCGGGAATGCCCTCGAACGCGCCCTTACGCTCAAGGGACGGCAGGCTGCCGATCAGCAGTTGCGCGTAGGGGTGGAGCGGTTCCTCGAAGAGATCGGTGACACCGCCGAGTTCGACGAGCTTCCCGGCGTACATCACCCCGAGCCGGGTCACGAACTGCGCCATCAGCCCCATATCGTGGCCGATGAGGATGATGGAAGCGCCGAGGTCATCCTGAACCTCGCGCAGCGTCTCCATGATCTGGCGCTGCACGACGACATCCAACGCGCTCGTCGGCTCGTCCGCGAGGATGACCTTCGGGCGCAGGCTGATAGCGATGGCGATCACCACCCGCTGCTTCATCCCGCCCGAGAGTTCGTGCGGGAACATGTCCGCGACCTCCGACTTCAGGCCGACGCGCCGGAGGAGTTCTCCAATCCGCGCGCCCGTCTCCTGCCGGGAATAGCGCATGCCATGATCTATCAGCGCATCGACGATCTGATCGCGGACGCGCTTCACCGGGTTGAGGGAGTTCATCGCGCCCTGCGCCACCATCGCGATGTCGGCCAGGCGCAACTGCCGCATCTGCTCCTCGGAGAGCGAGAGCACGTCCGTCTCCCCGAGCAGTACCCGCCCGCCCTCGATGTTACCGGGGGGGCGGATGAGGCGAATGAGCGCCATGGCGATCGTCGTCTTGCCGGAGCCGGACTCGCCGACGAAGCCGAGGCGTTCCCCCGGTTTCAGGTCGAAGGTGACACCATCCACCGCCCGCACCGCCCCGCGCGGCGTGTGGTAATAGACGCGCAGGTTCTCGACCTGGAGTGTGTCCATCTGCTTTCTCGTGGTAGCTGGAAGCCTTTCTGCCGTCACGCTGTCCTCCTCAAGCGTGGATTTGCGATCTCATCCAAACCAATGGTGAGGAGTAGCAATCCCATGAAGAGCATGACTAGCAAGACAATCGGCGGAAACCACCACCACCACATCCCGCGCAGGATGGCGTTGAACCGGACGGACCAGTAAATCGTCATGCCGAGCGTGGGTTGATTCTGGGGACCGAGACCGAGCGCCTCAAGCCCGATGGAGAAGAGGATCGCGCCCGACACCGCGCCGACGAAACTGGCGGCGAGGAACGGGAAGAGGTTCGGCAGCAACTCCCGGACAACGATTTCCAACGTGTTCATACCGGAGCGCCGCGCTACCTGAACATAGGCGCGCTCGCGCATCGTCAACACCTGAGAGCGAATGATCCGCGTCGGATGCCGCCAAGCGAGGGACGCGATCACCAGGGCCATGATGTTCACACTGATGAAGGTCTGGATCGAGGCGGCGATCGTAATCAGGACGAGCAGACCGGGGATGGTGAGCAAGGTATCCACGGCGATCCGGACGATCGCGTCCACCACACCGCCAAGGTAGCCGGAGAGGAAACCGAGCACGATCCCGATTCCCAACCCGATAGCACCCGCGAGAAAACCGACCCGCAAGGTATCCGGCAAGCCGGCGACCATCGCGGCGAGCAGGTTGCGCCCCTGATCGTCCGTGCCGAGCGGGTATTGCCGGGAGGGCGGAAGGGCCGGCAGTGCGCTCAAGGGGTCAGCCATCTTCGTATTGATAAACAGGGGACCAACCCAACTGATTAACAGGAGCAACAGAATCATCGCCGCACCGATGACCACCTGCGGATTGCGCTGGCAATATGCGATGATCGCCTCCGATGGTGTCCGATCCCGGAATACCGGGCGCTCTGATACGGGGGCGCTCGGCGTTCCAATGATATCAATGGGCATCTCGGCCATATTACCTCCGGTATGAGATCCGCGGATCGAGGATCGGATAAATCAGGTCCATGATCAGCGTCGCGAGCGCGATGGTGAGCACCGTCATGTAGACGATGCCGTAGACGAGAAAGTAGTCCAACCCGGTGATCGCGTTGTACAAAAGCGATCCCATGCCCGGAAGTCCAAAGATCACTTCCACGATCACGAGCCCGGAGATGACCGTACCGAGGTTGATAGCGAAGTTCGTCAACTGCGGCAGCATCGCATTGCGTACCGCATACGAGAAGAAAATACGCCGGTCCTTGAGTCCTTTCGCCTCGGCAAAGTTGATATAGTCTTCCCCCTGCGTCGTAATCATCATAGGACTTACGCAGTTGAGCCAAAGCCCACAATGCGAGTAGGGTAGCAGGCATGAATCAACCACGCTGCACCGACACTGATTACATTGATTTCCTCGTCGCCACGCCGC
>JAABUY010003194.1_pt1 | contig 18417 bp, 20 predicted proteins | sample 5560271 | NCBI WGS metagenome assembly JAABUY01 (sample SAMN10711886, study PRJNA513374) | rock metagenome | isolation source: Antarctica rocks | place: Antarctica: Victoria Land, University Valley
GGCTTGCCGACCAGCAGCTCCGCAAAGATGCAGCCCACGCTCCACATGTCGATCTCCGGCCCGTAGTGCTCCGAGCCCAGCAGCAGCTCCGGGGGCCTGGCCGCCGCCCGCGCCGCTTCAGGCATGCCCGAGCGCTGCACCTGTCTGGTCAGTGACAACCAGGGAACCTCTGCTTCACATCAGCTGCGCGAACCCATGCCCGAGCTGCTTATAATGATATACGGCATGCGCCATGTGAATCAACACCATGTGGCCTGTCGCCAGGCCACACCTGCACAGGCAGGTGAAAGGACACAAGCGCAGTGTGGTATGCCAGGTCACCACCACACGCGACACAGAGCATGCGATTTTGCCCATGCAGCTGGCTGATGCGCATGGCGCAGGACGCGCACCGGTACCACAGCGTGATGACGCGGTTGGTGTAGCGCTCGTTCTTGTCGGTGCTCGCGTACTTGCGCGCGAGCCCAAAGTCGGCCAGCTTCAGGATGCCGCTGTTGTTGATCAGCAGGTTGCTGGCCTTGAGGTCGCGGTGCAGCACGTTGCTGCGGTGGCAGTACGCCAGGCCGGCCAGCAGCTGGCGCATGTAGCACTTGACCTGTCGCGCGCGTGCGGACGGAGCGGGCGTCGCCGCGGGCGTCGGCGCGGGCGTGCAAGCGAGCGCCGCGGCTGTTGGGCAAAAAAGTAACAAACCCCCCTCTTCCTGCGGAGTGCCTACGAAAGCGTGTGGGCTCGACACAAGCTGACTCAAAGTTAAGTGGCAGATCAGCAAGTTGCACAGGACGCAGTCGCCACCCTCTATACGAGTGAGAAGAGTGAGGAGCCGGGCCGCGCACGTGCTCCGGCTTGAACTTGTATGCCTTGCGCTCCATCAGGCCGGTCAGGTCGTGGTCCATGTAGTCAAAGACCATGTAGATGCTGCCCTTGAAGTTGTTGCACTTGTGCGCTGCGCGGCGCCGGCGCTCGCTCAGGAGCCCAGCAACAGCAGGACCCAGCCCGGCAGTCGCACGCGCTTGAGGCCCGAGCTATGACGGCCAGGAATACTTTCCACGGGCACAGTGGCCTGTTAGAGCCGCACACAGCGCTGCCGTTATTTTTACGCACGCGCTCCGCCTGGGGTCGCACATTGCGAGCGCACAATCTCCTTGAGGCGGATCACGTTCTCGTGGTCCAGGTTCTTCAGCAGCTTGATCTCGCGGATCGCCGTGATGGGGAAGCCCTCCTTCTCGTTGTCCATGCGGATCTTCTTGAGCGCGACCTCCTCGCCCGTCTGCTTGTCGTTCGCCAGGTACACCTGCGGCGCAGCGTCTGCCGCTGGCGAGGCTGACTCACACCAGGCAGCGGCGCAGCGCCGCCGCAACACCCAGGGAAGCAGCCCTGCCAGGCAGCTGCAGGAGTGACCACAGCAGCGCAGGGCCGCAACACCAGGGCGGGCGCACCTGGCCATAGGTGCCCTCCCCAATCTGCTTGTTCTTTATGTAGGACTGCTCAACCGTGCGGCAGCCCCCAAACTGGTCGTCGCCCGCCGTCCCAGACGGCAGCTCCACCTGCGCAGCCAGCCTTCTTTGAGGTGCGGTCCTGGCAGACCTGAAGAGCCCGCAGTGCACACAGGAGGCCATAAGCCAGACGCCGGCCAGTGCAGCGCAGCACGCGCAAAGCAGGTGCGGGTGCAGGCAAGCATGACGGGTGACATCGCCCGGTGAGCTCGGCACCTTCCAGCGCGGCGCCTGCTGGCCTTCAGGCTGGCGTGCCCCGGCCGAGCTCGGCGGCGGCGCCTGCATCCCGGGTCGGCGGGCTGCCGGCGCCCGCTCAGCAGCCCGCGGTGCTGCTGTGAAGCCAGAGGGCGCAGCACGCAGCGGCCCCGCTGCCCTCCAGCGTGGACTGCGCCACCAGCAATGCGCCTTGCAGCTTGCGCTGGCTGCTTCACAGCACCCAGTCGTGTTCCTTACAGCACCTGCGGCTGCGCTGGGAACAGAGAGCTGACTTTGGACGTTCGCTCTCTCAATTCTCTGATAGGCTTGGCCTTTAAAAACCCACACATATTATGAGGTAACCCTGCTGATGGCGGGATGCAACGTTTTGCTGCGCTTTGTGGCCTGATTAGCATGTCCGGGCGTGCTCAAGCACCTGGGGCGCCTGAGGAGGTTGACGCCAATCCGTCCGAGGTCGCCGCACAAAGTGCGTCACAACTCACGCGCCCAGCATATGCCCACCGATGCGCCTCTGCTGCGGCTCAGCACGTCGTCAAGAAGAAGCTGACGCGCGTGTGGCGTGCAGGTGCCAGTGCTCTGCTGCAGAATCCAGACATAGTCAATCTTATTCAGGTGCGCTCGGTAAGCGCGCTGATCCCAGGCCAGCCGCACGGCTGCGCCGTCGCAGCCTAGTTGCCACAAGTGTGCAGCTGCCACCGCTGGACAGGGAGCTGCAGCTGTACCATCAGTGACTGCCGCTTACAGCAGCGACTGTTGGTGCGCCGGCGCCTTGCTGACGGCTGCGCGCCGGCCGGCGCCGCAGGCGCGGCTGAACCGGATGGTGGGGCAGCCGTCGGGCTTCATCGAGACGCTGCCCAAGGCGGTGCGCGACCGGATCGAGTACCTGCGCACGCTGCAAGAGAAGCACGATGACCTGGAGGACAAGTACAATGAGGAGCTGCGCGCTCTGGAAGCCAAGTACGAGGCGCTGTACGGTGCGCTGCGAGCCACGCTCCCCGCTCACATGACGGCGCCCGCCAGCGCCTGCGCGCCAGCACACTCGCAAAGGGCACAAACAGGCAGCAGACATGCGTGCACGACTGCCGCAACTTGCAGGCATGGCTGCAAGAGCGCCCCCTCCAGGCCTGCGCAGTCTGTCGAGTGGCATTGCACCGGTCGGCGTTTGTGCCGCCGCGACTGCCACACCCTCTGCGGCCCCACCGTTGCGGCTGTGCACTTGCGCTTGCCGTGCGCCAAGCACGCTCCACTCGCGTACGGACGCGGTAGAGCTGTTGTGTGCTCGAGACAGGCGCTGCGTCTCACCTGGCTCACCTTGCGCTGGCCGCTTGGCCGAGGCTTGCTGCAGGCCCACGGTGTTGCGGCGCTGCTTTTTGTCAAGGCACCCGCTGCGGCGTAAGAGTCGCGAGATGCAGAGGCCGCTGGGCGTCACTTGACAGGCGCCTTGCAAGTGACGACGGCCGCGCCTGCCCGCAGTGCTGCTGCAGGGCAGGCGCGAAGCACTTGCGTCGAAGGAGGCGGAGCAGCTGCGGCGAGCTTGCAGGCACTGCGGGGCACGTTGTCTATTGACCGAGTTCCCTGTGAGATGCTGCAGCCCGGCCTGCGCACAGCGCTGCTGCCGCAGCGCCGCTGCGTGAGGAGCGCGCGCGCCAGTACTGAGCAGGGCGAGGAGGGGACGCCGATAGGGGCGAGGGCTGCAAGCGCACGCGGCTTGCGGGCGTGCGAGGCGGCGGCTGATAAACGCGCGCGCGCGCGCAGCGCCGCTGTACGAGACGCGCGCCAAGATCGTGAAGGGCGAGGAGGAGCCGCCGGTTGAGGCGATCGCGGCCGGCGCGGGCGCCGGCGAGGCACCCGGCGGCGGCGCCGCGCCCGCCGGCATCCCGGAGTTCTGGCTCGGCGTGCTGCGCGCCAACGAGGTCACGGCCAATGTGGTGCGCGCCTGCAGCAGCCGCGCGCGCGCGCAGGCGGCATGGTCGCCGCATGGGCTCGCCACGCCTGCACCATGCCCGGGCCTGGGCTGTCCAAGTGAAGGCTCAAGAGCGAGACGCAGTGTCTGGCAGCGCCGGTGCATCAAGACGGCCTGTGCCGGAAGTTGAGCCTGTAGGCTGCAAGCCTACAACACTGCAAGTGTGTCTGATAACTGTATGCTGCCATCAGGCGCATCTGGGACCCCAGTGGTACAGCCGCGTGGATCCCGAGCCACCGGACAGATGCGATCGCGCCTGTGGGCCGGCGGCGCAGATCACGGAGAAGGACGAGGCGGTGCTGGCGTACCTGACAGACATCACGTACGTGGACCTGTCGGAGGAGGCGGCGCCGGCCAAGGCAGAGCCGCCGGCCGTGAAACCAAAGGCGGAGGACGAGGAGGCGGAGGAGGACGACGAGGAGGACGAGGACGAGGAGCCGCACGGCTTCAAGCTCACGTTCCACTTTGCGGCCAACCCATTCTTCCCGCACGCGACGCTGGTGCGGCCTGGACAGCCGGCCCCGGCGCCGCTCGATGCCCGTCGCGGGCTTGCTGCAGCAGAGGCTTGCAGCAGCAGCGGGGGCGACGGGTAGCCCTACCCTAACCTAACCCTATGTGACCCTACGTGCTGCGGCGCACGGCTGCAGCGGCAGACGCGCCTGCTGCTGCGGGGCGTTGTGCGTGAGACGCGGCAGCCGCGCGGTGACGGCCGCTGCCGCGGCGCAGACAAAGACGTACCACATGGTGGACGACGAGGAGGAGATGCTGCAGAAGGCGTAGGGCACCGACATTGAGTGGGCGTCCGGCAAGAACCCCACCGTAAAGGCGCGCCCCGCGCCGCCCACCGCCGCCTTGTATTGGCCTTATGAGCCACGCCACAGCGCAAGCGGTCGCGTGCGAGTCATGCGCTCCGATGCGCAGCGTCCCCCCGGGGCCAGAGGGCGGCGGTCATGCGGGCGGCGCAGCGCGCAGGTGATGAAGAAGAAGGCCAAGCCGGTCAAGGGCAAGCCCGCGGGGCGCATGCTGACCAAGACCGAGCCCTGCGCCTCCTTCTTCAACTTCTTCGCGCCGCCGGCCGTGCCGGACAACCCGAGCGAGGTGGACGAGGAGGAGATGGAGGAGCTGCAGCACGCGATGGAGGAGGACTACGAGATCGGGCGCGCCCCCGGGGCTGCACTTGCCCTGCCGCGCTGTGCCCTTGCCGTCGTGAGGCGCCGACGCAGCATGCGATGGAGAAGGACCCACGAGATGGGCGCGCCCCGAGCAGCGCTTTTTCCGCCACACTGCGCCCCTGCCACTCTGGAGCGCCGGAGCGCCTGCTGTCTGCTCTGGTGTTGCAATGGCCCAGCGTGCAAGCGCGCCGGCACGGCTGCCCCCGCGCGCATGCCGCCACATGCGTGCGGTACATGCTCACATAAAAAAAATGGAATTGAACGCTGGCAGCTTGCAAGGTGCCCTTGCATGTCAAAGCCGCTGAAGTTAAGGATGCATACTGCTGCGCCTGCATCCTGCACGGCGAAACGGCGCGCTCATGTGGGCGCGCGGGTCGCGCGCAGGGAGATCATCCGCTACAAGCTCATCCCGCGGGCGGTGGCGTACTACACCGGCGAGGCGGCCGAGGACGAGGAGGACGACGAGGACGGGGACGAGTACGATGACGAGGACGACGACGACGAGGCGCGCACCGCGTCTGGGTGCACCTCGTGATTGACATGCGACATCAATAGTTGACATGCGGCATGACCCGATGGGAGTAGTCCTGGCATGGTGTGAAGGTGTGCATGCAGGAGCATGATCCTTGATTATCACGGTACCAAAGTGGTTAGGTCTGGGGTGGCCAGGCTTTGGCGCACGTGTCTGGCCGCGGGCTGCCAGCAAGGCAGCAAGCCAGCAAGCCAGCAAGGCCTCAAGCATCATGGGGGCGCCCCCCAGCGCTGGGCGCAATGCTCAGCTGTGAGCGCGAGGGCAGGACGACGAGGATGACGACGAGGACGACGACGACGACGATGAGGACGACGGCGCGGTGCCGCACGGCAAGCGCGCGCTGGACGCGCCGGGCGCGGGCAAGCCTAGAGGGAAGGGGAAAGCCGAGGTAGCGCTCCCGTGACCAACCCCCTGCTGGCCAGGTAGGCCTTTGGGCCTGCCCCGCCCGTTTTTTCATCCCTGCTGCATCCGAGGTCGGTGTGGGGGCTGTTGTTGTGTGGGATGGCTGTGAAGGCAGGGCTGTGAAGGCAGGGCTGTGCACCAGCGGTCTCTGTCTAACATCGCGCGGGGCCACTTGTTGCGCGTCAATTACAAATAGAAGCCCAACTGACCTGCAGCAGCATGCGGCTTTTTTGTTGTTTGCGTTCACCCCCTGTGCCCTGTGCTGGTCGATGTGCGATGCCTCAGTGCAGCAAGCGGGCCAGCAGGGGCAGCCCATAGTGGTTCGTATGTGCGCTGTCAGGTGCCACGCACACAGTCGCCGCCGTGAATCGTTGCATGCAGGGTGTTGCTTTGAAGCCAGACATGCACTTTTAAAGTGCAAACTCTCAACTGCAGCTTATCCTGCGACGCTGCATGCGGGCGAGCCAATGCATGTCAGTGCATCAAAAAAAGCATTCCATCCCCCTGCTCCGGTCCTGCTTGCCAGCCAGCAAAGGGCTGAGCCGGGCGCGCGCGCGCGCGCAGGCGCCGCCCACGGACAGCGGCGAGAAGCCGCCAGAGTGCAAGCAGCAGTGATGCGCGGCGGCGGGTCTGGGGTGGCGCCTGCCAGGCCGCCCGGCTGCGCCTGGGCTGCCGCGAGCGGTGCGCAGGGGTAGGTGCCACGTTACCTCCGGGCTGACAGGCTGCGCAGGGTGCGCAGGGCGAGCCTGGGGCTTTGCAGCAGTCGCAAACCGCGAGGCCTATACTGGGGCATCCGGCGGGGCACTGCGCGGCGGCGGGGCAGCAGTGATCCATGGAGGGGGCGCTGGGGGTTGGAGGCACCTGCTGCGGGTGGGAGCAGCGTGTAAATAATGTGTTGCGGGAGGCCCTGCGATTTGCTGCCCCAAGCTATGCATGAGGCCAGTTGTCTGCTTTGTGGGGCATCGGTGAACATGTGGGATGGGAGAACTTGGCATGCAGTTGGCCAGCGAAGCAGGTAGACACATGCATGCCAGCGTGGCATATGTTGGTTGGGCATAGACACACTGTAACTAGACACCAAGCGCAATAGCGCAGGAGTGCCACGCTGCCATGCGACACAGGTCAGACATGCGACGGAGGTCCCTGACATGCGGGGCCTGCCTGAAGACATCACAGAAACTGAGGCGGTGCACACAGCATAGACGCGTCATGCGACTGCTTCCCAGCAAACATGCGTGCTGCTTCACGGCCGCAACTCTGCACGCGCAGGGAGGGCATCCGCCTCATCCCTGTGCATGGACCCACCCACAGGCACATGCTCACACACAGGACACGTGCTGCCTGCAGGCGCTTGCGGTGCTCATGCTCGCGCAACGCGGGTGTGCAACAGCCGGCACGCAATTTCGCCATCGCCAGCTCGCTCTGCATGCGCCGGCCGCGGGGCCAGGCACGCATGGTGCCGCCGGCCATGCACACCGGCCGGTCGGCGCGAGCAGCAGCGCGGCGCTCAGATGCGATCTCCAAGCGCCTGCCGCAGCCGCCCCGCATGTGCTGTGCTCGCTGCTGCATGCAGCCACCCGCCGTGCTGTGCGGGCTAACTGCTTTCTACGCAGATCCCACCTCCAGGCCACCTGGCCGCCCGCATCCTGCCGACGCCGCGCACGGCCCGCTGCCCAAACGCTCCGCCCGCGCACGCATGCTCACCTTCGCCGCCCCTCAAGCGAAAGAGTCGTCATCAGCGCGGCGGTCATGGCCACCCTGCCCGCGCGGCGACACCGCCGAGCCGCGGCCGCCGTCGCGCCCGCCTGCACCGGCGCCGGCGCCGCGCTCGCCGTTGACTGCAGCGTCCAGCCCGATGATGCCGCCGCGCAGCACGTCTGTAGCTAGCTGCGGCCTGTCCCGCGCTCCGCACAGTCAGCGCCTGCCCTGTCCAGCAACGGCAGAGCACGTTTGCACAAGGAGTGCCGTGAGAGTTGCGCCGCACACGCACGCTCGCAGTGCCGCACACGGCTCCAGTAGCTTGCTACAGGCAGTATCGCAGTGGTCTCCCACGCTGCTCCAGACCTGCTGCCCATGCGCAAAGAAAAGCAATGACAGTGCACAGGCGGCGCCTGAGGGCGCCAGCGCCGGGGTGCTGAATGCGACGCGGCGAAAGGGCGCACTTGGACGCGGACTTTGGCAGCGAGGGCGCGCGCGGGGGCGCCCCCGCCGCGTCGCCCGCGAGGCCCGGCAGCTGCAGCGCGCGCGCCTCGCCCGCCGCCACGATCGCCGCATGGAACAGCGGCGGCCCGGTCACCAGGTTGAGCAGGATCACGGTCATCTGCGCGCGCCGCGGCGGCCGCGCTCAGGCGCGCCGCGCGCGCGCGCGTGCCCTCGTTCCGCGCCCGACCCTTCCCACTCTGATGAGCCCCTGCGCTCCAGATTCGAGCATGCTGTGTCGGTGCTGGGTGCGCCCATGCAGGGCTGCGGCGCGGCCTGGGCGACCGGGGCCCTGCCCAGGGTGTCCGGCATGGCGGCCAGGGGGCGCGGGCGGGGCGCCGGGCGCCGGGGCGGGGCGTGCCATGAGCGTGACAAACTCCGGGCCCCAGTCCGGGAAGCGCGCGGCGACCGCCTTGGCCAGGCCCATGGCCACGCCCGCCTGCGCAGCACGGTCAGCGCCATTGCTGGTTCACTTTTAACCATACAGATATACAACAGATTTGAGACATAAAGATATATCACTGTCAGTGCAGTGCAGGCTACCCTGGACGACGTCGAGCAGAGGTGTGAGAGACGCAAGGGGGGTTGTGCGCAGTGGAAGATCGCGCGCCTGCGTGACCATGCCGTACCAGACCTTGCGCCGGTGCTCCGGCGGCGTGCCGCCCAGCCACGCGCCCAGCCAGCTGCCGACGTAGATGGCGCCGATGCGCACCGCCCACACCAGCGCGGCCGCGCCCAGCGTGCGCGCCAACGCGCCCTGCCGCCCCCCGGCCCGCCCGCCTCGGTCAGCGGCCCTGTCCGCAGCCGCTGCCGCGCCCGGCCGCACTCACGCCTCCCGGAGAGTGCGCTCGCCCGTCTGCACAGCTCCTTGCTCTGCCGCATTTGTTGCGCTCGCGCAAGCAGGATGCTGGCAACTGTCCGCTGTCCTCTCAGCATGCGCGCTCTGCTGAGCAGCGTCCTCTTCATACGGCTAAATCATAGTTTCCTTAGAGGCCATGTGGTGGCCCACATGGCCGACAGCGGGTGGGGCCGCACCAGCACGAGCGACGCGCCGGCCAGCGAAAAGAATGCCATGTTCACCATGCCCATGACCGCGGCCAGCGCGGCTGCCACCTCCTCGTGCACCCGGCCCGCGGCTGCCTCGCCCCTGCGGCGCGCGGCCCCGCTCGCACAGCCAGCGAACGACTCGGCACAGCCAAAAACCCTGGCAGTGTGGTGGCACCAACAGGCACATGCAGTGATGAGAGAGCTCCGCGAGCTGGCCACCATCTGCTGCTGATCGCGTTGGGACTGGCAGTGCAGACCTCCCACTATTGCTGTCAGTCACAGATATGCTGCACCTCATGCACCTCTGCATGTCGCAAGCTGCCACTCTGCGAAGGCGGCAGTGCACTCGAGTTATAGGAGGCAGTGCCCTCAGCTCGGGACGGGAGCGCGCTTGCGGTTGGTGACCGTCACGCCCGCCAGCACGCAGGCCAGCAGCGGCTCCGCCGAGAAGCGGCCCGCCGCCCAGAACACGCCGACCGCTGCGCCCACCACCACTGCCGTGCGCGCGCCCGCCTGCCGCGCCGGAAGCCGGCTCTCGCTTGTGGCCCTGCGCTTGCAATTGTGCATGAAACAACGCAGGGTGTGCTGGCGGTGCCGGCCGCAGGCCCAACGTCACGGCTTCACAGCAGGCATGGCGGGCCGCGCCTTAACGCGCATGCCCGCCGCCGCAGGCATCTGCCGCAGCGCCCAGCCGAACGGCCGCGCGGGCAGCGCCATGACGCGGCCGACGAGCGCGCCGGCCGTCACGCCGAGCACGACGCTCGTGGCCAGGCTGGCCAGCGGGCCCGCCAGGCTCGCCAGGCGAATATGCTCGTGCGCGTTGCGCATCACCTGCGCGCGCGGCGTGCGCGCGGTGGATGCGTGACGGGAGCGCGTAAGGTATGCGAGCGCGCTCAATCACGCTGATGCAGATGGCCCCACATGTGCATGAGACCCAACACGGTCTGCTGGAGATACCAGCCACTAGAATACCCATGCTTTATCTGCTCAGTTGTTTGCCACTGGGCCACTAATCTACATCTTTTCATCTACATCTGATAACAGTTTTTGGTGCAGCCAGAACACAGATACACTGACCGGCATGCAGCTGTGAAGACACAAAGCGGGGGACCATGCGTCGACAACCGCACGCACCAGCGCGGACAGCTCGATATTGAGCGAGAAGCAGATGAAGACCAGGACGTCCTTGGTGACAACGACCGCCATCACCAGCGAGCAGTACGGTCCGCGGCCCTCCGTCTCCTTCAGCACCGCAATCTGCGCGCACGCCGCCAGCCTCACAGTTGCGACCTCAAGCAAAAAGACGCATGACCCCATGCCGTGCATATATATACACAGATGCGAAGATGTTTCCAACCCAAGAACTGCTCAGTCCTCCTCCATTCAAAACCTGAAGCTGACGCCACAACAAACAGCTGGGGCGCAAGGCAGCCTCGCAAAGTGCTGACCGCTGTCTCCGCAGAGCACCCACGCAAGCTGGCGACGCTCTTGCCGGTGGCGGGACGGGGCGGCGGCGCGCCATGGACGCGGGCGAGCGCGCGATCGCGAGCGTGGCGGCCATGCTGGCGAAGGTCTGCACGTGCCGCCAGGGCCGGCCGCGCAGCAGCGGCAGCGCCGGCGCGAGCGCCAGCAGCGCCGCGTACACCAGCCCGTAGCTGGCCAGCGACACGCCCAGCGTCACGTACAGCACCTGCGGGCGCGGCGCGCGGGGCGGGTGTTGGGTAGGGTGCGTGTAGGGTGGTACTTGTCCCGCCCGCCCCAGGACCCTGCCAGTGCGGGCGCCCCTGACTACTGCGACTGTGCTCCCCGCTCGGCCAAAGCCTGGCAGCGGGGCGGGTCGGCGAAGCATGCGGCAGTCCTGGGCCGCGCGTCACGTCTAGGGGCCAACGCAGCCGAAGGGGGACCTTGCACCTCCTCTGCTGGCACACTCGCTACACAGCCCGACCTCCCGCTTCCCTCCCCAAGCCGATGACAATGCAGGGGCGCCCCGCGCAGACATGACAGGCACAGAGGGGAGCAGCGCATGCTAGCTTGAGGCTGCGAGCTGCGGCGCCCTTCCGCGCACCTGCCCCCGGATGCGCCGCAGCTCGGCCCACTGCAGCTCCGCGCCCGCGGCGAAGGCTATGACGGCCAGGCAGGCGCGGTCCACCTGCCGTGCGCGGCAAGGCCGCTCGTGCACAGCACAGGCCGGCTCGCGCATGGCGCAGGCCGCCTCGCGCGCAGCGCAGTCCGCGGCATGCGCAGTGCACGCCAGGTGCGAGCCTCGCGCCCGGCGCCGGGGCGCGTGCGCCTGGGAACCCAAGGCGCCGGCCGCCTTCCCAGCATTGTGCATGGCGGCCAAGGCAGGCGCGGCGCCGCAGGCTGGGGTCACAGGGAGCCCCAAGCGGGAGCGGCGGGGTCTGCGGTCGGCGCGCACGCACCACGGCCAGGCTCGGCAGGCCCTCAGCCCGCAGCAGGTTGAGCCCAAAGGGCCCCACGAGCACGCCGCCCAGCACGTAGCCGGTGATGAGCGGCAGGCGCAGCGCCTGCAGGCAGGCTTTGCACGGCTCAGTGCGCTCGGCAGCGAGCGACACAGACCAGGCAGGCTCCGCGTTCGGCGGCTTTGTGGTGCTGGCTATTCTCACCCAGAATAGCCATCACCACAGCGTTTAGCCGCTCGCGCTGCCAGGCTGATAACCAGAGCCGAGGCGCGCGGTCGGGCAGGCACCTGGGCCAGGCGCCCGGCGGTGAGGAGCGCCGGCGCCAGCATCGCCAGGACGCACAGGTGCAGCGCCACGGCTGCCATCGCGGCCAGAGTGCTGCGCCCGGGTCAGTGCGTGCTCAAGCGCAGCCATGGCTGCCCATCGATCATGCTCGTGGCCGCGAGCTTGTCAAGAGGCGTGGGGTTTCCCCGACTCCTGCCTCCATCTGCCAGCACGTGCGCCTACAGAAGCTCCGCCACTGTGTAGCAAGCGCCTGGCAGGCAGCGCTGATTTCCCAAAGCTTGTGTTACAGCGTGTGCTGCGTGGTCAGCTAGCACTACCAGCTTCTGTCTTGGTCTGCCAGAATTATTGCCGAGCAAGATGTCTGTACAGGCCTGCTTTCACGGGGTGGCTCGGACAGCAGGACCTACCTGATGCGCAGCACAGCAGGAAACCTCCCTCGGACGACCAAGTGCAACAGTGCAAGAGGGCGAGTGAGGGCGACTGGGTCACTAGAGCGAGCTCGAGAGTGCCGCCCGGGCAGCAGCGCATGATTGTCTGGTGCTGTGAGCGCTGGCTTGTGCTGCATGAAGCGCCCGCCCAGATGTCTAAGTCCAGAGACCGCCTGAGCTGAGCACAGTCCAGATGCCTACAAGCGTCACGATACCAGACACTGGTTTTGTGGTAGATGGATTCAGGCATCCGCCGGGGCCGCTTGTGAGTGCATACTTCCTCACGCACGCGCACGCAGGTATGCAGCACCCACACTGCGCGCAAAGGCATCCTCAACAGCTTCACTGGGTTCATACTGGTGTGCTCTGCGCGCGCCAGACCACTATGCAGGACTAAGTGACACATGGCGTTCGGGCATCATCTACTGCAGGCGTGCCTCCAGCGCCTGTATTTATAGAGGCTGCAGTTGTGTGTTCAAGCGGAGGTGCTGCTACAGACACTGTGCAGCCCCAAGAGTGCGCGACGCGCCACGCGTGCTGACCGCCTTGCATGGCTGCTCGGCAGTGAGGTCACGGCGCGCCTGGCGGTGGCGATAGTGCAAGTCAGCCCGGACCTGCTGCGGCCGCTGCCTATGAACACGCCGGTGACTGTGCAAGGCGCGCGCCCCTGCTGTGCTGTTCACACCGTGGGTGCCCCACTGGAGCCTCAGGAGGCTGCTGCAGCACCCCACCTCAGGCTTGCCCCCCGTGCATAGTTGCTGGTCTGTTCTGTACATGAGAACACAGCCTGGTGTGATTAAGTGATCCGCCCCGGCTCCGCGGGGCCCCCTGACGCTCGCGGTCCCGACTACAGTCCGGGGCACCAACGTGCGGCAGGCAGCGCGGGGCGCCGGGCGGCGCCGGCGCAAGTGACGCTGGCGGCGCGCGCGACGCGCGCCCTGCCCTTCACCTAACCCACAACATCGCGCGCCAGGCCTGTGCGGGCCGGTGGAGGTGACGCTGGTGGACGCCAACCACTGCCCCGGCGCGGCGCAGCTGCTGTTCGCGCTGCCGGGCGGGCGGCGCTACGTGCACGTCGGCGACTTCCGCTTCCACGCGCGCATGCTGGCCGACGCGCGCCTGGCCGCCTTCCAGCGCGCGGACGCGCTGTACCTGGACACCACCTACTGCAAGCCCGCGCACTGCTTCCCGCTGCAGGCGCGCGGTCGCGGCCGCGCGCGCGCGCGCGCCACCGCCCCTGCTGCGCCGCCCGGGCGCCGCCTTGCTTGCACGCCAGCCGCATCGTCCCGCTGCATGCGCGCTCCTGCGCGTCCCGCCCGTGCCGACGCGCGCCGTCGCCGGCGCGGCCGCGGAAGCGCGCGCAGAGCATGCTCGCTGGTGGGCCTGCGCATGTGCGCGCCGCTGGCACGCGCACCTGGCTCCGCGCATTTCGGTGCACTGTTGACGCCTGGCGTGCGGGACGGCGCGCGTACAGGAGGATGCGGTGGAGTATGTGGCGGCCACGCTGCACAGGCTCATGAAGGAGGCGGAGGCCGAAGGCATCCGCCGCCTCTTCCTGATCTCGGTGCGCGCCCGGAGGCCCCTGCGCGCTGCCACTCAGCTTTGTTGGACAAATGGCACGAAACCCATAGAGATTGCTTCGTAAGACATCATGAGATTAGCCAGCTCTGGCCGAGTTGCCGCGCTGGCTCGCCGCCCCTGGCTCGCAAGGCGCTGCACCCGCCCGCGCTGCTCTGATCCAGCGTGTGCTGGGGGTTGGCGCTCCAGACGTACGTCATCGGCAAGGAGCGCGTCCTCGTGGAGGCGCGCGCCCGCGCCCCCCCCGCCTCGACACGCTCTGCCACACACCCAGAATCAGATTTTGTGCTGAACACCTTGTTGTACTGGAAACCCTGTTGAGCAGGCACGGAGCCCGGCAGGTGCACCGGAGGTGCAAGTGCCCGCTGTACGTGCCGGAGCGCAAGCTGGGCATCATGCGCTGCCTGGACTGGCCGGGTGCGGCCCACACCTTCTTCGTGCGCTTGCTTGGGCTGCTGCTGCGTCCAGCACGTGCCGCGCCGCCTCGCTCGCTGGCCTCGCGGCCGCTGAGTGCCCGGCGGCGCTCGTTTTTTAGAACGCCCCTGTGGCTCTGTTCGACGCGCGCTTGTAGGTTGTCAACCCGCATTGTCATCTTTATTCTTTTTTGGCCTCCAACAAAGCGCGGAGCTTGCAGGGCCTGTGCTCCATGCTAGCATGCTGTAGAGTACCCACGGGCATGCACTCCGCACGCAGACATCGACATCGAGGAGCTCTTTACCTCTGACCCGCAGGCGACGCTCGTGCACGTCACCGGCTGGGGCGTCTTGGGTGCGCGGCTGGCCGAATCAGACCCGTCGTCGCACAGCCTGACACAGCCGCCTGCAGCTCCTGCCAGGAGGGCGGCGAGGGTGTCCCGTCCCAGGGCCGTTGAACAGCGCGGGCGTGAGTATGAAGTGTGCGCGTGTACAGATAATACGTGTACGCATACTCAGTTTGTGCACAAAACGCAGGGCTCTCATCCGGGGCAACCTCGTCGAACACCTAGCCTGCACTGCTGCATGCGCTGCACGCGCCGCCTGAGAAGGGGTCACTCTGCGTGTAGGCGAGGCGTTCCCCTTCTTCAAGCCCAACTTCACGCGCATGGAGTCCTACCGGGCGGACATGGGCGCCGACGACGTGAGGCGCCCACCGCTTGCTTGTAGCATATTGTCTATGAAGCGCCTGTAAAGCATGTATCTTTGAAGCACAGCCCGTGTGATGGTTATATGTTCGAGTGTGATATCCTTGCACTTGCTTCCCATAGAAATAGGGCCTGAGTGGATCCTGCTCAAGTGGTCTGTGTGACTCAACGTGGCGCGGGATGAGGGCCCAGGGAGGCACGACGTGCACTGCTCGGCTGTTGTCCTTTGCACTTTTGCCCCCTACGCTTGCCCGTGCATCAGCCATCGTGCTAACATGCCCCGCTGTGAGGCGCGAGCAAGCGCGCCCGGAAGCGCCTGCCAGCAGGCGAAGGGCGGGCGGCGAGCGCCGCCCCTCCGGCCTGCGCTCAGGCGCGGCGCCGGCGCGCCGGCGCGTGCAGGTCGTCGGCGTCGTGCCGACCGGCTGGACGTTCCAGATGAAGAAGGCGGCGTACCCCGTGCGCTCCAAGGGCGCCGCGCACATCCACCTCGTGCCCTACAGCGAGCACAGCAGCTTTGCCGAGCTGCAGGAGTACGTGCGCTTCATGCGCCCCGTCCAGGCGCGCCCCCGGCCCCTCCCCTAATCCTAACCCTACTCCGCCGCGCCGTGCCCGCTGGGCCTGCGCCAGGCCCTGCGCCAGGCCCTGCGCCAAGATCCGGGCGGGCGGCCAGGGCCGCGCTCGCCGTGCACGCCGTGGCCGCCGGGCGGTCGCGCGGCTGGGCAGCCCAGGGCGCGCTATTGCATGGCGCGCGCGGCGCCCAAGCCTGTCCGCGGCGCAGGTGGTCCCGACGGTCGGCGTGGAGGGCGCGGACGGCGAGCGCAAGCTGCGCGCGCAGCTGCGCCACTTCCGCCACCTGCTCGACGCGCCGGGCGCGGGCAAGGCCGCGTTTGCGCGCCTGTGGGGCCGCGCCGGCACCCGCGGCGGCGGCGGCAGTGGCGACGCCGACCAGGCCGCTGCCGACGCTGTGGAGGCCGCGGACGAGGCCGCCGCGGACGCGGCGGACGAGGCGGCGGCGGCGGCGGAGGAGGCCGCCCAGGGCGCGGGCGGGGCTGCGCCGGCGCCCGAGGCGGCGGGTGCGGCAGCGGGCGGGGCGGAGGGCGCGCGCGGCGCTGCCGCGGCTGCTGCCGCGGGCGCGGCGGGCGGCGGGCTGCTTGAGCGCGGCAGCGCCAGCGAGGCAGAAGGCAGCGGCTGCGGCGAGGCGGCGGCCGCGGCGCGGGCGACCGCGGACGATGACGCGGTGTCAATCAGCAGCGACGGCTCCGCGCCCGGCGCCGCCGCAGCCGAGCCCCAAGCGGGGCTCCGCGGCGCCAGCAACGGCAGGGGCGGCGCCGCCAGCGCGACGGAGGCCGCCGCGCTGGAAGCCGCGCTGGCCGCCGCTGGCGGCGCTCGCCCAAACGGCGGCTGCAGTGATGCTGGCGCAGGGCCGCCGGATGGCGCAGCGGGCGGGGCGGGCAGCGGCGGGCACCACAAACATGGCAGCGGGGCGGGCAGCAGCGGGGGGCACGAACACGGCGGCGGGGATGATGCACTGGCGCAGTTGCGTGGCGTGCTGGGCGGCGGCCTGCCGGCGGCGGCGGCCGAGGCGCTGCTGCGCGCGGCCGACGGCGACGTCGGCCGCGCGCTGAACGCGCACTTTGAGGCCGCGGCCGGCGCGGCGCGCGGGCCGCACGCCCCGGCTGCCGGGAGGACAGCGGGCGGCGCGGGCGTCGGCGGCGGCGGCGCGCCGCCGGGCTCGCCGCGCGGCGTCGTGGCGCAGCGCGCGGGCGCGGACCGCAAGGCGGCCGACGCCGCGGCCGACGGCAGGAAGCGCAAGGCTGCGCCGCCGGCCGCCAAGGGCGCCAGGGGCGGCGGCAGCGGCGGCGGCGGCGGCGGCTCCAAGAGGGCCAAGCCGAACGCGTCGCAGCGCGCAATAACCAGTTTCTTTGCAGCCTCGCCCAGAGCGGGCGCTGCCGTCAAGGCGGAGCTCGTGGAGGAGGATGGCCGTGGCATGGCCGCAGCGGCGCCCGCAGCTCCACGCTCGGCAGCCGCCAGCGGCATGCCCGTGAAGCGCGAGCGGGAGGCGGCAGACGCGGCGGCGCCGCGCCCTGGGCCCTCGCCGGGGCCGAGCCGGGCAGGGGCGCCGGCGCTCAGCGACGGGGATGCGCAGCCTGCCCCCGCGCCCGGAGCCGCGCTCGCTCCCAAGCCCGAGCCGAGGCCCGGTGAGCCGCAGCCGCACGTGCAGGCCGGGGCGTGTTTGAGCGCGGCGAAGCTCGAGGCAGGCCTGGAGCAGGCAGCGGAGCGGGCTGCAGCGTGCGCCCAGGCAGGGGCGCCGTCGGGGCGCGTGAAAGGGGAACCCGGCGCGGAAACAGCCGGGGCTGCTGCTTCGACAGACCCGCAGCCTGGCGCCGAAGGCGGAGCGCCCGCGGAGCCAGGCAAGACCGGAGCAGCTGTAAAGCCCGAGCGAGCGGCTGTGAGGCCGGGACCGGGCGCCCCGGCCGAGGCGACGGGGCCGGTGAAGGCGGAGGAGGGCACTGGAGGCAAGGAGCCAGCCGCGGCACCGCGTGGCGGCGGCAAGGTGGCGTCGGCGGCGGCGGCGGGCGCGGGCGCGGACGCGCTGGCGGCGTGGGCGCCCGGCAAGCCCGCGCCGTACCTGCATGTGGCGCGGACCCTGCGCGTGCGCGGCCCGCTCAGGATGCGACTTAAACCGGTCAGTGGGGCGGCGCGGGGCTCGCGCACGCACCGCATGCTGCACAGTGCCAGAGCTGGACGTCGCCCACGCTTGCGCCGGCGTCCGCGTGCTGCTGCTGTGGGGAGCTGGCCGTTCCCGGCCGGGGTCACACCGCTTCCAGATGACTGGGCTCGTGGGCGCGCAAGCGCCGCTTGGATGAGCTGCTGAGCCACATGATCGCGACCCTCGAGAACGGAATCAGGAGCTTCAAGGAGGCGACAGAGGGTAAGGAGAAGGCCTGCGCGCCTCTCCCGCCAGCCCTAGAGATGGACGGACAGGCTGCCGAGCAGGGGAGCGCCTGGCAGTCGGCATGCCGGCCGCGCCGGCAGCTGTCGGCTGCCAAGTGCCGACTGCCAGGCACTCCCCTGCTCGGCAGCCTGTCCGTCCCTCTCCAGGGGCACCGTGGCCGGTGGAAGAGGCGCGCGGGCCTTCCCCTCGGCCTCTGCTGCCTCCTTCAAGCTCGTGATCCCATCCTCGAGGGTCGCAATCGTGTGGTCCAGCAGTCGTGCATCTGTTGGTGTTCGCGTGGGCGCGCGCACACCCGCCAGGGCGATGCCGAGCTGGCCAGCCTGCTGCAGCGTCGATCAGGCGCGCACGCCGGGGTGACATGGCCCTCAGGGGTTGTGAGCCCTGCCGCGCACCCGGCATGCGGGGCGCGCGCGCGCACAGGACATGGAGGCGACCACCAAGCGCCTGCTCAAGGACGACCTGCTGGTCGCCATGTTCCGCGCGGTGCTGGAGCGCACGCCGGGTGCGGGCCCCAACCCTGCCCCCAGCCCCACCGTGTGCGCCTACGCGCTCCTGCCTCTGCGCTGCTGAAGGACGCGGACCTGCTGTGGGCAGATCTGCGAGCGT
>JAABUY010003197.1_pt1 | contig 18411 bp, 29 predicted proteins | sample 5560271 | NCBI WGS metagenome assembly JAABUY01 (sample SAMN10711886, study PRJNA513374) | rock metagenome | isolation source: Antarctica rocks | place: Antarctica: Victoria Land, University Valley
TGTAGCCGAGGGAGTGCGCCCGCCGGGTGGGCGAGCCGCTGAGGCGGCGCTTGGGGCTGGGGTACCGCTCGTCGGGCGGCCCCGGCGCGGGCCGCTTCAGCGACAGGCCGCCCGGTGGAAGCGCCGGATCGAGCGCGGGCCGCTGCGCCAGGCCGCGCAGGCAGCGCCAGTACCGCGACTGCGCGCATGCAGGCCGCTTATTGCATCACGACCCGCTTCTGCAGACCCTCCTTCAGCAGCGCGGCATCCCAACTGTATGCGCCGGCGGCACAGGTGCGACCAGCGCCATGAGCACCAACAAGCACCCCCCCTGCATGTCCAGCGCAAGTGCGCAGCCTGGGTCTGCTCGTGCCCACCGTCACCAAGCAGTATCTGTAATTCTTACCCCTCCCCTTCTCAATCGGCATAAACTGAGAAAAAAAAAAGTCCAGAAAGCAAGGAAGCCGCCCTTGCATGCGCTCGTCCTTCAGCAGATGGGCGCAAACGCTACCAAAGATACAAAAAGGGCGTGCAGGGCGGCCGTGCAGCAGCACGCTCAGCACGGCGCCCAAACCCTCGCCTCTGTGTCATGCGTCGACGCAATCGCCCCAGGAGGCGAGCAGGGCTGTCCGCACCTGCACGCGCACCACCTCCTGCAGCACGAGCAGCGCGATGGTGGACGGCGCGGCGGGCGCGGGCAGGCGCGCGGGGCGGCGGCCCAGTAGCACGCTCAGCGTCGCCTCGCAGCCGGCCGCGGTAGCCGCCAGGTTGTAGCCGCCCTCCAGCAGCACGGCCAGCGGGGCGACCGCGCCCAGCAGCGCCGCCAGGTGCCCGAACGCCTCCGGCGCCAGGCGGCACCTGCATGACGGCAGGCTCTTGGGGCTGCCAGGAATGTGATAGATTATATGCATTCAACATTTTGGCAAGGAGCTTGATATTATTTTGGAAAATTGCAATGTAATGCAGCCACTGCATCCGGCCGAGCTGGCATGATACTTTGGCCCAAATGGACGCATATTGTGTGATGTTTAAGCAAGCACTGGTTGAGGTTCCCTAGAGAATTTCTGCGGCCAATTGCGCAGCATTCAGGGTCGAATGCTGCGCGCAGCCTTGCTCCGGGCGCACCCGCCAATGGGGTCGCCGGCGGCCGCGTCAAAGCCGGCCGACACAACAATGAGGTCGGGCGCAAACTCGTACGCGATGGGCAGGATGACGTGCGAGAACGCTGCCAGGTAGTCGCCTGCACGACCGGCACAGGCAGTCTCGCTCGACAGCCCAGTATGGAATGACACGCAGTTGTCAAGAGCAAATATGTCACAATCGAGCTGAGGTCCTGACCGGTGTCAAGATCTCACCCTGTTTCGCTCCATCATCTATGCATCCATCTGGCCTGTATGCACCTGCTGTCCAGCCAGTGGGAGTGGCTACTGTGCTTGTGCCCCTGCCTGAGCGCCATCAGCAGCCTTGCACGGTACAGAGAAGGATGCCACAGCGGGATACCGCTGCGCTTGCCAGTGACGCCAACACGCGCGCGCACCGTTCCCCATGCCGCCGCAGGGCCAGGGCACGTTGACGGTGAAGCCCTCGCCCGCGCCCACGCCCACCTCGCCCGCCGCGCCCGTGCCGGGGTAGAAGTGGCCCCTGCGCGCGGCGCCTCCACTGGCGGTTGCATGCTTTCCTGGACTTAACGTGACCGCTCCATGCACAGCATGCCCTTGAACGCCCTGCATATTGGCGCACGTAAGCACATGCGCCTCCAACTGCAAAAAAGGTGCATGTACCCCGCCAGGATGTCACTTAAAGGTGTATTGGCCAGTCCACAGCAACCTTTCTCACACGACAAGTCAAACCACGTGCTTGACAGACGGCGCCAGCGCCCACCCGTCATATCTGTGGATGGACATGTAGAGCACTGACGGGTCGTGCTCAAAGATGTGCTGCGTGCCGTTGCCTGCGCGCCGGCGCACATGCTAAGGGCGCCAGAGACAGGATTCACACCGGATTGTGTGCAGAGCTCATGCTAGTACATTCACAGCGCCTGGCGACTCCTACGCGGATCTGCACCTGGTGTTGGCTGTTCCAGGCATTGAACCATTTGCTGCTTAGACTACAATAATGACGCACTGCAATGCAAGCATACAAGGCCATCAGCCACTGGCAAGCACAGGTACTGTCACACTGTGCATGCAGAGCAAAGGCCAATGTTAAAACCAGCAAAGGCACATTAGCGGCCCTCACCGTGGTGCACATCCCAATCAAGGATGAGCACACGCTGCGCGCCAGCTGCCTGCGGTCGCCAGCGCGACAGTGGGTCACCAATGGTCACTTGGCATATCTTAGAAGGCATTTCTGCAACACATACAGGTGCACCTCATATATACGCAGCGATTGAAATAACGCAAGACACACTTTCATTCAGTGCTAGCATAGAGCGTAGTTGCCCAAGCAGGCCCCACTCAAGTGAGAAGCGGACAAGTATGGGAGTACTGCTTCTGCAGGATACTGCAGGCGCATGCCACAAGCTCTGCTGGTGCCGTGCCATGGCAGCACCTGCGCCGCGCGCGCGGCCAGCGCAGCGTTGCAGAAGAAGCAGAAGCCCATGGCCATGCCGCTCTCAGCGTGGTGCCCGGGCGGCCGCACGATGGCCGCGCCGCCGCTCGCCTCGCCGCTGGCGAGGCCCCGCACGCACCCATCAGCGCGCATGACTGCACATTTCCTATCACCACACATGCTCACAGGCCAAGTTCAGATTAGACGCCTCACAGTGCCGCAGTGCCTTGTGCATAGCGCGCAGCGCAGCGCGAGCATGCAGAGCAGGTGCCAACTGGGCGCAATGACTCGCGTTATATTCAAGCATGCGTCAGGATTCTTGACAACCTGACAACTTGGGGTCATTGCGCTGAGCCTGGGCTCAAGCGCACATCATGGCCCTGGGCGCGCACCGCGCCACGGCGACAGCAACGTCGATGCAGGCGCCGGCCGCAAGGCGCGCGCACGAGTCGGTCCGCGCGTTCACGTATGTGTCCGGCGTGAGGTACGCGGGGCCGACGCGCCGCACCTGCGCGGCCGCCACGCGCGCCTTGCCAGCAGCCTAGCAGGCCGGGCGTGTGAGTACAGCAGCACTCTTTGCGCAAAGCGGCTATCCAGCGCAGGATCAACTAGACTCCATAACTGGGCGCCCGCCCGGCACACCTCCCTCAGCTATCCCCTCAGCCTCTTGAGCAAAACAACCTGTAAATCGTTACAGCCCAGCATGGTGGACACGGGCGCGCACCGCGCCCGGCATGTCCGTCGTGCCGCCCGCGCCATCGTACGCCGCCAGCCCGTGCCCGCCGCCGCCGCCGCCGTTGCTCGTGCCGGCGGCGACGGCTGCCGCCGCGGCGGCCGCCTCGTCCGCCACGCGCGCCGACAGCGCGGCCACGGCCGCCATGAGGTCGCGCCGGTGGCAGCTGGCCAGCTCCTCGGTGCTCGCCTCGCGGCAGGGCATGCGCCGGCATCGCCCTGCAATTTGGTACGCCCGCTCACACAAACACGCAGGCGTTATTCTCACAGAACGCTGGCCGCATAGGTGCGGTTGGTGGCTTATGTGAGTTGAGACGACGCACCTGCAGCAGCGCAGCCAATCCGGCACGGGCAGCCTAGCACATCACTTCCCTGCAACTGGACCCGGGGCGCACCTGCAAGCCCGCTGCTCAGCAGGCGCGCGACGACCGCGCGGATGCGGTCGGGGCGCTCGGGGTGCGGGCTGCCGCGACCCTCCTCGTGCGCCTCCATGCGTTCGTCAAACACCAGCACAGTTGGTTGCACATCGGGCGCGTCGGTCGCTGGGACGGCCGCCGGCAGCAGCGCGCCAGCCGGGCCGCAGTCAAATAGCGCCGCGTCGTCGGCCGGGTCGTGCCCGCAGTCCTGCGCGCCGCGAGGGTAGGGTAGGGACCCTAGCCTACCCTATACCTTTGCTTGGCAGTCTGCATGGTCAACGCTGGTCAGAGGAGCGCGGCGACCCCAATGCATTCTCTCAACACAGTCTGCAGCATTTCTACCACTGTACCATACCAAAGCAGGGCGACCAGCAGCAGCTTGCTAGCAACATCCCTTCCCAAGATTGCAGCTTCTCAAAAGGGGGGCATACTACGCATGCATGTGTGTTTTGTCCGATTCCTGGCTGACAGTTCCAGCAGCAAAGCGCACCCGTCAGATGCGCACGCCTGCGGGCCAGACGCATGCCTGCAGGCCAGACTCATACCTGCAGGCCAGGCTCTCAGTCCCGGGCCGCACCAGGCAGACCACGCCGTCCAGCGGCGCGGTGCAATTGGTGCAGAAGCGCAGCGAGAAGTCGGGGTCGGCCTCGTCGCTGCTGCCGTAGCCGCCGCTGCTGCACGAGGCATGCTGGCCATGCACTAGCAGGATGCATGCAGGCCATGCACTGCAGGATGCATGCAGGCCATGCACTGCAGGATGCATGCATACCTGCTGCTCCTGACGTCTTTGCAGAAGCACGAAATGCGCGCGCACACTGTCCTATCCTGTGCAGCTTTTCAGCCTCAGAGCTGCCTGGTGCGCAAAAGCGTTGCTGGATGCCCACAATGGGCGCATGTGTCGCACGCAGACGTGACATATGCAGGGCACCAACCGGCATCATGGTACCCGCTCGGCCAGGTGCCCCATGCTCCATAACATGCCTTCCATTGCATTGTGTGACAGCGGAGTGGAGCTGACTGGCACCCTTTCAGGTTTATAAACAAGACTCACGGCCTTGTTCACGGCCTTGTTACACCCGAAGAGTAGCCATGCTCTTGATCGAAAAACTACAGCATGAACACACCACCAAACGTTGACCACCAGAAGTCCATCGTGCACGAAAAGGCCGCCGTGTTGCCGTATAGCCGGATGGTCACACACACCAACACACACCAACACATACCAACACGCTGCCAGCGCCCACCGCCAGGCTGTCAGGCCTGCAAGTCCGCCCCTGCAACGGCAGCAGGCAAACATGCGGGCAGACACAGAAAGAATGAGCTGCGTACTTCGTCCTATGCGTGTACCTGCGCTCCCGAACCTGCGGACAGGGACTGGCGGGGGAGGGATGCTGCTTGGCGCCCTCTGGCGCAGACTGCCAAGTGGGGCACACGGGGTACTGCATGAGGACACCCCGGGCCACAGTGGCACCAAAAAAGAATTGCTGGAAGAGTACATGAGCGTGTCTGTGCTTGTCAAGGACCATAAGCGCCCACCAGCCTTCCAATGCGTACTCAACACCAGACCGCACTCTCATTAACTGTATTAGACAACATTATTTAGACAACACCCGTGCAGGCACAGGAGTCATGTCGTCTGGCCGTGCAGGGTGCTGCGCCAGGCGCAAATCCCCGCGCGCAGTATGAAAAGCGCGCGCCTCATTCCTGGACTGAACCTGCTCCCTCGCAGCATTGGCCTAGCAGCACCAAGCAACGCGTGGGCAAAAATTGCGCCGACATGGCAATGAATAAATGCACACACGGTAAAGAAGACGCACTGGAGACGGGACAGATGCTCGGGGGGTAAGAGCCGCGCATGCAGACGCCACATGACCGGACGCCTCCAGATTGCTTATCAGAGACCCTCGTCGGCACATACGGGTCACGGTCTGCAGGCAGAGGTTTGGAGGGGTTGACATTGCCAGCCCTCCGACATGTACCCCCACCCCAGGAGACATCTCGGCGCCAGCGCCCCAGGCGCTTTGTGTCAGCTGGCAACCGCGAAAAGCGCGTCGGCGGCGCGCAGCACGGCAGCAGCGTACTTGGGCTCTGGCGCCCTTCCCAGCACGACAATCAGCAGGGGCGACGCAAGCACTCCCCAAAACTCCCCTCCCCGCAAGCTGCGACTGACCTAGACTTGGGTGGACCCGCCCCAGGGGGCCCCTGCCCTCTGGGACCACGCGCCCACATCGCTCGCGGTTCCGGGCTGGCCCCTCTGCCGCCTGCAGCAGTCCTTCCGGCACCTCGCCGCTGCGGGCGGAAGAGGGGGTCAGTTCTTGCACAGAGGTTGTCATCACGCTGCGGGGCGCCCCTTCTTGGACGGCACCGCGGCGCCCTGCAGCGCCTCGGCAAGCGGCGCCAGCTGGGCAGCCAGCATCGTCGCGCTCGGCCGGTTGGCGGCGTGCAGCTGCATGCACGCCTCGATCATCGGCGGCAGCTCCTTGGGGCACTCCTCCGGCACCCTGCGCGGCAGAATGCGCGCAGGCTGACGGATGGGCCATTGGGAAGCAGGCTGCACAGCAGCAGCTCACTGCGCAGGGCTCCCTGTCTGTCAAGCGCGCTGGCAGAGCGCCATGGATGGCTCTGCTGAGCGCTCGCATGCATGCTCCCGTGCTGGCAGTGGCGACACGCACGGCCCTGCTCGGGCGGTCGGGCCGCAGAGCGCACCGCAGCTCGCGGAGCGTGCCGCGGCGCGGCACCTCGCCCGACGCCAGCTCCCACAGCAGCACGCCGAACGACCTGCGCGCCCAGCAGAGAGGTGGGCGCGCTGCTGGCTGCTGTCACGCGCGCAGGCTGCTCTTCCAGCGGCGGTCCCCGCTGTTGCAACAGAGCGCTGCCAATTCAAAGCGCGCGCCCGCAGCTTGCTGCTGCAGGTTATGTGACAGCAGCTTACCTAGGCCTCTCTCCGAGATATGTCGGACAGGGGAGACAGTATGCACACAGCCCAGGCCAGAGGGGGCACGACGCTGCGCCCGAGGCAGAGCATGCGCAGGGCGGCGCGCGTGCAGCATGCGCACCAGATGTCGGCCTTCTCGTTACACTTGAAGCCGGTGAGCAGCTCCGGCGCAGCGTAGGCGAACGTGCCTGCAGGGGCGCCGCACCGCTCGGAGCCAGCGTGTCTGATGACACGGCGGGCATAAGGAGCAGTGGGAGGGCCCATGCGTGCGGGTCGACCCCAGGCATGGCCCCCGTGCACAGGGCATCAGGCGCGCTGACGGATGGCCCCGCGCCAGAACAGGCGGGAGCTTGACGCAGCAAGCGCGTTTCCACCGGCTACGCAACGGCGGCACCTTTGCACAGCGTAACACGATGGGTACACGATGAGGAGCACAGAGCTTTGGGAGTCATTGGACGGCCATACGGGCGCCTGCGACGGGTGCGCACCGACAGCCTCCAGGTCCTTGATGCGCGTGGTCTCGACGGTGTGCGCGAGGCCCACATCCGCGATCTTGGCCTTGCCCGACCTGCGCGCGCGCGCGCGCCCGCGTCAGACATCCAGACTCGCATTTGCTCCAGCGCATTGTGAGTCACGCCTGGCGATGCGCTCAGCAGGGTCACAGGCACCGCAGAGAACATGCTGCAATGAGCGTTTCGCTGTGTGGACGTCAGGGGCTTACAGCCTACCACACAAACTAGAGGTAGTAAGTTGAGGAGTCTGAGAGGCCGCGCTGGCTTGCTGAGGCTGCTAGGACCTCCTGCACTTGTGCCACGGGCGCAGGCCGCGTCAGGCGCGCGGCCAGGCGCGGGCGCGCACTCGGTGAGCAGCACGTTGCCGGACTTGATGTCCAGGTGCGCGATCTTGTTCTTGTGCAGGTACGCCAGGCCCCAGGCGACGTCCAGCGCCACGCTCGCGCCCCTGCCGCCCGGCCCCGGCCCCGTACCTCACGGGCGGGCCGGGAGAATGCGGCGCAGCACCACAGCACCCTGGGTCTGCCGCTAATGTGTTGCATGTGTAGTCAGCACGCACATGCTACCACTGCAACATAGTCGTCCAAGTGTGCCGGCAGGCAGCCCATGAGGCCATGGGGAGCAAGCTGTGGGAAAGCCTGCGTCATGAACAGAGGCGGGCGTGCAGCATGTCGCGAAGCGCTCCGAGCACACCGCGGCGGCCGGGGCCGGCGCACCCCTTGTACCAGGTGAAGCGGCCGACGCGCAGCATGTCGTGCAGCGAGCCGCCGGCGAGCAGCTCGGTGACGAGCATGGTGCAGCCGGGCGTGAGGCAGGCGCCCAGGAACTGCACCACCTGCGTGCTGTGGCACTCCTTGAGGATGGCGATCTCGCGCAGGAACTTGACGTCCAGCGCGCCGCCGTCGGAGCGCAGCAGCTTCTTGACCGCCACCGGCTGTGTGCCGTCCAGCACCGCCTTGTACACCTGCGCGCGGTGCCGCATGGTAAAATAAAAGAAAGACTTAGGAAAAAAAGAAAAAGAGAGACAAATTTTAGAAAAGCTTGGCCGCGTCGGCCGCCAACGTGCGCTCGCCCAGGCAGGCCAGAGCATGCAGACAGGCCAATACCAGCAATTAGGTAGACTGGGGGGGCTAATGCTAGTGACGGCAACCTGTCAGCAGTTGTTTGATGACATAGAGTAAACCCACCTCTCCAACCCCCACCTCCAACAGCGCTCACACAGAAGGGTGCCAGACTGCGCATCCCACATGCGCGGCCAGCGCCCCAGCAGAGCAGTGCGGAGGGGGGCGCGCCTTGCCAAAGCCGCCGCTGCCCAACTGCCAGTCGCCGCTGCCGTCGGGGCGCTGGCAGATCTCGATGTCCTCGGGCTTGATCTGCCAACAGGAGTCCGGGATCGTCTGCGCGCGGGGTCGGGACAGCGTCAGAGGCCTGTCAGGGCCTTACCCTAGCACCGTCTGCGCACAGGCGACTCGCATCAACGCTGTCATGGCATGCGCACGCGTAGCGTGCGTAGGTGTGGCCGCCTCGCACGTGATGCTGCAAACCACAAGCTTCTGGCCGCAAAATTGAGTACGTTGCTTGCGGGCATGGACGGTGCGGGACGGTGTCAAAGCATGCACTGTCACAGGGGAGCCATGTATCAGCCCGCATGAGTGGGCGCAGACAAACCACCGTCAGATAGGCTGGGGCCGGCAACAGGGGCACGCCATGGGCAGGCTGCCGGTGCTGTCGGTGGTGCCGCCGCTCTTGCCGGACAGCGCGCTGCTGGCGGCCGACTTGCCGGTGCCGGCGCTCATGGTTGACGAGTCAGCGCTGGAGTAGCCGCCCTTGTTGGCGTAGCCCGCCGGCCAGGCCTTGGGCTTGACCACGCCGCTGTCCGCGCTGTCGGTGCCAGTGGAGGCGCCCTTGCTGGCCGCCGCCGCGGCGCCCGCCGCGCCCAGGCCCGCCGCGCCCATGGGCACGCCTGCGAGCAGGGGCGGGCTCAGCCGAGGCAGCGGAGGTCGGCCCAGAGGCGCAGCCATGGTACCGGCCATCTGGTGAGGGCCAGACACAGCCCGGGAATGCCTTTTCTCTCATTCCCTGCTGCAAGTTTGACAACACTGCACCAGGCATCCCCCTTGGAGAGGCCAGACTTGACAGAGGCGCCTAAGTATGCAATGGTAAGCCCGCATTCGCTGCAACCAGTCCAGCCCCGGCGGCCTGCAGCTGCGTTCGTCCGGGCGCTGCCCAGCGGGGCGCACCCCACGTGGCGCCGCGGCGGCCGCCCTTCGCCAGGCTGGACGTGTCCGAGTCGGACGTCCAGTGCTGCTCCTTGCCGAACGGGTTGGCCTGCCCCGCGGCCGGCTTGCCCGCGTCCGACGGCTCCGGCGGCGCAAAGCCGCCCGTCGCGGGGCCCTTCTTGGCCGCGGCGCCCCGGCGCGCGCGCATCGCGAGGCACGCCAGCAGCCCCGCCAGCAGTGCGGCAGCCACGAGGGCAGCAATCACAATGCCTGCGCAGGCGGCGCCGCGCTCAGCGCTCAGCACGGCACATGGGGCTGAGCGAGGGCTGCGCCTGACAATGCGTGAGCGTGATGCAGTGTCATCAGCGCTGACGGCATGCGCAGCGCGGTGGCCATGCATGCCAGCATGCCCTGCGCATGCGCGGCGCCCGCGGCGTGGCAACGCTCAAAGCAGGGGCGGGAGGCCGAGCCACGCGCCCGCGATGGCGCCGCCGCTCAGGCCGTGGCCGCCGCCGCTCGCGCTGGCAGGGTCCGCAGCCGCGTTGAGCGGCGCAGACGGGAGCAGCTGGCCCAGGTCACCTGTCGGCGCACTCGCGCACTTAGGCACCACGCGCTGTGCTCCATCGGCTATGGGCCCACCTCCCCCAGCTCGGACATCCCGAGTGAATGCCATCGCCGTCACAGTTTTGGGCACCATGCATACATGAGCTTCTGCCTCAAGGCCCAGCTTGATGCGTTCTGAACGTCAAATGCTGGCGCCAACTGCCACCCCTGCCCAAATTTGTGCCTGTCAAGCTTGTCCAGATAGCGAAGTGCATGAGGTAAAACACCGCCGCGGCAGGGCGCAGCTGACCCACAGCATGCGCCCGCGGCGCCGGCAGGCAGTGCGGGGGCTGGGCGGCGCGGCGCACCCAGGTTGAGGCAGGTGTCGAAGGCGAGGCCGTTGCGGCGCGTGACGGGCGTGATGCAGCTGCTCTCCACCACGTGGCACCAGGGCAGCTCGCCGGGCGAGGTGCGCACGCAGGAGCCGTTGGTGACGGGCGTAACCGCGCCGTTCGCGCCGGTCGCATTGTAGCTCGGCAGGCACGCGCAGTAGTTGACCGTCTTGGCTGCGCAGCGGGCGGGGGCGCGGGGTCAGCCATAGGGTTTTCCCCTCTTGTTCAAGTCCCCGTGATGCGCTCAAACTTATCGCAGCGGAGCGCCTGGGATGGAGGCCTGTATGGAGGCGACAGGCACTGCAACCACAGAGCCCTTTGCGTGGCAGCGCCGGGCGCGCGCCTGTGTCGTACGTGGTGGTCGACTGGTTGTTCTGGCACCAGCCGTAGCTCTGGCCGGTCGTGTCGTTGAGCGACGGGTACGTGCACGTCTTTGCGTCCACGTAGCACCAGGAGCCCATCGGCTGGCCGCCTGCGGGGACGGCAGCGCGCAGTCAGCGCCGGCCCGCCCACCGAGCGGTGCACGCCCCAGCCGGGCAGGGGTGCCGGGCGGGGGCCCTACCAGGGTTGGCGCAGGTGCCGTTGAATGTTGTGACCGCCTTTGTCTTTGCGTCGGTGTAGTTCCACCTGCGGCGCAGCAGATGAGTAGACACAGGGCTGGGCGCTCGTCATCCAGGGCCGCCCACGGCCTGTATATGCCTCTACAAAACATCGCCAAACAGCAGCAGCGGCAGCACAGAGCCTAATCGATTGGGGGGCGCGGCGCGCACTTGGCGAGGCACGTACAGGCTGCGCAGCAGCCGCGCCACACACACCCGGTCAGCACTCCTTCGTATCGGTGTCAGATGCGTGGTTGCCATTACGAGAACACAGCTAAGGCACTGGCACGTGCGCAGCGCAGGCGCGAGGCTGTCGCACCGGAGGCGCTGGAGGGCCGCGGGGGCGTGACCGGCGCTGCAACCTCCGACGTGCTGGCGTTGGCCGTATACTGCGCGCCTGCCGGCCCCGGACACACCCGGGTCTGCAGGCATGGCGCGCAAGCTCGGGGGGCAGCGCCAGTCATGCGCATGCCCCCCATGCGGCCGAGCATGCGCACTCGGCGTCAAGCAAGCACACTATGTGTGCATGTGAAGCCTTTTGCGCGCATGGGCACCACATTGCCATACCCTGTGGGCGCCCTAACCCATTGCCATATACCCTGCGGGCGCGCACCGCGGCAGTAGTCCCAGGCGGAGCCGTTGCGCGTGGGCGGCGCCACGGCGCAGGACTCCTTGACGACGTAGCACCAGGGCGGGCGGCTGGCGTCGTCCTGGATGCAGTTGCCGTCGGTGCCCAGGATCGTGCCGCCGGGCGTGTTGACCTCGTAGCTGTCCTGGCAGTTGCAGAAGTTGAGCGTCTTCTCTGCACGCGCGGCCGCGCGCGCCCGGCGTCATGGCGCGGCGCGCGGACGGGGGGCGCACGTCCCGCCCTGCTGAGACCCTGTGACAGGGCCTGGCTGGCTGCGGTGCGTGAGCCTGGCCCGTCGGCCGGCTTGCTGACCGGGTCGTACAGGGCGGTCGCGGCGTGTGGGGCGCCGGGGGGTGCCCCGCGTCATGTGCACACACTGACGGCCCAAGTGATGCTGCGCACTGCATGCCAGGTGTGCTCGTGCGGGCCGGTGCTTGTGCCCGCGCGGGCCTCTGTGGCCGCGGCTGCGCGCGGCACAAGGGGCTGAGCGGGGTGCGGCCGCGGGACGTGTGCTCCCGCGGGAGCACAGGCGGGGGCGGGCGGGCTCCGCGGGGGGCGCAGCGTGCGCGGCGCGGGTGGGGCCGGGCGCCGCACCCGAGTCGATGGACTTGTTCATGTTGGCAGCCATGCACGTGTCCCAGGCCTGCGTGACGACCGCGCCGTTCGCCAGGAACGGCCGGTGCGCGCAGCTGAGCGGGTTGACGTAGCACCAGGGCGCCGTCTGGTCGCCGCCCGGGTTCTGGCAGGTGCCATTGGTGATGTTGTAGGCCGTGCCCGCGCTGGACGTGTACGTCCACGTGGGCAGGCAGTCGCAGCCTGCCCGCGCTGGCCCCCATCAGCGCCCGCTCGCCGGCCGCGCGCCGGCGCTGTGGCCCGCGCCCGGGCCCGGGCTGGGCCCCGCCTGGCGGGGTGCGCGCGCAGCTGGGGCAGGCGGGTGGGTGCGGCAGGGCGCTCATGAGCAGGTCACCCCGCCCGCCAGGCCGCCTTTACTGACTCCTCAACCGAGCCGGCCAGCGGCCTGCCGTGGGGCTGGGCGGCTTGCTGCAGATATTGCATTGGTAAAGGGGACAGCCGGCAACAGGGCTGCGGCTGCAGTGGGGGGGAGCCGTGGCTCATGCGGCCCTCTGCCGCGCATGCGCCGCCCATCATGGCTACTGCAACTCCGCCGCACCTTTGTTCTTGGCGGGCGTCCAGCGCTGGTATGCCGCGTCATGCGCTTGCTGCAGTTGCCTGCGGCCCCAAGCGCCCATGCTTTACACGGCTGTGATGTGCCTGGAAAAGCCGCACTGCGCGCCGCCCTGCCCTGGGTTCATAGCTGTATTGCAGCTGCATTGGGCCTTGCCGGCAAGGGCAGCTGCCCGTGAAGGGCATACGGAGGCGGGCCAGTGGGACGATCACCGAGCACTGGCGAGGCACTGAGTGGAGAGGACCAGGAGCATGGCTGCAGCACACAGCCGGGCGGCCATGCCGGCCTCCGTACACCCCGTCATCTCGCCTAGCACCCGTACAGCGGGCACCGCTGCGGTGTCAGGGCGCCAAACAGCGCGGTAAAAGCTGAGACCGGCACGGCTGCGAGCTGTCACAGCAACGGCGCCGAACCCCTCCGACGTACGGAGCACGATAGATTGGATAGAGATGGCCGAGACGTAGGAGACGGGCCACGAGGTGCAATGACTGTTGTCGTCCTCGAGGGCGCCCTACACATGCCCTAGGTAGGGGTTACGCAATCGATCGCAACGGGCGCAAAAAAAGTGTTCCCTGTGCGTCACAGGCTGTAACGCGTTTGCGCGGCTGCGAGACGGGTCGATGGCGCCGTGCAGGCGCCTGCGGGGCGCCCTGACCGCGCTGTGCGCCCTGCTGCGCTGCGTGGCGCCCAACACGGTCATCTCCAACAGCCAGCTCCAGGCATGCGTGCAAGACGGCACGGTGCGGAGCACTCGGGGGAGGGCAGCTGCGCTGTGCGGCCCGCGCGCTGTGCACCGGCCCGTCGGGCCGCCTGCCCCTAGGCGCGCTCACGGGGCGGGCCCGCGCAGCTGCCGGCCGCGGCGCTCGTCTGCAAGCAGAAGCTCGTGGCGACCGTGGCCGTGGCCAGCGGCGCGGCGGTCGCCACGCAGACGCTGCGCTTCACCGTGCCCTGCCTCAACAGGTGGGCGGGCACCCGGAGCCCGCCCCCGCCGACGCCTCCGCTCGGCCTGCCGCCCCCGCTGACCGCAGGCTGCCCCGTGCTCCAAACGCACTGCGGCCGTGAACCCAAGCGCACCAGGCAGTGCAGCGCCCCAGCAGGTGCACAGGACAGTGCAGGGTCCACCCTGGAGCACGCGCACACGCTCAGTAGTTCTGGCTCCCAGCGCTCCTAGGAGAAAATGCAAATCATATGCCATGGCAACATGGTATGTTGGCTCTGAACTAGACTGAACATGAAGCTTCCGTGCTCGGCGCCCCTGTCACTAGTCATCCATGCAGGGCTCCTGCCCTCACATCGGGAGCGCCTGCCGCTCTGCCACAGCAGCGCGGGCGTGTCGCCATGCTCGTGCATGGATGGTGCAGGCTCTGCAGCTCTGCAGAGGCAATAGTAGCCGCCGCCGCATTGGCCGCAAGCTCCCCGCTGTCGAGCGCGTCGCCGCAGCAGCTTGCGCGCGAGCTCTCGCATGCGCATGCATGATGCAGACCCGAGGAGCAACGCTCATGCGACCGGCTACACCCCTGAGCTTAGACGCCGCTAGGGGCGCGCATACGGGCTGACGGTCGCTGCTCCGCGCGGCAGCGGCGCCGGCGGGTGCCCGTGCACATGCGTGTATGGCACGGACCCCGGGTGCCAGTGCCGCAGCCTGCCCGCCCCGCTCAACATCACGCTGACAAAGACGCCGACAGTGGCCGTCTACCCGCTGACCTACCTGCAGTCCTTTGACGAGCAGCCGTTTGAGGCGCGCCCCTGGCGCGCACCTGCGAGGCGCCTGACAAGGTCTGCGCCTTGCTAAGCAAAAGGCAGCAACAGCCTGTGGGGCAACTGAGACCAGCTGGAGAACTGCCCGCAGCCCCCTAGCCGAGACCGGCGCGGCACGCGTTTCGCATTGAGGGCAGCTAGGGCATACGCATGACGAGCGCTACCAAGCCACCTCATGGGCAGGCAGGCGCGCACAGTATGCGCGCAATGCCGTCCATCACAGGCGGGAGCAGGGCGCCCGCCGGCGGGAGCAAGTCGCCCGCCGGCGGGAGCAGGGAGAGCTCTTGGCAAGCGGGCCCACTTGCTGGAGCGCATTGCCCTGGAGCATGCCGATGGCCACAGGGTGGCGCGGCAGCCGATCCGGGCAGCATGCAAGCACGGCAGCCGGCCAGCTTGGCGTGCGTCCGTGCCTGAGCCCGGCGCCGAGCGCCGCGCAGGAGCTCGTGCGCATGGGCGGCAGCACGCTGACGGCCTGCGACGATGGGCCCGCGTCGGCTAGCCCGACCTGCGGGTTCGTGCTCGACGCCGCCGGCGCGCGCGTGCCGGCGAGCCAGGGCTTCTGCTGCTCGTGCTCCGCCGCGCAGCTGCTGCGCGCGACCACCGGCATACGCGCTGCCACTGGTGCGGCGCATACTTCCTCTTGAGAAGTTGCTGCCAGCACGCGCTGGCGCCTCCTGTCTGCCCTGCCACTCCGAGGGAGGAAAACGCGTCCGCACGGCGGGGCCGCACTGGCTCTGCGCGCCTGCAGTGCGTGCGGGCACAGGCAGGCATGCGCAAGATGTGGCGTGCTCTCAAGCACGCCGCTGGGCCTGCCCGCGGGCTCCCTGCCCCCATGCGCCCGCACAGCTGCCGCGCTTGCGCCTGAGCCCTGCACATGCAAACGCATGCCAGTGTGGGCGCCATCACTTTGGCACGAGCGCACGCAATTACGCGCCAACCTGTGCGCACGCATGCCAACCCGCTTGCGAGCGCCTCACCAAACCTGTAGCCGCCGCCCTGTTGAAGTGCCGCGGCTGCATCTTGGGACCGGGTCCCACTGTGGGCCGCAGAGACACGCGGCGGCCTCGACTGCGACCTGCTGCGCAACTGGCTGGTGCCGCCAGGCTCCGCGTCATGCATGCGCCCGTCCGGCCGCATCTCCCAGGCCCGCGCCCTGGCCGCGGGTCATAGGGTCATAGGGTCTGCAGCCGGCTGAAGCCTACGAAGTTAGCGTCAAGCAACCTGGCGCGTGTCAACGGAGCATGCGACGTGCTGCTGCCTCCAGTGCAACCCGGCGGCCGTGCGCCGCCGGCCGAGCCCTCCGGAGTAGGGGCGCGGCGCAGGGGTACACGCTGGGCGCGGCGCAGCTGGGCTTCGCGGTCACGGCGCAGCTCGGCGGCGGCCAGGCGCTGGCGCTGAGCCCGGCGGCGCCGTTCGCCGCCAGCGCCGACGGGACGGTCGCCGCGCAGCTGCTGGGCGACCTGGCGGGCTACGCGGCCATGCCTGACTTTGGCGCCTTCCTGCTCATGGTGCCCCAGGAAGGTAACCAGCTCGCGGGCATGCGCCCTGGCTGGGAGCCTGCGCGCCGGCCTAGTGCACTGACCCGAGGACGGCCGCTCAGCCTGCTCGCATGCGGCGCAGGCGCGGCGGCGGCGGCGGCGGCCGCGGCGCCCGCGGGCGCGCCGCTGGCGCTCACCGCAAACATGAGCGACTGGCTGCTGGTCGGCCAGTCGCAGGTCACGCTGGACGGCAGCGCATGCAACGCGGCCGGCGTCGGATACATGGCCTTCCGCAGCCAGCCGGCGCGCCGCCGCGCCCTTGTGTACCCCCCGCGCGCGCCGGCGGCCGCGCGCAAGCGCGGCCGGATGCGCAGGCCCCCAGGCCTGCCTGGCAGGCGTGCGTCCGCGACCGCGGCGCGGCGCCGGCCGGCTGTGCGGCAGTTGCAGCCGCCCAGAGGCGGTCTTGCCTCGCGTCTGGTCCCTGCGGCCGCCACATGCAACGCGGTGGCCCGCAGCGCCTTCCTGCCGGGCCCGGCCATGGTCGACCATCTGGCGGGCGCCCATAGGGTGTATCCTACCCGACCCTATGCCCGGCCGACCGCTCCGAGCGCAGGTGAAGCCGAGCGGGCCGGCGCCTGGCAGCGCATGGGGCGCTCGCCTCGGCGCGTATGCACCCGCTGCGGCGCGCGCAGAACGCGTGCGACGTGCCCGCGGGCAGCTGCCTGGGCGGGCAGCTGGGCGCCCTGCGCGCGGCCGACGCCGCGCGCGTCGCGGCGGGCGCCACGCCGCTGTACCGGGTCTCCCGCTGGGCCGGCGGCCAGCCCGGCGCGCTGCAGGCGCGCCCTCGGCCGACCCCGCCCAGGCCCCGCCCCCGGCGCTGCCGGGGCGGAGCTGCCGTAGGCCGCTGCTTGCCGTATGACAGGCTTGAGGAGCATGGGACACAGGTGGCCGGGCTGCGTAAGGGGGCGTCCGCCGTCACGCAGGTGGCAGCCGGCGGCCTGTATTTCGGGCTGCCCGTGGCCGGCGCGGGCGACTCGCTCGTGGCGCTGAGCGTCGTCGCCGACGGCCTGCAGCTGGTCACCAACGACAGCCCCGGCCGCATCGTGTCGGCGCGCGTGTGCGCGTTCGCGGGCGCGAGCTGCGGCACCGTGCAGGCGCTGCAGCAGACCGGCTACCTGCAGGCCAGCGTGCAGAACACGGGCGCGCTGCCGGCGGACTTCACCGTGGTGGTGCGCGCGGCGCTCGGCCATGCGCCAGCACCCTCATTGCGCTAATCTATACCCTATACTAACCTGACCTTGACCTACCATATGCTGACACCGCTGTTGACGTGGGGCTTGCATGGCAACGGCCGGCCTGCACGGCCTGGGCCTTCGTGACAGGCGCCGTGGGCGCATGCATGCCGCGCTCGCCGGCGGCGCCGCCCGCACACGCCTGCCGCCGGTGTAAGCGCACGGCCGCTCAGGAGAGGCGTAGCGCGGCACGGCGCGCGCGCAGGCGGGCAACTGCAGCGCGGACATCCTGCCCATGGCCGCGCAGCCGCTGTCGCTGGCGGCCGGCGCGACGGGCAATGTCACTTTCATGGTGTACCTCACGAGCAGCGCAGGCGCCACGAGCCTGGGCTGCGACGTGGGCGTGCTCGACTCCCAGGCGCGTGCTCGCGGGGTTTGCAGGCAGGGCAGGCGCGGGCGCGCCAGGCCCCACTGTGATGCAGCGCTGTGCTCGAATCCCGGGCGCGGACAGGGCGGGCGCGGACGCGCCAGGACGCGCTGTGATGCTGCGCCGTGACAGCGCCTCGGCACGCTGACGAGTGGCCTGTGTGCGCGGGCGCGCTAGGGGCTGCTGCGGGACAGCTCCGCGGTGCGCTTCGACGCGCTGGCGACGCAATATGCAGACCCTACTGATTCCGGGTTGCTCACGGTGCGCGCGCGCGCCATGCGCATCAGCTGCTGGCCTGCATGCGCTGCAGACCTGCGCATCCTGCATGGTGACCAGTGGCCATTGGCACCATGCAAGCTGAGCGTGGTGGTCAGAACCCTACCAGGGCTGGTGGCCTGCAGGGGGTCAAGGCGAACAGCAGCGCGGCCGCGGGCGGCTGGGCGGGGTCCTGCCCGTGCAGCTTCGCCGGCGTATCGTGCAATATCGTCCACCGCTGCTGGGCCAGCATCATCGGCGCCGCGGTCACGATCGTCCTGCTGCTGGGCCTGGGTGCGGCCGCGCGCCATAGCGGCAGGCATGTGCGACTGTGGCAGGGGCCTTTGCAAGCACAGGCGATGGCGGGCGCACTCTCCTAGCATTGGCGCTTGCTGGCGTCAGGGTTCAAGCTGTTGCTGCACGGGAAGGAGGACCCGCCCCACGCAGGGTGTGCCCCGCCGCGCGCAGGCGTGCTGCTTTACTTTGGCATCACGCGCGGCTGGCTGGCGCGGCTGCTGGCGGCCGCGGCGCAGCAGCTGGCGCTGGCCGGCGCGTGCGGGCGCGGCGCCC
>JAABUY010003199.1_pt1 | contig 18410 bp, 18 predicted proteins | sample 5560271 | NCBI WGS metagenome assembly JAABUY01 (sample SAMN10711886, study PRJNA513374) | rock metagenome | isolation source: Antarctica rocks | place: Antarctica: Victoria Land, University Valley
CAGGGGCGAGCCGCCCCTGGACCGGCCTTCCTTAAGTGTCGGATTCCAAAGGCCTGCCTTTGGCGGAGTTTGAGGCAGAGCCTCAACCTTGCTTGCTTCACCGGTCATTTCAAAGGGCCGTTGGTATTAAGTGATGGATTCCAAAGGTCTGCCTTTGGCGGAGTTTGAGGCAGAGCCTCAACCTTGCTTGCTCCTCTGGTCACGCCAGGAGGCTGAGCAGGTAGGTCGCGGCGCTCAGGGCGGAGATCCAGAAGCTGCTCGGCCAGTCGGTGTAGAAGGCGAGCGTGATGCCGCCCCAGGCCTCGGCCAGCGCCAGTGCGGCCGACAGCGCGACCCCTTTGGCCACGCCGGTCGTCAGTTGCTGGGCCGCCGCGGCGGGGCCGACCATGAGCGAGAACACCAGGAGCACACCGACGATCTGCGCGCACTCCGCGGTCGCCAACGCCACGATGGCCAGGAACAGCACCGAGTACAGCCGCAGCGAGACGCCCTTCGCCTCCGCCAGCTCGGGCTGCAGGCTGGCGAACAGCAGGGGGCGGGAGATGACGGCCAGCGCCGCCAGGCTCGCGAGCCCGAGCGCCAGCAGCGTGCGGACGGTGCCCGCGTCCACGGCCAGCACGTTGCCGAACAGCAGCGCGGTCGCCTGCGTCGCGTAGGCGGTGAAGAAGTGCAGGAACAGCAGGCCGAGGCCGAGCGAGAGCGCGAGCACGATGCCGACCGCCACGTCGCGGTGCGCCAGCCGCTCGCCCATCAGGCCCATGCCGATCCCGGCGGCCACGGTCGCCAGCACCAAGCCCCACAGCGGCGCGATGCCCACGAGGAACGCGCCGGTGGCGCCGGTGAACCCCACGTGCGCCAGGGCGTGGCCGGCGAAGGTCTGGCCGCGCAGCACCAGGAAGTAGCCGACCGCGCCGGACACGAGCGCGACCACGCCGGCCGCCGCAAAGGCGTTGCGCATGAAGTCGTAGTCAAGCATGTCCGCCCCGCGTCGCCGCGGCGTCCTGCCGGGGGCTGGCCGCGTCGTGGCGGCGGTGTTCGCCAGGCTCCTCGCCGCGGGACTCCTCGCCGCGGGGTTCCTCGCCGCCGCCGGCCATGACGAAGATCCGGCCGTCGAGGCGCACCACGTCGATCCGCGACCCGTAGAGGCGGGAGAGCACGTGGCCGGTGACCACCTCGTCGACGGTGCCGAGCGCCGCGTGGCCGCCCCCGAGGTAGAGCACCCGGTCGAGCGCGCCCAGCAGCGGGTTCAGGTCGTGCGCGCTGAACAGCACCGTGAGGCCGAGCTCGGCCTGGAGCGAGCGGGCGAGCGCCACGACCGCGCGCTGGTGGTGCGGGTCCAGGCTGATCAGCGGCTCGTCGAGCAGCAGCAGCCGGGGGCGCCCGATCAGCGCCTGGGCGAGCAGCAGGCGCTGCCGCTCGCCGCCGGAGGTCTCGAACAGGGGGCGCCGGCCCAGCTCGCGCGCGCCGACCAGGTCGAGCGCGCGATCGACCTCCGCCCGGCCGGCCCTGCCCGGGATGGGCAGCCCCAGGCGGTGGCCGTCGACGGCGCCGGCCACGAAGTCCCACCCGCTGAGCCGCAGGCCGGCCGCCGCGGCGCGGACCTGCGGCATGTAGCCGATCGCGGGGTTGCCGCGCGCCGCTGGCCTGCCGAGCACCCGGATGCTGCCGCGCTCCGGCCGCACCAGCCCGAGGAGGGCGCGCATCAGCGTCGTCTTGCCGGCGCCGTTCGCGCCCAGCACGCCCACGAACTCGCCCGCGCCGATCTCCAGGCTGGCGTCGTCCAGGATCGTGCGGCCGCCGAGCGTCAGGCGCACGTCGCGCAGGTCGATTGCGGGCGCGGGCGCATTCACGGCCGCTGCTTCGGCAGTGCCCGGTCCAGCGCGTCGAGCTCCCCCAGCATCCACGCCTGGTAGGTCTTGCCCACGGGCTCGGTCTCGGTCGCGCCCATCACGGGGATGCGCGACGCCCGGGCGAGCCTCTCCATGCGCGCCGCGATCGCGTCCGAGGCCTGGCTGTTGTAGACGAACAGGCCGACCCGGTGCGTCCTGAGATCGGTCTCGAACGCCGCCACGTCGGACGCGCTCGGCTCGGTGTCGTTCATCACCGACACCTGGAACGAGCGGTTCCTGACCTGCATCCCGAGTGCCTCGAACATGTAGCCGAACACCGGTTCCGTCGCGGTCACCGGCGTGCCGGCCAGGCGCGCGCGCAGCTCGGCGATCCTGGCCTGGATCGGCCGCACGGAGGCCTCGAACTCCGCCAGGCGCCGCCGGTACTCGTCGCGGTGCGCCGCGTCGGCGCCGCCCAGGTCGTCCGCCAGCGTCCTGGCGAGCGCCAGCATGGTTGCGGGATCGTACCAGATGTGCGGGTTGTCCCCGGGCTTCCTGCCGACGAGGTCGGCGACCACGATGACCGTGCGGTCGGCGCTGCGGGCGGCGCCGAGCAGCTTCTCCATCCAGGCGTCGTAGTCGATGCCGTTGTGGATCACGATGCGGGCCGCCGAGATGGCGCGCGCGACCGAGGGGCTTGCCTCGAACAGGTGCGGGTCCTGGTCGGGGTTGCCGAGGATGCTCGTCACCTCGATCCCGGCCCCGCCGATCTGGAGGGCGACATCGCCGTAGAAGTTCTCCGCGGCGACGACGCGCACGGCATGGGGCGGCGTCTGCGACCTGACGGGGGTGGGGAGGGCGCCTGCCGCGGCGAACGCCCCCGTCACGAGGGCAAGTGCGGCCAGTCTCGGCATCGCGATCTCCGGAGCTTGCGTGCGCCCAGCGCCGCCATGACGCCCGAATTTGATACAACGTATCGTTGCCGGCGGGCAACACCGGGCGGCTCCAGGGCCGGAAATAACGTTATAACGTTGTCCAATGTGGCACTTTGCGCCATTGAGCCTGCGTCGGCTCGTGCCCTTGCGGAGACACCTCTGGATGAAGAGACGCCATGCCCTGCTGCTGGGCAGTGCCCTGGGGATGCTCGCTGGCGTTCCCGCCGCCGCCGATCCCCTGGCCGCGACCGTCGCCCCGGCCGCGTCGCCGGCCGCGACGCAATCCGCTGGCGACACTCCCGCCCTGCCCTCCGCCAGTCCCGCCGTCCGCCTCGGCACCGGCGACGACACGCCGGTGCCGGGCGTGGTCGAGGTCCCCGCCGTGGTCGCCACCACCCGGCTGAACGCCGCCCGCAGCGCGATCCTGCCCAACCTCGGCGCCACCACCTACGAGTTCGGCCGCAGAGCGATCGAGTCGATCCCGCAGGGCGACAACGCCGAGCTGAGCCAGGTCCTGCTCCAGGCCCCGGGCGTGGCGCAGGACTCCTTCGGCCAGCTCCACGTGCGCGGCGACCACAACGAGCTGCAGTACCGCCTCGACGGCGTGCAGCTCCCGGAAGGCCTGTCCGTGTTCGGCCAGGCGCTGGAGGGCCGCTTCGCCCACTCCCTCTCGCTCATCACCGGGGCGCTGCCCGCCCAGTACGGCTTCCTCACCGCCGGCGTGGTCGACATCACCACCAAGTCCGGCACCACCGACCCGGGCGGGTACCTGTCGATCTACGGCGGCGCGCGCGACACCCTCCAGCCCAGCTTCGCCTACGGCGGCCGCTCCGGCGCCATCGACTACTTCGTCACCGGCGACTTCCTGCACACCCGCGTGGGCATCGAGAACCCCACCTCCAACTTCAACGCGGTGCACGACCTCAGCAACCAGCAGCACGGCCTGGCGCACGTCTCCGGCCTGGTCGACCCCGACACGCGCGTCAGCCTGGTCGCCGGCTTCTCCAACGACTTCTTCCAGATCCCCAACAACCCGGGGCAGGCGCCCTCGCTCGGCCTGTCGGTCGGCGGCGCGTCGGACTTCGACAGCACCAGCCTCGCGCAGCACCAGCGCGAGATCACCGACTTCGCCATCCTCTCGGTGCAGAAGCACACCGGCCCGCTCGACCTGCAAAGCTCGGTGTTCAGCCGCTACAGCAGCCTGTACTACTCGCCCGACCCGCTCGGCGACCTGCTGTTCAACGGCATCGCGCAGACCGCCGCGCGCTCCGTCTGGTCGAGCGGCGAGCAGACCGACGCCAGCGTTCGCCTCAACGACCGCCACACCCTGCGCGCCGGCTTCCAGGTGTTCGCCGAGCGCAATGTCGACAGCACCGACTCCACCGTGCTGCCGGCGCTGGGCGCCCTCGGCACCGACACCAGCGGCGCCGGCATCGCCTCCACCGTCCCGCAGGGCGGCGGCTTCGCCGCCTCCTCCCCCACGCCGTTCACCCTGCACCAGGGCCAGGGCACCACAGGCACGATCTTCGGCCTCTACCTGCAGGACGAGTGGCGCGTGCTGCCGCGGGTCACGCTGAACGCCGGCCTGCGCTTCGACCGCGTCGACGAGTTCACCCACGAGCAGCAGGTCAGCCCGCGCGTCAACGCCGTCTGGCGCCCCACCGACACCACCACGGTCCATGCCGGCTACTCGCGCTACTTCGTGCCCCCGCCGTTCGAGCTGGTCTCCGGCGCCGCCGTGGCCCGCTTCAACAACACCAGCGCCGCCTCCGAGGTCACGCAGGACGACACGGTGCGCGCGGAGCGCGACGACTACTACGACATCGGCGTCGACCAGGTGCTCGCCCGCGGCCTGCGCGTCGGGCTGGACGCCTACTACAAGCAGGCGCGCAACCTGGTCGACGAGGGCCAGTTCGGCGCGCCCATCATCCTCACCGCGTTCAACTACGCCCAGGGCCAGGTGCACGGCGTCGAGGCCAGCGGCAGCTACGACCGCGGCCCGCTCTCGCTCTACGCCAACGCCGCCCTGTCGCGCGCCATCGGCCGCGACATCGTCTCCTCGCAGTTCAACTTCTCCGCCGCCGACCTCGCCTACATCTCCAACCGCTGGATCCACCTCGACCACGACCAGCGCTGGACCGGCTCCGGCGGCGCCGCCTACACCGTGTTCCAGCGCACCACCTCGCCGGCGCGCCTGTCCGCCGACCTCGTCGTCGGCAGCGGCCTGCGCGCCGGCAGCACCATCCCGAACGGCCGGGCGCTGCCGGGCTACTACACGATCAACCTCGCCGCGGCGCAGACGCTCGACGTCGGCTTCGGGCGGGGGACCCAGCTCCGCCTCGACGTGATCAATCTGCTGGACCGCACCTACGAGATCCGCGACGGCACCGGCGTCGGCGTCGGCGCGCCGCAGTACGGCCTGCGCCGCACCATCCTGGGGGGACTGCTGCAACGGTTCTGAGGACGCCGCGCCCCGTCATGGAGGTGATGGCAACGGCTCTTTGGAGCGAGCGGTGAAGCAAGGAAGGTTGAGGCTCTGCCTCAAACTCCGCCAAAGGCTCGCCTTTGGAGTCCCTTACTTAAGTAAAGCCGGTCCAGGGGGGCTTCCCCCCTGGCGGGTCTGGGCGTAGCTGCCAAAGGTTCCGACGATCCGCTTGGATCGTAGGTAATGGCAGCGGAGGGAGAGCCCAGCCTTGCTTGCTGACGGGGCACGTCACGCCTCGGCCCACGCCACCGCGTCCGCGCCGGCGGGTAGCCGCATCGGGCACGACGGGTCGGTCGCCGCGCGCCACACCGCCTCCGCCACGTCCAGCGGCCGCGTGATCTCCGCCCCCGGCTGCTGCATCCCGGTGAAGACCTTGCCCGCCAGGCCGGCATAGGCCTCGGGGAAGCTCATCCCCATGCGGGCGCGGGCATTGCCGCCGAACGAGGTCTGCGGAGCCCGGCCCGGGATGACCAGCCGGACGCGCACGCCGAACTGCTCCAGCTCCGCCGCCAGCGACTCGGTGAAGGCGTTCACCGCCGCCTTGCTCGCCGTGTAGACCGAGAGCAGGGGCAGGGGCCGCAGCGTCACGCTCGACGTCACGTTGACGACCACGCCCGAGCGCCGCTCCCTGAACTGCGGCAGCACGGCCCTGGTCATGGCGATGGTGCCGAGCGTGTTGGTCTCGAACACCTCGCGGGCCATGTCCATCGACACGCCCTCCAGCGCGTTGAGCAGGCCGACGCCCGCGTTGTTCACCACGACGTCGATCGGCCCCGCCGCGTCCACGGCACGCGCGATGCTGTCCGCGTCGGTGACGTCGAGCGGCAGCACCCGGAGCCGCGCGGAGCGGGGCAGGGCGTCCTCGCGCGGCGTGCGCATCGTGGCGATCACCGTCCAGTCGCGGTCGAGGAAGTGGCGCGCCGTCTCCAGGCCGAAGCCGGACGAGCAGCCAGTGACGAGGATGGTGTTCATGGGAGCCCCCTGTTGGTGCGCGACAGGACGCTAGGCGGGCGCGGCCGGACCTGCTACCGGCTGAAGTCCACATATCGTTGGCGCACGTCCGAATTGTCCGACCCGCTCACCCAGGTCGTCGGCCTGCTCCGGCCGAATGCCTCCTTCTCGAAGCTCGTCGTCGCGGCCGGCGCCTGGGCCGTGCGGCGGTCGGACGAGGGGCGCCCTTTCTACTGCGTGGTGCTCGACGGCTCGTGCCGCCTGTCGGTGGCCGGGCAGGAGCCGGTCACGCTCGCGCAGGGCGATTTCGCCCTCGTGCCCGCGGCCTACGACTTCGCCGCGTCGAGCCTCGATCCGCCGACCTGCGGCATCGAGCCCGAGCGGGTCGAGACGAGCCCCGGCGTGTTCCGGCTCGGCGGCGCCGACGCGCCGCCCAACGTCCGCATGCTCGTGGGGCATTGCGCGTTCGGCTCGGACGACGCCGGCCTGCTGGTGTCGCTGCTGCCGAAGCTCGTGCACGTCCGCGGGCAGGGGCGGCTGACCACGCTGGTCGAGCTCGTGGACGAGGAGTCGCGCGGCGATCGTCCCGGCCGCGAAATGGTGCTGGCACGGTTGCTCGAGGTCCTGCTGATCGAGGCGCTGCGCGCCACCGCGGGACCTGCCGGGTCCCCGGGCCTGCTGCGCGGTCTCGCCGACGAACGGCTGGCCGCGGCGCTGCGGGGGATGCACGACCGTCCGTGCCAGGCCTGGACGGTGGTCGAGCTGGCGAGGCGGGCGGCACTCTCGCGGTCCACGTTCTTCGAGCGGTTCAGGCGCGAGGTGGGCGTCGCGCCGATGGAGTACCTGCTGGGCTGGCGCATGGCCCTGGCGAAGGACCTGCTGCGCCGGGAGCGCGTGAGTGTGGCCCAGGTCGCCGAACGGGTGGGCTACGGCTCGGCGAGCACGTTCAGCACCGCCTTTGCCCGCCACGTCGGGATGCCGCCGATCTTCTACGCGCGCGAGCAGCGGACAGGATGACACCAGAGGCCCCTTGAAGCGGCCGGTGGAGCAAGGAAGGTTGAGGCTCCGCCTCAAACTCCGCCAAAGGCTCGCCTTTGGAGTCCACCACTCAGTCAAGCCGGTCCAGGGGCGGCTCGCCCCCGCCTTGAAGCAGGAGCGGGCCCGGGCGGAGCTGCCAGAGGTTGCGACGATCCGCCTGGATCGTTGGAAGGGCGGCGGAGGGAGAGCCCGGCGCCCGCTTCCTGCCGCGCCGCGCTTGACCACGGCCCGGCCGTTGCCGGACAAGCGGGGGATGCAGCGCATCTTCTCCGGCATCCAGCCGTCCGGCACCCTTCATCTCGGCAACTACCTGGGCGCGGTGCGGCGCTGGGTGGCGCTGCAGGCGGACCACGAGTGCCTGTACTGCCTGGTGGACCTGCACGCGGTCACGGTGTGGCAGGAGCCGGACGCGCTGCGGCGCCAGCTGCGCGAGGCGGCAGCGACGGTGATCGCGTGCGGCATCGACCCGGGCAGGCACGTGCTGTTCAACCAGTCGGCGGTGGGCGCGCACGCGCGGCTGGCGTGGGTGTTCAACTGCGTCGCGCGGATCGGCTGGCTGAACCGCATGACGCAGTTCAAGGACAAGGCGGGGCGCGACCGCGAGGCGATGTCGGTCGGGCTGTACGCGTATCCGGACCTGATGGCCGCCGACATCCATGCCTATCACGCGACGCGGGTGCCGGTGGGCGACGACCAGCGCCAGCACCTGGAGCTGGCCAACGACATCGGGGCGAAGTTCAACCACGACTACGGGGTGGCGTTCTTCCCGGTGATCGAGCCGCTGATCGGCGTGGTAGCGGCCCGCGTGATGAGCCTGCGCGACGGGGCGCGCAAGATGAGCAAGTCCGATCCGTCGGACCAGAGCCGGGTGAACCTCACAGACAGCGCAGAGGAGATCGCGCTCAAGGTGAGGCGGGCGCGGACCGACCCGGACGCGCTGCCGTCGGAGATCGAGGGGCTGGAGGGGCGGGCGGAGGCGCGCAACCTGGTGGGGATCTATGCCGCGGTGAGCGGGGTCGAGCCGGGCGACGTGCTGCGCGAGTGGGGCGGGCAGGGGTTCGGGGTGTTCAAGGGGGCGCTTGCGGACCTGCTGGTGGCGCATCTGGCGCCGATCCGCGAGGAGACGGCGCGGCTGCTGGGCGATGTCGGGCACGTCGAGGCGGTGCTGCGCGACGGCGCCGCGCGGGCGGCGGCGGTGGCGGACCCGATCGTGGCCGAGGCCGAGCGGATCGTGGGCTTCCTGCGGTAGGGGTGGGGACGATGCAAGCGGTCACGGTGGTGAGCCTGTTCGCGGCGACGCTGTCCACGGTCAGCTTCGTGCCGCAGGCGTGGGCGATCATCCGCTCGCGCAGCACGGAGGGCATCTCGCTGCGGATGTACCTGATCACGGTGGTGGGGTTCGTGGCCTGGCTCGCCTACGGGGTTCTGGTGCGGCAGTGGGCGATCGTGGTGCAGAACGTGGTGTGCCTGGGGCTGTCGTCGTTCATCCTGACGATGAAGCTGCTGCCGCAGGCGAAGAAGGAGGCGGTGGCGGACGCGCTGACGCCGGACGCGCTGCGGGAGGAGGCGGGAGGGGAGTGAGGCGGGCAGGGCCGAGGCCGCGCCTTCGAGCCGCGCCTTCGAGCCGGGGGTCGCACCGCCGGTCAGGCTGGCTGACGCATGGATTTCCGGCGTGACCAACCGGGCAGGCATGGTTGAGGCCCTGCCTCCAGGCATGGGCCTCGAACCCCGCCAAAGGCAGGCCTTCGGAGTCCACTCCTTCAGAAAGCGCCGGTCCAGGGGCGGTTCGCCCCCGCCTTGAAGCAGGGGCGGGTCTGGGCGTAGCTGCCCGAAGGTTCCGACGGCCCGCTTGGGCCGTTGGAATGGGCAGCGGAGGGAGGGCCCGGCCTTGCTTGCTGACGGGTCGACGAACCCGGCCGCCGGTGTTGCACTCCGCCCAAGACGCGCCCTGGGGGTCCCGCTTCCGGGACTCGGCCTTGTTCCCGCCCGGGTGGATGTCGGGCTCGCCCCCACGATGCGGTGCAGCCGCACCATCCGTCGTGCAGGTCGCGGACGGATGGTGTGGGTCGGGCCCGACCCGATCCGGCCGCCTTGCCTGCCGAGGTCCTGTCGCTATCCCGCCGGGCTGTGCTGGACCTCGCAGGCCCTGTGCCAGTACTCCTCGGCCTGGTTGTCCGGGCAACCCGCCTCCTGCCACAGGAAGTAGGCATGGGTGCGAACGTGCTGCTCGTCCCGCTCGTCGGCCTGGTGCTTCAGCACGAGGGCATCGCCGAACGGCGTGAGCTGGCCCCCTCTGCTGACATGCATCCGGGCGTGCAGGCCTTCCTTCTCCGCCTCGGGCACGAGCTGCAGGTCGGCTGCGGCCTTGAGCGCCTCGTGGATGGCCATGTCCTCCGGCGTGCCGGCTGCGTCCTCCACCGGGATCGGGAAGACATGCAGGACCGTGTCCCGGGCGTTCAGCACGTCGACCAGGCACTCTTTCATGGCGCATCCTTCGCGGTGGGCCCACCGGACCTCGGCGGCCTGGCTTGGCGTGGCGGGCGTTCAGGGCGCACAAGCTATTAGGATCAATCGCTTAAACGTCGGTTAACGCGGGCGCGACGGGCGCGACGGGCGCGGCGGCGGCGTGCCTGCCCGGGGACTTGGCTCGTCGTCATGCGCGAGAAGTCGATGGCGGCGTCGCGGACCGGCGAGGCGGTGGGCTGCGTGGTCTCGAGGAGCCCAGCCTCGCCTGCCGCCTTGGCCGGCCCCGTCCGGGAGTGCGCCGGATTCGCGGGGCGTTAACCCTACGCCTGTATGCATGAGGCTCTGAACAGGCCGCCTGCGGGCGGATCGGAGCCACAATGGCGTTCTTCCGCGCCGCGTTCCTGGCGTCTCTGGTGCTTGGCCTGGTGATGGTCGCGGGGCCGGCGCGGGCGCAGGATGGGTGGGCGCCGTCGCTGCTGCTCAAGGGCGGGACGCTCGGGGTCGGGCCGGAGCTGGACATGCGGGTGCCGTCCACCCGGTTCGGGGTGCGGGTGGCCATCGAGGGGCTTGGGTTGTCCGGGCACGACCTGATCGACTCGAGGATCGCGCGCAGCGAGCCGGCGTATGCCTACGACGCCAGGCTGCGCTACAGCGGCGTCGTGCGGCTGCTCAACGGCGGGCTGACCGGGGACTGGTATCCGTTCGGCGGGCACCTGCGGCTGTCGGCGGGCCTGGTGGTCAACGGCAACCAGGCCGACGTGCACGCGCAGCCGGTGGGCACGCTGCGCCTGGGCACGGCCACCGTCACGGGGGCTGTGCCGGGGCGGGCCGACGCGCACGTCATGTTCAACGCCGTCGCACCGGTGGTGGGGCTCGGCTACAGCGCGCTGGTGTTCGGACGGGTGCGGGTGTCGCTCGACGCGGGCGCGATGGTGGAGGGCAACCCGCATCTGTCGGGTACGTTCAGCGGGCCGCTCATCAGGCTGCCGGCGCTGCAAGCGGACGCGCAGCGCGAGCGGGAGCTCATCCAGCGCAAGCTGAGCTACCCGGTGTATCCCGTGCTGATGCTGGGGGTGGGCTGGCAGTTCTGAGGGAAGGCAAGGGCTCTGCCTCCGCTGCCCATTCCAATGGCCCAAGCGGGCCATCGGAACCTTTGGCCAGCTACGCCCGGACCCGCGAAGGGTCGGAGGACCCTTTGATCCCTTGACCTGAGTATTGGATTCCAAAAGCGAGCCTTTGGCGGAGTTTGAGGCAGAGCCTCAACCTTGGCTTCCTGTCCCGACCGGTCATCGTCAACGGACGCTGGTATCACTCAAGTCTTGGACTCCAAGGGCGAGCCTTTGGCGGATGAGGCAGAGTCTCGACCATGCCTGCTTACGCGGCCTCGCCGGCGCACCAGCCGCTCGACCATGCCCACTGGAAGTTGTAGCCGCCGAGCCATCCGGTGACGTCGACCGCCTCGCCGACGACGAACAGGCCGGGGACGTCGTTGGCCGCCATGGTGCGTTGCGACAGGGCGCGCGTGTCGACGCCGCCGCGGGTGACCTCGGCCTTGGCGTAGCCCTCGGAGCCGGTGGGCGTGACCTGCCACGCCTTGAGGCGGGCGGCCAGCGCGGTGAGCGTGCGGTCGGGGGTGTCGGCGAGGTTGCGCGGCTTCGGCTCGGGGGGGGCGAGGGCGTTGGCGAGGCGCTGGGGGAGGATCTCGGCGAGCACGGTGCGCAGCTCGGCGCGCGGGCGGGTGCGCTTGCGTCCCAGCAGGAAGGCGCTCGCGTCCTGGCCGGGGAGCAGGTCGAGGGTGATCGCGCCGCCGGGGCGCCAGCACGAGGAGATCTGCAGGATCGCCGGGCCGGACAGGCCGCGGTGGGTGAACAGGGTCGCCTCCTGGAAGGCGTGGCGGCCGGCGCGCGCACCCGTGCCGGCGCTCCTGCCGGTGTCCGTGCTGACGCCCGTGGTGACGCCCGTGGTGACGAGGGTGTCGAGCGCCACGCCGCTGAGCGGCTGCATCAGGGCGAGATCGTCGCCGCCGAAGGTCATCGGCACCAGGGCGGGCGCGGTGGGGGTGACGGGCAGGCCGAAGCGGCGGGCGGCGTCGAGCGCGAAGCCGGTGGCGCCCATCTTCGGGATCGACAGGCCGCCGGTGGCGAGCACCAGGCTTTCCGCGCAGAGCGCGCCGGCGTCGGTGTCGATGCGGAAGCGGTCGGAGCGCGAGAGCTCGGTGGGGCGGGTGGCGAGGCGGATGGCGACGCCGGCGGCCTCGCACTCGGCGAGCAGCATGGCGACGATGGCGCGGGCGGAGCCGTCGCAGAAGAGCTGGCCCAGGGTCTTCTCGTGCCAGGCGATGCCGTGGCGCTCGACGAGGGCGACAAAGTCGGCCGGGGTGTAGCGCTGCAGCGCGGAGCGGCAGAAGGCGGGGTTCTGCGAGAGGAAGCGGTCCGGGGCGGTGTCGCGGTTGGTGAAGTTGCAGCGTCCGCCGCCGGAGATCAGAATCTTGGCGCCGGCCTGCGCGGCGTGGTCGAGCACCAGCACGCGGCGGCCACGGCGGCCGGCGGCGATCGCGCACATCAGGCCGGCGGCGCCCGCGCCGATCACCACCACGTCGTGCTGTTCCATGGGACGGGATGTAGGGGCGGGGAGCGGGCGCGGCCAGAGGCGCGCGAAGGTCGGGCGCGCGAAGGTCGGGCGCGCGGGAAGGTCGGGGCTCCGCGGCTCGGGCGTGGGTCCCGGCATTCCGCCAGGGGCCTGCCCGTGGAGCCCACCTGCCGAGAAGGGTGGGTTCGCACGCTCCTGGCCCGCGGCGGGTTCGGGCGTTGCGGCCAGACCGCCGGGGTCGCCCGGCGTTGGCCGGACCGGCGTCGCGGGCCTCCACGAATTCGACACAAAGGCGACGTAGGTCCGTCGCGGCCTTCGGTGCGGGCGCGAGTGTCGCGGGGTTGGTTCAGGTGGCTGTGTCGGCTCCGTCAAGGAACCGTTAAGCCTGGGCGGTTCTTATAGCGCAACATCTGCATGGGGATTGAAGATGGCTCGAACCATAGTCGGCCTGCTCGGGACGATGGGGGTGCTTGCGGCGACAGTGCCGGCGCCTGCCGCAGCGCTCGCACCCGTCTCCGTCGATGCCGCGATGCGGGCGACGTCGTACTCCGACCTTCTCAGGCCGATCCCGAACGCTCTCGCCCTGATGAAGGCTGCGTCAGCGGCGGACGACGGGGCCGGCCCGGCCGGGCCGGCGGAGGGCGAGGCGACGGTGCAGGACGCCCAGTTCTTGCAGCCGTACTACCATCACCATCACCACCATCATCATCACCACTACTATCGCCGCCCCCGCTATCATCATCACCACCACCACCATCATCACCACCATCGCGACGACTGATCGCGGCAGGTCCGGTGCATGACCGGGCCGCCAGGTCCGGCGGTCGTGCCGCTAGGTGTTCCTGTCGGTCCTGGCGGCCGCCAGGATGTGGCGGTAGGTGCCGTCGAACACCGTGTCGGTGGCGGAGGTCCACTGCGAGCCGGCGCCCAGGGTCGTCCGGCTCTGGTGGATGCGCTGCGACTGCATCTCGCGCTCGGCCGCCTCCTCCTCGCCCATCTCGACCAGGTCCGGCCTGTCGTCGGCCTGGACGACGCAGACCTGCATGAAGGGCTCGCCGGGGCGGAAGATGTGGACCTGGCCCTCGGCCGGGGACTTGAACACCACGAAGTAGAGCATCGGCCACCAGTGCCGGATCAGCGCCGGCACCGCGATCGGCACCGTGCCGGTGGTGTCCGTGTAGAAGCGGGGGTGCGGCTCGGTCCGCAGCGCGAGACCCTCCTCCACCTTGAGGTCGATGAGGATCTGGTATGTGAAGTACTGCGCGCCGAAGCTCCGGACGGGCGGGCGCCGCGCGTCGGCCTCGCCGAACTCGCCCTCGAAGCACAGGACGCCGCCGCGGGTCGCGACGCGAAGCTCGGACTCGTGCGGGTAGAACAGCTCGATGCCCGCCCGCGCGGCCTCGGTGAACGGCAGGCAGTGCCAGGCGTGCTCCTGGGAGCCGTCCGCCCTCGGCTCCTGCCGTCCGGCCCAGCCGGGGACCTCCAGCCTGGTGCGGCGCGGGCTCAGGCCTGGGTTGCGAAGCCGGTATCTGACCGTCGTCATGCGGTGCCTCCCTGTCGTGCGGACCATCCGCCGGCGGCGCGGCGCGGGCGGCGCGCGGCGCCTGGCCGCGCCACGCCGCGCGACGCCCCGGCCTGCCCCGGCCCGGCCGGGGCGGGCCGAGACTACACTTGCTTCGGCGAGGCCAGTCCAGGGCGGCTCGCGCCTGCCTTGAAGCGGAGGGCGGGTCCGGGCGGCGCTGCCCAAGGGTTCCGGCGGCCCGCCCGCGCCGTCGGGAAGGGCAGCGGAGGGCGGGCCCGGCCTCGCTTGCCTGCCGCCGCTCCTCCTGGCCTTCTGCTCCGGTGCATGGGAGTGAGCGGCGGATGAGGTGGCTGGCGCTGGCGTGCGGGCTGTTCGCGGCGGGCGTGCTCGGGCTGTACCTGCTGGTCGCGGGGCACAGGGCCGATCTGTCCAGGATGCCGGACGCCGCGCCCGCCGTGTCGGCCCAGGCCGTGCCTGCGCCGCAGCCGGCGCCGGCCGAGGCGCCGGCGGGCAGTGCGGCGGAGGTCGACGCCGCCCCGGGTGCCGTGCCCGGGCCGGACGCCACGGCGGGGGCTGCGCCGGCGGACCCGCTCGCCGCCACGGTGGAGCGTCTGCGGGCCGGGCTGCCCGCGGTGCCCTCTGCCGCGCCGCCGCAGGACACGCCAGGCGAGGCGGTGGCCGGCGCCGCCCCGCCCGTCGCGGACACGCCGCAGGACATGACGGCGGCGCCCGACGATCCGGGGGCGCCGGGCGGTGCGGGGCAGCCGGACAGCCCGGCGTCGTCGTCGGCCGATGCCGCGGGGCCGCCCGCCCGGGCCGAGCCGCCGGTCGGCCCTGGGTCGCACGTCACGGCGCAGGGCGTGCGCTGGGCGCTCTCTGTCGCGGGCGGCAGGCCGTCGCTGGTGATCCCGCTCGACGACGGGGGGGAGGCGCACGTGCGGGTGGAGCCCGGGTTCCTCAGGCTGGATATCCACGCGATGAGCCGCAACGTCGAGGCCGTGCGGTTCCTGATCCTGCACGACTACCTCGGCCGCGCGGGAGACTACCTGTTCACGCCGGACGGCAGGCTGGCGCGACTGTAGGGGGAAAGGGAAGGAAGGTTGAGGCTCTGCCTCAAACTCCGCCAAAGGCTCGCCTTTGGAATCCACTTGTCTAAGTAAAGCCGGTCCAGGGGGGGCCTCCCCCCTGGCGGGTCTGGGCAGAGCCCAGCCTTGCTTGCTTCGCTACCTTACCCAGGCGTCAGGCCGGGAAGCCGCCTTCCAGCGCGATCTCGGCGAGCGGGCGGCGTCCGTTCGGGGCCTCGCGCGCGCGCAGCGGCTCGGGGAGCTGCGCCGGGTCGCCGCGGCGGCCGACGGCATAGGCGGCCTCGACGCGGTAGCCCTGCGGCACGCGCAGCTCGGCGAAGGCGCGCTCGCGGTCGAAGCCCACCATGCCGTGCGCCTGCCAGCCCATCCGCGCCGCCTGCAGCGCGAAGTTGGCCGAGGCGGCGCCGGCATCGAGCGAGTGGCTGTGCGACGGCACCTCGCGCTCGGCCCCGGGGACGCGCATCAGCGAGTTCGACACCAGCACCAGCAGCGCCGACGCCTCCTTCGCCCAGGAGCGGTTGGACTCGGCGAGCAGCGACAGGAAGCCGTCCCAGTGCGCGGTGCCGCGGCGGGCGTAGAGGAAGCGCCAGGGCTGCGAGTTGTAGGACGAGGCGGCCCAGCGCGCGGCCTCGATCATGGTGAGAAGCTCTGCCTCCTCGATCGGCGCGGCGGTGAAGGCGCGCGGCGACCAGCGCTCCAGGAACAGCGGGTCGACGGGGTACTCGGACTCGCGGGCGTTGGCAGAGGTCATGGCTTGTCTCCTTGGCAGGCGGGTGTCGTGGCAGGCACGTCAGGCGCCTGCCCTGGCGCAGAGTCCATGGCCGTGAGGCAGCAGGCAAGGCTGGGCGCTCCCTCCGCTGCCCATTCCAACAGCCCAAGCGGGCTGTCGGAATCTTCGGGCAGCTCCGCCCAGACCCGCCAGGGGCGAGCCGCCCCTGAACCGGCACAACTTAGGGAAGCCGGTCCAGGGGGGCTCCTCCTGGCAGAGTTTGAGGCAGAGCCTCAACCTTGCCTGTCTTGCCGCTCGCTTCGAGGGCCGCCGGTATCACGGTCAGGTCGGGTCGCCGCGCCCGGGCCGCTGGCAGTCGACGACCTTCGCGGAGGCCACCGCAGGGGCGGGTCCGGCGGCGGGGAACGTCGCGCTGGAGAAGGCGCAGTCCCGCACGACCCCGTCGTCCCTGAACGTGATGGACAGGCTGTCGGACTGCGGCGCCGGGCGTGTCTCGCCCATGGCTCCGGCCAGTCCCAGGCCGGAGCCGACCACCCCCGCGTAAGGCACGAACGCCCCGAGTATCCCCGAGGCGGCGGACGCCCCGCTCATCAAGCCGTTGCCGCCGGTGCCGCCGCTGGTCGGCTGGTAGAACCAGACCTCGCCCAGGCCGCTGCGCTCCGTGCGGGCAGGCTGTCCCAGGGCGGCGAACACGTCGCTGCGCGACGAACGCCCTACGACGATGGAGGCCACCTTGGCGGAGTCCAGGGCCGGAGCGGACGGCGCGCCCGGCGAACACGACAGCGTGGCGAGCAGGAACGGCAGCACGGCGGCTGCGACGAGCGTCCTGCGCAGAGGGTGCGTCGGCCTGTCCGGGCCGGGGCCGCGTCGTCCTGGCGCCGCTGCGCCGTCCGGGCGTCCCGGTCCGGACGGCTTCGAGGGCCAGGAGTCCGACCCGCACCCGGCGTCGATTCGGGCGTGCGTCACGGCCTGGCAGGTTCGAGGCTTCATGCGCCGATGGTTATGCGTTTGGTCTCGACACGCTGACATTGCAGCCGAGTTCTGCTCTTCCGGTGACTCACGGTTGGAGGCCCTGGGTTGGAGCAGGACGAGTTTTGGCGCGGCCACGTTGACGCGTTCCTTCGGCAGCGTGGCTCGCAGCGGGATTACTGCCAGCAGCATGGGATCCCGCCGCGGGAGCTACGCGAGTGGCGGACGCGGTTCTATAGGCCGGTTCGGCAGCGGCCCACGTCGGAGCCAGGCACTGTTCCGGCAAAGGCGGGCATTAGCGATTTCGCTTATGCCCGCCTTTCCGGGCCTGACATCGCCTCAGGGGACGTGACCGTTGCAGTAAAGGTTCGGCGTCGGCGTTCTCGGAAAAACCTGTTATCAAGAATGAATGTCGGCTGCTCTCGGCAGATCGGTGTTCCGTAGTAGGGGCATAGGTCGGGGTGGCGCGGCGCATCGCTTAGATCGCCCTCGTTGGTCCTTTGACGTTCTCGAGAAATACGAGGACCGTGTCATCCACGCTCTAAGGCTGTTCATCTCAAGCATGCTCCCGGCGCGGCGACTTGCATGCTGTGCACGGATCATGGCTGAGGACGCGCTGCCAGAATTGATAGGTCCAGTTTAATGCGGCATGGGAATGGCAAGGAGCAGGAGAGCCGCTCTGTGGGAAGCTGGTTGGCGGGAGGTGGTCTTTTTGTCCTCCTGTACTTCGTCCTGTCCAAAGGGTTGGGGGCCGCGCTGGCTGGGATCGTCCACCGCATGCCGCAGGAGGGCGAGGCGATCCCGCTGGCCATGGTCTTGCCGCGGTATGTCGGCCTTGCCGCGGCGGTGATCGCGGCGACGGCGCTGGTCGCGAGGTGGGACGGCCGCAGGCTGGACGCTTATGGCTTGGCCGACCACCGCTTCCTCGCCCGCTTCGCCTGGGGGTGCTTGGTCGGCCTGGGATCGATCTGCGGTTTCGTGCTCTTCCTCCGGTCGCAGCACCTTCTGGTCATTGCCATGCCCGGCGGGACCGGCGCTCAAGTGATCACGCTCGGCCTGGGTTGGGCCTTCCTGTTCTTCCTTGTCGCGCTGGTGGAAGAAATGCTGTTTCGCGGCTACCTGTTCTTCGCCGCGGCGCGGCGCATCGGCTGGCTGCCCAGCGCGCTGCTGCTCGCGGTCGCCTTTGTCGTGTACCACTGGTGGAATGCGGGCGAGAATGGCGTGGGGCTCGCCAACATCGCGCTGGTCGGGTTGGTGGATGCGCTTAGCATCTATTACACGCGCTCGTTATGGTGGGTTCTCGGTTACCATGCCGCCTGGGATTGGGGCGAAAGTTTCCTGTGGGGTGCGGCGGATAGCGGTAAAATGGTGGAAGGCTATCTGTTCCATGTCAGCCCCACCGGCCCCGCCCTGCTCAGCGGGGGCACGGCCGGTCCCGAAGGCAGCGTGTATAACGTGGTGGTGCTGTTGATCGCGGCGCTGGGCATGGTGCTACGGTGGGGAAGGGGAAACCGGCGCCTAGACGGTGATCAAGCGAGGGTACCCATTTCCTGATGTATGGATCGGCACTGAATGAATATGCCGACGCCAGTAATCACGACCCTGCTGTACACTCGACCTACTACAACCTGCGTCAGAACGACGAGCACATCACGACGGCCGATATCAGCGTGTCAGCACCGGACGCAGGGCTGTTCAACGCTATCTGACGCCCTTGAACTGCAATAGGTTTTCGATGCCAGCGAGTGCTGCGCGGTAGCGGTCCTGGCTGAACGTGTCGGATCGGTTGGCTTTGCCGATGTTGAACGCGA
>JAABUY010003201.1_pt1 | contig 18396 bp, 14 predicted proteins | sample 5560271 | NCBI WGS metagenome assembly JAABUY01 (sample SAMN10711886, study PRJNA513374) | rock metagenome | isolation source: Antarctica rocks | place: Antarctica: Victoria Land, University Valley
CGACGTCGGCTTGGCCCTGGACCCGCGGCTGGTCGCCGGCCGGGACTGGCCCCGCCTCGCCGTCACCCTCGAGCTCGCGTCTCGAACCGGCTACAACGTCCAGGAACACCTCCCCAGACTCGCTGCCCTTGAGCCGCTGCCCGACGAGCAGCCCTCCAGCGCGCTGCGCAGCCGCCTGCTGCGTGAGGTGCCGCAGGCTCGCAGCACCGCGACCCCCGAGGTGCGGCGGGCCGCGGACAGGCAGCGCATCGCCGACAGCGCAGCCGCCCACCTCCGCAACAACGACGACCCCGCCCGCCGCGACCCAGGCCCAAGCGCCCCTGGTCGTGGCCTTGGCCGCTGACGCAACCCCGCAGCCACACCCCGGTTGCGCGGCTGCTGACGAAGCCCCGGCGCGGCGATGTGGTCGTGGTCCACACCCTTGACCGGGTGGGGCGCTCGGTTGCCGCTGATCGGCTGTCAGGCCCTGAAGGCCACCAGGGTCGCAGGGTTCCGCACCTGGCAGAGCCTGGGCCGGCAGGTCCGCAAGAGGGAGCGGGGCATCGCGATCATGCTGGCAGCGCTGGTTGAGGTCGCGGTCCTGGAGCGCGAAGCGTTCAGTCGTAGGACGGGGAAGGTGGTACAGCCATGAGCCGGGCATCCGGTCAGGCGGCGGGAACGAAGACCGGGGGTGCGTTTCGTGGAGTTGGTAAAGCCCTGGCGCGGGGGGAGCGGCTTACGGTGCCGGGCGTGCCAGGCGGAGGTGCAGCTTGACCTGCAGGCCCCGCTGCTGGCTCAGATGCGTCCATTCGTGGAGGCCCATGAACGCACCCTGCACGCCAGCGCGACCCGGCCCGGGACGCCTGACGCGCCCGGGGCGCGCATCCCGCCTGGAACGTCAGGGACCTCGTTAGGGCTGGTGAGGTCGCGCTCGGCTGGCGAAGGTCAGCCGCCGTGCACGCGGGCTTCGAGTAGGGCTTGGCGGTACGGCGGCGGTACGCGGCGGTCCCGACCAGGCCGGTGCGGGTGAGGTCATCGGCGCGGCGAACGACGCCGCTGTAGAGCACGGTGGAGTGTCGGCACAGTTCGGCCAGCTCGTGCACGAGGGCCTGGTCGGGGGTGAGGCCGGCATGTTGCACCCGCCCGACGGTAGCCGCAGGCTCGGACGCCCCCAATGCGGCGACGACTGACCGGGGACCGTCTTGAACGCAGGCGCTGAGGGTCATCCAGGCGGTGACCCCTGGCTCGAGCCCAGGCCGGGCCGTCGGGACCGACCACCCGCAGGACGAGCCAGCACGACAACCACGCTCAGCGACGACCACATCATCGGAGCCGCGAGCCGGCGGTGCTGCACGTACGGGTAGGCCGCTCCCACAGGTCCACGGCCCGCCGCGAGAAGACGTCGAGCACCGCCCGGCGGTCGACCCGACCGCTCTGCGCGTACCAGGCGGCGAGGTCCCACATCGACAGCGCCCGCTTCATCAAGTGCAAGTCTCTCGGGTCCGCCTCGACCCACCAGGTCTCACTGCGGCGCGTCTCCGACTCGAGGACGGCCAGACCCTCGTCGTACCGGAGGAGATTCAGAGACAGCCGCATCGTCATGACGTGGCGTCCCTCGACCGGCCGGACGAGCGCGAACATCGCGATCAAACCAGCCCAGAGGGCCAGGCTGATCGCGATGCCAGTCATCGGCAGATCGGCGCGCTCAGAACCGCGGCTGTCTCGCGGCGAGCAGTGATCAGCGGGCCGGTGATGACCTGCTCGACGTAGGCGGCGAACTTCCGCGACGCCAGCGCCGGCACGTTCTCGGCCACGAACGCCAGCGGCCGCACCGCCCGGACGAACGCCGGCCAGCCGTCCCGCGGGTCCAGCTCGCCCTGCTGGCGGCCCGCACGGAGAACGTGCTGCACGGCGGGCCGCCGTGCAGCACGTCGACCTCACCGCGCCACACCCGCCGGTCGACCCCGTACACGTCGCCGCCTGCGGCGGATTGTCGTGGGAGTCCTTGGAGTGCCCGTAGGTGCCGAGCCCGATCCGCTCGGCCCTCCGGAGAGTTCGCAGCCTGGCCCGAAGCGAACTCTAGCCCGACCGCGAACAGCACCAGCACCGCGCACAGCATCGACCAGCCGAAGCGACGCAGGCTCGGAGCGTCCCCCGCCTCCTCGTCCTGGGACCAGGGCCTTGGGCACACCAGCAGGTTGCTCCCCACCCACGCCCGCCGGTCGGTTCACAGCACACCGAGCTGAGCAGCCACGTCGTGGGCCAGTCGCCCGTCCTGCGCGACCAGCAGCAGGGCGTGCGGCGCGCGGGCGCACAGGATCGTCACATCGGCACGGTGTGCCGTCCACGGCCTGGCCGGACCCTGCAGCCGCTGCGCTCCGACGGCAGTGGGAGACGGCTGCTTGGACAAGTACACGACCAGCCGCCGGCCGGCGCTGTCCTGGTAGGCGTAGCCGTCCACGGCCAGACCGTCGTAGCTGCCACCGGTAGCGCCGACTGGCAGCGGCTGCAGTCGGCTGAGGTCAGTGGCCCCCGCCGTCGGCAGCTGGCGGCCCGGCAGGTCGTGTGCCCGGTAATCGGCGACGGCAGCGACCAGCGCGGGCCGGTCCGCCCCGCCGTCTTGTGTCCGGTTGCGCGTACCCGGGCCAGACAGCGTCGCGGACAGGGACAGCAACGTCAGCACTACGGCGACGGCCAGGGCCACGGCCAGGATCGCGCGCCTGCCTCAACGGCTGCGGGCAGACCGGCGCTCCTCCACCGGTACCCAAGCCGCGGCCGCCGGACGGAGCGTTCCGGTCGTGCCGACTCGCTCTGCTCCTCCGCGAGCACCAGGCCGCGGATCCGCTCGCGCAGCTGCGCGGGTGCCACGACACGTCCGGCTTCAGCGAGCTGGCGCCCCTGCTGAACGGCCTGCAGCTCGTGCCAGCACAGCTGGCAGTCCATCAGGTGGTCGGAGAACGCCGCTCGCTGCTCGGAGCCGAGCCCACCTGCCAGGTACGCGATGACCTCGCGCTCCGGGTCATGCGCCATCGCCGGTCACCTCCTGCTCCAGCAGGAGCGCCGCGAGCGCCTGCGGCCGCGGTGGACCCGCGCCAGCACCCTCCCGCGCGGACAGCCCAGTACAGACGCAACCTCGCTCGCCGTGAAGCCACTCAGGTCCATCAACGTGACGACCTGCCGTTGTTGGGCAGGCAGCCGAGCAAGGCCCAGGTGAACCCGTTCGGCGTCGAGAGACGCAAGCGCGGTCAGTGCGGTGTCCTGAGCGGCCGGCAGGGCCGCGAGCCAGGCCTCGGCCTGCACCTCGACCGGGCGGGTTGCCAGCCGGCGGTGCCCGGACCGGGCCGCGTTGCAGATCGTCGCGGACCAGGCCGCCGGGGCCTGCGGGGGGGCACCGGCGCCAGCCGCGCAACGCGAGCAGGCACGTCTCCTGCACTAGGTCCTCCGCGTCCTGGCTGGAGGCACTCAGGCCACGGGCGAGGTTGTAGATCCGGTCGAGGGAAGTGCTGAACTCCTCGTCGCCCATGACCCTCTTCCGGTTCAACGCCCTCGCACTAGTCCCTTGCTTAGGACGCGGATGCGCGCCAAGCGATTGCACCGGGACTCACAGGGAGGCGAGAGGTCGGTCGCGCCGGACCGCAGGAGGAGCAGCGCGCGGACCCACAGCCCGTACGCCCGATGAGGACGAGCATCGCGCCGCCGGCTTGCTCGACCCGCCGACCGTGCCGTCCCAGCCAGAAGACCGCCACGACCCTCTGCCGAGCAGCAAGCCCACCGCCAGCAGCGGCCGCCCGAGGCCGATGGACTGCCAGAACGCCAGGAACGCGCCGCGACCCGGTCAGGCCGCGCTGCCAGCCGCCGACAGCGTCAGGAGCGAGGCCAACGTCGGCCCGATGAAGCGGCCGCCGTCCTGTGTGCGCGCATTCGCACGCGGCTGCTCGTGTTGAACGTCGATCCCCAGCTGGTGATGGACACTGCCACGTCGTTGCGGTTACCAGACCGGCCGTGCAATCGCCCGGGCCGCTCCCGCGTCCCTTGGATGGGACGACCGTGACAACGCTCAAGGAGCAACCATGACCAGCACGGCCACCCACAGCGGCGCGACGGCCAACGCCGCCACCCAGAGGGAGCGACAGCTGCTGCAGGGGCCGTGGGGGGCGTACGAGCTGCGTCCGGTCCGGCAGCCCTGAGCTGTTGACCGCCGCCACCGACGTCGGCTACCTCGCCGCGTTCGGCGGGGGCCTGATCTCGTTCCTGTCCCCGTGCGTCCTACCGATAGTGCCGGCCTACCTGTCGGTCATCACGGGGCTGGACGTCGCGGAGATCGAACGCGGCAACCGGCATCAACAACGCCGGATCGCCCGGGACACCAGCTTGTTCATCCTGGGCTTCGCGGCCGTCTTCATTGCCCTTGGACTCACCGCGACGGCCGTGGGCCACGCCTTGCTGCGCTCGCAGACCACGATCACCCGGGTCTCGGGTCTGCTGGTCCTGTCGTTCGCCCTGTTCCTACTGGGATCGTTGGTGCTGCGGGCACCCTGGCTCTATCAGGAGAAGCGCTTCCACCCCACGCTGAGCAGGTTCGGTCCATTCGCGGCGCCGATAGCCGGGGCCGCCTTCGGCTTCGGGTGGACGCCGTGCATCGGACCCATCCTCGGTTCGGTCCTGGCACTGGCCGCGACCCGAGGCAACGCCGCGCAGGGCGCCGCGTTGCTCGCCGTGTACTCGGCCGGGCTCGGCCTGCCCTTCCTGGCGACCGGCCTGGCGTTCGGACGGCTGGCCGGCGCCTTCGGCTGGGTCCGACGTCACTTCACCGCTCTCACCGTCGCCTCGGCTACCTCGCTGGCGTTCTTCGGTGCGCTGCTCACCCTGAACCGGCTGACCTGGGTCACCAGCCAGCTCCAACTCGCGCTCGGCCATGTCGGCCTAGGCCGGCTCATCTACCTCGGCTGACGACCGGACGGAAGGAACACCATGACAAACCGTACTCACAGCAGCAGACCGGGCAAGCCCGGAACCGGCCGTGGAGCCGCGGCCCGCCGGGCGGCGAGCCGCCGCAAGCAGATCCGCCTGGCGCTCGTCGCCGGTGGCGTCGCCGTGGTCGTCGCCGTGGCCTTCCTCGCCTTTCGCGGCAGCAGCCCCGGGACCGGCGTGACAACGCCCACCGCGTTCTCGCTGCCAACGCTGAACGGGACCGGCCAGGTCACCCTGGCGAACTTCCGAGGCAAGCCCACGGTCGTCAACTTCTTCGCATCTTGGTGCTCGGCGTGCGACCGGGAGCTGCCTGGCTTCAAAGCGGAGGCCGACGCACTCAAGGGCAAGGTCAACTTCATCGGGGTCGACTCGCTCGAAACCGGCGACAAGAACTTCATGCCCAACCGGCATCACCTCGTCGGCTCGTTCGCTGCCCTCGCGCACGACGTTGCCGGGGCGAACGGAAGCGGCCTGCATGACGCGCTCGGCGGCGGGAACAGCATGCCGCTCACCGCCTTCTACGACGCGAACGGGACCCTGCTCGACGTACAACGCACTGCCCTTGAACCACAGGTCCTGCACGACAAGCTCGCCGGCCTCTACCACCTGTCGACGTAGCCCCGCCGCCCGCCGCTGACCAGGCGGTTAGCAGTTTCTAACCATCCCTCAGCCCGCCCCCGGCCTGTTCTCCTGCCGCCACCTCGCAGCTGCACTCCAGGGCGTCCAGTAGCGCCTCGCCGCGCGGTGATGCCCGGGCATCGCCGTCGGCGCACGCTGCTCGGCCCTTCACTGACCAGGGGACTTTCATGACGAACAACCTGCCCGCGTTGCTGGAGTACGTGATTCCGTTCGCGATGGCTGCGTTCTTGGCCCGCTACCGGGAACCGACGGTGAGCGTGTACCGCCGTGACCTGCTCTGCTGGCGGCCGGTGGCTGCTCGTCGCATGGTGCCACCTACGAGTCGACATTGTGTGGTTCACCCAGTTCCGGATCCAGAACGCGACAACCACCCGTCGATCCTGCACCGGCCATGACGTCAGCGAGATCGGCACTCCACCCGAACAGGCACGGGGTAGGTGTCGGCGTCTGACCGGCACCCAGGCAGTCCACAGACCCACCGGCTATCGGTCTGCAATCCCACTCGGCTGTCAAGGTTCGGTACGGGCACGACGGAGGGTCGGCAGGTAGGTGACACCGGCTCAGTTCCGCTACGGCGGGCGTCGTGTCGACGACGCAGGTGCGGTAGAAGCCGGCGACGACGGACAGCCTCCGGGAGACGGTGCAGGCGGCTTGGAACCGGCGAACGTCCTGCATCCAGCGCAGGCAGAACTCGAGATCGTGGCGATGGCAGGCCAGTGGCGCCAGCCGACGCTCCTGATATCACCCGAGGAGCACCCGCAAATCAGACCGGTGTACTCACGGAAGGCGCCGCGATAGCGCGACAAGTGCGCCACGCACGGTGAGGCTGAGCTCGCACGAGTCAGCCGAGGGGCGGTCGACAGCCGCCACTCCGCCAGGGTGCGCCGCTCCGGCGAGCTCTGCAACCGTGGTCATGCGGCGCGTTGGGCTCGACGCCGGACGACGTTCCGGCTGGAGGTGCCGATCATGTCGGCGATGACGACTCCAGCGCCGACCTGGTGCTCGCGGCGCTGATCCTGAACTGACAGTGCTGTCATGCATGTGCTGACGCACGACCTGTTGGATGAACGACAGCGCCCGTTGCTCCTCATCGGCGCGGGCCAGGTCCGCCTGACCGCGCTTCGTGGTGTTCGCCGAGAAGAACCGCCGGCTGGGCGCCACACCCTGCGACCCAGCCGCGCCCTGCGGTCGGCTCGGCACGGCCGACAGACCGAACGGCTGACCCGTTCCACCCCGAAATCATCAGGGTCCTCGACAAGCGCCTCGGGAGCATCCCGAACTTCCAGCGGGCACGCGGCGCCCTCAAGCTCCTCGCGGAGGTCGTCGCCGACCTGTGGAACAAGGACGGCGACACCGAGGTCATCAACGTCGCGGATATCAACCTCGGCCGCCTCGGCATCCTCAACCACCTCACCGTCGCGATCGACCGGGATGCGTTCTCGGGCGTCGCGAAGGTCGACCTCATCGGCCCGGACGCTCACTGCCACACGGTCGACGTCACCAGGTTCCCGGGCAAGCCGCCGTTCGCGACCCGCGCCGCCACCACCGTGTACCTGCACTCGTTGGAGATGCGAACCGGCGTAGGCGCCGGCCGCAGCGAGTACGTCGTCGGGACCCTGCGGACCGGGGAGGACCCGGAGGTCCTCGACGAGGCCCTCACCGACGCCGAACGGATCTGCTGGCACCTGACCTACGACGGCACACGCTGGCGCTTCCACACCGAGCCGAACGTCAACAAGATCGTCGAGGACGGCAAGCGGGACGTCCCGAACACCCGGGTCAGCGAGGAGACGAAGGCCCTCATCGCGAAGTCGTTCACCAGCGACGCCGGAGTCACCGCCGTGGTCTTCCCGAGCAGCCCCGGTGAGGTCCCGGACGAGGCGAGGCTCCGCGTCGTCGCGTTCGACTACGACCACCTCTCCGTCAACGGCACCGACGCCGCGAAGGCCCCGCACCAGGTCATCGAGCTGCGCGACCGGGCCGGCGCGGCCGGAAGCCTACGGGCATACCGCAACGCCGTCGTGTTCGTCGTCGCCGACACGAACGCCGTCGAGGACCTCAAGGACCGCGTCCGGTCGCAGCTCGCCCTGGAAGCCCTCGTGACGGAGCCGGGCCGCCTGGCGACGTTCGCGGGTGAGGTCAAGGCCAAGGTCCGGTCCATGTACGACGACAGCGGCCTGAACGCCCGGATCGCCGTGACCCGCTGCTACAAGCACGTCTACTACCCGGTGAAGGACGCCAGCAGCGACCACCTCGCACACAGGGAGCTCCCGGCCGCGCAGAAGGGCGACACGGCGAAGAGCGTCGTCCGCACGGTCCGCGAGCTCCTCGTCAACGAGGGGAAGGTCCGCACCGAGCCCATCCCGACGAACTGGCTCAAGCAGCGAGCCTGGGACAAGCCCGAGTCGACCACCACGAAGAAGATCGTCGACTGGTTCTGGCGCGACCAGGCCGCCCTGCTCCTGCTCGACCCGACGCTACTCACCGACGCCATCAAGAAGGGCATCGCCAACGACGGCTGGGTCTACTACGACACCCTCACCGAGAAGGCGTACAGCGCGACGTCGGCCACGCCCGCGATCCAACTCGCGGACACCGCCGAGCTCTACACCGCCGACGAAGCGGCCACGAAGGGCATCCTGGGCCGCGCGCCGTCCCTCGGGGACGTCCTGGCGAGCGTCAGCCCTGCGACCACCGGCCCGGCCCTGCGCGCCGCCCTGGAGGACCGCTGCCAGAAGGAACCGACCAAGACGCAGGTCGCGGACCAGCTCGCGGAGGCGTTCCGGCAGGGCAAGCTCGTCGTCACCGACGTCACGCCGGCCGCGGGCGTGAAGGCCCTCGGCGTGAAGGAGATCCGCGAGCGCAGCCTCGATGCCTTCCACGCCCTCACCAAGGCCGAGGCCGACAGGATCGGCGTCGAGTCCGCCATCGCCAAGCCGCCGTCCAAGCGCATCGACGCGAAGACCGGACAGGCCGGTGTCGCCCTCGGCAAGTTCCGCGACGAGCTCACAGACAAGGCCAAGCCACTCACCGAGATGCGCCTCACCGTCCGGGCGGAGTCCGGCGGCGGCATGCAGGACTTCGACCTGCTCGGCATGGCCCTCGCGCAGATGCCCAAGCAGCAGATCACCGTCTCGGTCGACCTCGCAGCGTCCCTCCCCGGGCTGGAAGGTGTCGTCGAGGTCCGTCTGGCAGGCGACAAGGCCAAGTACCAGCAGGCCAACACGAAGCTCGGCCCGCTGCTCAAGGCAGCCAACGAAGTCGACGGCACCCTCACCCTGACGATCGACTTCGGAGAAGGGGGCATTCAGGCAACGGACCCCGCACTCGCCCACGTCGACAGCGTCATCCGAAACCTCGGACCGTCTGAGCTGACCATCGAAGGATCAGTCGCGTGAGCGCCCGAGCCCCCAGGACAGCCGTCGGCGCGGTCGCCCGGGTGGGCGTGCGGGCCTTCCGCCTCAACCTGGTCCCCGCCCCGGCCAGGCCCGGCGAAGGCGACCGGTACGGCATCCGGCTGGAGGAGGCGTACGCCGACGGAGAGCGAACCCTCGCGGCCACCGTCGCCAGCGCCACCCCCCTGCAAACCTCCCGCGTCCTCGACGCCCTCGTCGCAGCAGTCCGCGGAAGCGGCCACCAGGCCGGTGTCCTATCCGCGACGAGGAAGAAGCCCATCCCGCTCGACGAGGCAGCGGGCGTGCGGCTCGCGCTCACCCTCCTGGCGGCACAGCCCGTCAGTAAGCCAGAGCGCATCCGGCACATCGTGTCCGGCGTCTCCCTGATGAGCACCGAGGAGACCTACTACTGGTATGCGAAGGCCGTCGGGCCGGACGCCGAGCGGGTCCGCCGAGCACTGCGGCTGTTCCTGGCGGAGGAGTGACCGTGCCCAGCCGGCGTGCACTCATCGAGGACTGGTTGCCGATCAAAGAACTCGGCATCGAATCGCGGCGTGAACGTGCAGTGTCTTCGACCCTGCCGCCGATCTCACGCTTGCATGTGTGGTGGGCTCGGAGGCCCCTAGCGGCCTCCGTTGCTGTGATGCTGGGCGGATTGCTGCCGGCGTGGGACGAGGATGTCGAGGCGTTTCTCAGGGCGTACCTGATTGAGCTACCAGCCAATGACCGGGATGCCGTACTGCGGCTCCGCCCCGCCTTGCTGCCGCGACGCATCCACCGTGAGCCGTCGGAAGCCTGGTACAGGGACTTGCTGCTTCACCAGACTGGGATCTGGGGTGACCCCGTGGCGGCGCGCCGGATACTCGATGCCGCGAATGCCAACGGCTCGAAGCTTCAGGGCAACGGCTATGGCTACAAGCAGGGGTACAAGAATCAGGTCGGAAGGCCGCACGTTGAACTACTTCACGCGCTGCTTCGCTGGGCGTGGGGAGGCGACCTGCCATTGGTGCTCGACGCCACAGCGGGAGGAGGCTCCATCCCCTTCACAGCGGCACGGCTCGGCATTCCCACGCACGCGAACGACTTGAACGGCGTCGCCGCGGCCGTGCTTGAGGCGGGTGTCCAGATACCCTCGGCCTACGGCCTAGACCTGATGGCGGACCTAGAGAGCTGGGGCAAGGAACTCGTTGGCCGAGTGGAAGCCAGCCTGAAGCCGTTCTTTCCCCTCACAGGCAATGAGAGCGTTATCGCCTACATCCACGTCAACGCAGTGGCGTGCCCCCGGACGGGCCGCTTGGTGCCCTTGCTGCCGGACCTTTGGTTGCGCAAGGAGCCTGGAAAGCAGGTCGCGATTCGCCTGACGACCGAGGCGGCCGGAGTCGAGCTACGCCGCCCCATCTTCGAGATCGTGCGAGGGTCAGACATAGACTTCGATCCCAGCCGCGGCATCTTGACTCGCGGTGCTGCGGGTTCACCGTATGACGACATGGTCATCGACGGCGCGTACATCAAGGCGGAAGCGAAAGCCGGCCGGATGACCCAGGTCATGTACGCCGTTGCTGTGCGCAAGGGCGACCACGTGCGCGACTTTCGCGTACCGAATGACAGCGACGTTGCTGGCCTTGAGGCGGCCAATGCAGAGTTCGGGCTATGCCGTGGTGACTGGGAGCGAGAGGGACTTATCCCCGTCGAGGAGATATCCACCGTCAGCAACTATGACCGCGGGCATCGGATGTACGGCATCAACACCTGGGCCGACATGTTCACTCCCCGACAGTTGCTGGTCCACGGAACCTTCACTCGGGAGTTCCTTGCGATCGTCCCAGAAGTGCGGGCTGCAATGGCACCGGAACGCGCGGACGCCGTTCTGACCGAACTGGCTCTGCTGCAGGGTAAGGCGATCAACTGGAACTCCCGCGCCTCGTCGTGGAACCAGATGCGGCAGGGGTTGCGTTCCACCTTTGACAAGCACAACTTCGCGTTCAAGTGGACATTCGCGGAGTTTGAGGGCGCGTCTGCGCTCTACCCGTGGACGATGCACGTCATTGACAACTATCGCCAAATCGCTGAACTCCTGGACGGCACAGGCGTCGACGCGACCGACGGTGCCCGCCTGGATCGATCTGTGACCGTGACTCAGGGCAACGCAGCCGATCTCGTGTCTGTCGCCAGCAAGAGCGTCGCCCACTTGTGCATGGACCCGCCTTACTACGACAACGTGATGTACGGGGAACTGGCCGACTTCTTCTACGTCTGGGAGAAGCACACGCTGGGACGCATCCGTCCCGAGTTGTTCTCCCTGGAGACCTCGGATGTGGACAACGAGGCGGTGGCGAACCCGGCTCGCTTCGCAGCACTCGGTCCGCGCAAGAAGGCACTTGCGGATGCCGACTACGAGGCCAAGATGACTGCCATCTTCGCTGAAGCGCGTCGCGTGATGCGTGACGACGGAGTCTTGTCCGTCATGTTCACGCATAAGCGTGCGGAGGCATGGGACACGCTGGGTATGGGTCTCCTGCGCGGCGGCTTCACGATCGAGACGTCGTGGCCTGTGAACACGGAGGCTGAACACTCGCTGCACCAGAGCGGGGTAAATAGTGCGGCCAGCACGATCATGCTGGTTTGTCGCAAGCGAGAACAAACTGGCGTGGACGCGCGTGACATCTACTTGGAAGACATCGAGGGCGAGGTCCGCCGCGTTGCGCGCGAGGCAGTAGCGCGCTTCCGGGACGACGGCATCGACGGCGTCGACCTGATGCTCTCGGCGTATGGGCCCACGCTGGGGGTCGTCAGCCGTCACTGGCCCGTCTACAGCACACAAGCAGACGGTGACGGGCGCGCCCGATTGCTGCGCCCCGAAGAGGCGCTCGATATCGCTAGGTCGGAGATCGTGAGAATCCAGCGCGCACGGCTCGTCGGCTTTGCAGTGGAGTTCGATCCACTGACGGACTTCACGATCACCTTCTGGGATGTGATCCGAGATGACACAGCGACGTTCGACGAAGCTCGGCGACTGGCGCTCGCCGTTGGTGGCCTGAGTGTCGATGAACTGGAGCAGGCTCGGATCCTTGTGAAGCAGGCGGGGACGGTCCGCCTCCTAGCTCCAAAGGAACGTGTTCGTCCCCGTTTGTCCGACGAAGGAGAGCCGGGTGTTCGCGCGGCCGCGACGTCGTTCTCCCGCTTGATAGATGCCGTCCACACCGTCTGCTACGTCGCGGACGAGGACGGTCTCGGTAGCGCGAAAGCACTCATGGACCGAACTGGCATGTCGAGCGACAACCGCTTTCAGGCGGTTGTCCAGGCACTCGTCAACGCCGTCCCGCGCGTGCGCACCAAGGGCACGTTCGTACTGCCGCTGGCGGGCAGTCTGGATCGAGTCGTCACTGCCTACTTCCCCGACGTGACAGTGCCCGCTGATCCGGTGGAGGAGCTGCTGGCCGAGCAGGGCGACCTATTCTCGACCACCTCGGCGTGACCGGGCCGTTTGACCTCGCCTGGCCAATGGTCGAGGTAGCGGTGGATGTCAGCTCCCTCACATTGCCAGCGTCAGACTTCCAGCAGGTGCCGTTGCAGGTCGCCTACTCGACAGGCGAGCAACCGTTGACTCGCTTCTACGTGCCTTTGCTGGCGCGGGCGAAGGAGTACAAGCGGCTGGTGGGCTACTTCAACGCGCAGGTCCTCGCCCGGGCGGCCGCCGGCTTCGCGCCGTTCGTTGCCCGGCGCGCCCACATGCAGCTCGTCGTCGGCGCTCAGCTCTCTGACGAGGACGTCGACGCCGTTCTGCGCGGCGAGTCTCTCGACAAGGTGGTCGTGGAGCGCCTCACGCTGGAGCCGCTCACCGAGGGCGTCAGCATCGTCCAGCGAGAACACCTCCGCCTGTTCGCGTGGATGCTCCAAGAGGAACTGCTGGAACTGCGGGTGGGCGTGCCGGTCGACGCGGTGGGCAAGCCACTGCGACCTGAGCAGGCGCGGCGCTACTTCCACTCAAAGTACGGGCTGTTCACCGACGACCTCGGTCGTCAGGTCGCGTTCTCCGGCAGCGACAACGAGACAGTCGCCGGGTGGACGGGCAACCACGAGACGTTCCAGGTCTACTGCTCCTGGCACGACCAAGTGTGGTCGATGTACGGCGCCGACATCACGAAGCGCCTGGAGCAGCACTGGGACGGAACCCCGGACGCCGGCTGGGCGGTCCTGACGGTCCCGACGGCCCTGCGGCAGCACCTCATCAACATCGTGCCGGCCGGCTGGACCCCGCCGTCACAGGACGCGGACCCCAGGCTCCGCGAGTTCGACGTCCCCGACGACCCGATGGGCGGCGGTCAGGTCGTGGGTCCCCCTGGGGGGAATGACGAGGACCCGGTCGACGACGACCCGGACGTCAAGGCGAACGCCATCGAGGCTGACCGCGTCCGGTTGCTGGAGATGTTCAACGCGCCGCTGAGCCGCACGATGGTCGGTGTGGCGAGCGCCGGCGCCGTGCCCTTGCCGCACCAGCAACTGATTGCTGTGCGAGCTGTTGAGACGTTCCCGCGCGGGTACCTGCTCGCGGACGAGGTCGGGCTCGGCAAGACCATCGAGGCTGGCCTCGTCGTCCGCGAGCTAATCCTGTCTGGGCGCGCGGAGACGGCCCTGCTGCTGGTTCCAGCGAGCGTCCAGTCGCAGTGGCAGGAGGAGCTCCACGAGAAGCTCAGCCTCGACGTCCCGCGCTACGAAGGCGGGATGTTCCTTGATCGGCACAACCGGGAGGTGCCGGTCGAGCCGACGGCCAACCCGTGGAGCGCGTTTCCGGTCATGCTCGCTTCCTCTCACCTGGCGCGCCGGCAGGACCGCCGGGCGCAGCTCCTCGCGGCGGCTCCATGGGACATCGTCCTGGTCGACGAGGCGCACCACGCACGCCGACGTGGCATCAAGGCGACGGGCACCCCGAACACGTTGCTGTCGATGCTGCAGGAGATGCGCGGCGCCGGCGCGTGGAAGGCGCTGTACCTGGCCTCCGCGACGCCGATGCAGATGGCCCCGCACGAGGCGTGGGACCTCATCGAGCTCCTCGGCCTGCCAGGGGAGTGGGCGGAGTCCGCGGAGAAGTTCGTCCGGTACTTCGGCGAGCTCCGGCGGCCGCTGGACGAGCGGGACTGGGCCCTGCTGTCGCACATGCTGCGGGACCAGATCGACGCGCCGGACGCCGTCAACGACGAGGCCCTGCGCACGAGAGTCGTCGACGAACTCGGACCTGTCCTGTCGCGCGCCGTCCTCAAGCTCCACCAGCCGCCCGCGCCGACCCGTCACCGCGTCCAGGGATGGAAGCTCAAGCAGGGCGAGCTCGCGGACGACTGGCTGCGCGCCCACACGCCCATGCGGGACCGCGTGTTCCGGCACACCCGCGGGACGATGCGGCAGTACCAGGCGCAGGGCCTGCTGCCCGCGGACCTCGTCATCCCGAGGCGCACCATCCGTGATGAGTTCATCCAGCTCAGCGACGCCGAGCGGGCGCTGTACGAGCGGATCGACGCCTACATCAGCCGCTACTACAACGCCTACATGGCCTCCACCGGCAACCAGGCCCTCGGCTTCATTATGACCGTGTACCGGCGGCGCCTGACGAGCAGCTTCCGGGCCGTCAGCCTGTCCCTGCAACGCCGCCGGAAGGCCCTCGCCGCAGGCAAGGCGCTCGCGATCGCGGACCTCCTGGACGCCGACGACAAGAACGTCACCGAGGATGACACCAGCGGGGAACTGCCCGGCTACACCGACCCGATCTCCGCCGACCTGCTCACCGCGGAGATCGCGGAACTCGACTCGTTCATCGCCGACATCGAGGCGCTCGGCGGCCAGGACACCAAGGCCGACCAGCTCTACGCCGACCTCACCGACGCGCTCAACAGCGGCTACGACAGCTACGTGATCTTCACCCAGTACACCGACACGATGGACTACCTCCGGGAGCGCATCGCCGGGTCGTACGCCCGAGTCGCCTGCTACTCCGGACGCGGCGGCGAGCAGTGGGACCCCGACACGTCCACGTGGAAGAAGATCACCAAGAACGAGCTCAAGCAGAAGTTCCGGGACGGCGACATCCGGGTCCTCCTCGGCACCGACAGCATGAGCGAGGGCCTGAACCTCCAGACCTGCGGCCGGCTGTTCAACTACGACATGCCGTGGAACCTCATGCGCGTCGAGCAGCGCGTCGGACGTGTCGACCGAATCGGCGCGACGTATGAACTCGTCACGGTCAGCAACTACTTCTACGCCGACACGGTCGAGCAGAGCATCTACACGTCCATCAAGGACGACTTCGGGGACTTCACCGAGATCGTCGGCGACGCGCAGCCGGTCCTGGCAGCGACCGAGCAGGCCATCAAGGCCGCGGCGATGACCGGTGACCGCAGCAAAGTCCAGGCCGCGATCCAGCAGATCAAGGACAAGGTGAAGGTCGCGACCAGCGGGGACGTCCGGCTGTCCGATGCCGAAGAGGCGACCATCGCCATCCCCGAGCTGCACCCGAGCGCGGCCCTCGCGGACCTTGCAGCCGTGATGCGCGGGAACAAGGCACTGAGGGATTGGCTGGTCCAAGACCCAATCGACGCCGGACTCTGGGAACTGAGGCTCCCTGACACGGAACCCAGCCTCATCGCCTTCGACAGGGCCACGGTGGACAGCAGCACCCGTGACGTCACCCTGTTCACCTGGGGCACCGATGAAGCCCGCACGCTCCACAGCCTCCTGGCTACCGACACGGCACTGGTCGCGGAGGACAACGCGCCCAACTGGGCGGGCGAGCTCATCCCAGACGAGACGAAGCTGCCGTACTAGTGCCGCGGTAGCGAAGTAGATGGACGCTTGGCTCTGGGGATGTCAGCGTCTTTGGTCCATCTGCATGAATGTCGAGAGCTCGTGCGGCCGAGCCGCCGAGGCGTTGGCGACTGGCTCGGTGGGCGGCTCGCTCACTGCTGCTCCTGCGCTCCTCGGCCGAGCCGGGCGGCCAAGGCATAGGTGGCGTGGCGGTCGAGGCTGTTGCGGGAGCGGTCGTAGCGGCGAGTGGTGCGGGGGTCGGCGTGGCCGGCGAAGTCCTGCACGTCCCGGAAGGGCACGCCGGCGTTGAGTGCCGCGGTGATGGCGCTGTGGCGAAGGCTGTGGGGGCTGAGGCGGTCGGCAGCTGGCAGTCCGGCGTTGCGGGCGAGTCGCTGCACGAGGCGCCAGACACTCGGCTCGCCCAGTCGACTGCCCTCGCGGTTGAGGAAAATCGCCCCGTCGGCGCGCTCGGCCAGATATGCCTCGAGCGCGCGACTCGTGGCTGGTGCCAAGGCTTCGGTGCTGCGCTTGCCGCCCTTGCGGGTCAGCTCGAGCACTCGGTGGCCGAAGTCGTACGTGAGGTGCTCGACGTTGCGAGACAGGGCCTCGCCGACTCGTAGCCCGTTGAGCGCCAGCAGCGTGATCAGCGCCGCCGAGCGAGGCCCGTCCGCCTCGGCGGTGGCCAGCAGCTTGATGAGCTCGGCCTCGTCGAGGCCCACGGTCGTTGAGTGCTCGGAGACCTTGGGGCGCTTCACCCGCACGACGGGGGAGGCGTCGATGAGCCCGGCGTCGACGACGGCGTAGTCGTAGAGGCCCGACAGGCACGACATGCGTCGCGCAACCGTGGCGGCGGCAGCGGGCTTGCCGGTGCGGGGCTGGGGGAGTTCAGTCTGCTCGGCGATCCAGCGATCGATGTGGTGGCGCTGGGCCTCAAGCGGCGCGACGCCAACGCTGACACACCACGCGTACCAGGCCTTGATGTCGTTAAAGTAGGCCCGGCGGGTGTGGCCCCGGAAACTTACGAGAAACGCCGCGGCGAGGCGCCAGGCTGGGTCGGCGTCGAGCTCGGGGACGCCGAGCGCCGCTTGGGGGAGGCGGTCGAGGGGCTTGACCGGGGAGCGCGGTACTACGTCGCTCACTTGCTCATCTCGCTGATCAGCGTGTCGAGGCCCTCGTGGAGAGCCGGCATGACGGTGGTCAGGAGCGCAAGAACGCGACGAGCGAGTGCGGTTGTCTCGTGCGCGAGGTTCTGACTGTCGGTGTAGTTGCGCAAGCCGCCCGACAAGCGCCACGAGCCGGGTGAGTACTCGACCCAGGGGTTGGTGAGCCGGACACCGGCGACACCAAAGCTTTGCGGTCGCCGTCGGTGGTAGTGGGAGCCACGCTGGCGCTCGAGGTCGCTCCAGGCCGAGTTCTGGAGCAACGTAGTCAGCGGACCAAGGACTTCCGCCAGATGCGGCCTGCTCTTGGCGACCCGACGCAACTGCCGGGCGGTGACGGAGTTCAGCGAGAGCCAGTCCTTGGGCTCCGGCGAGCCGACCGGCATCCATGTGCCGAGCCCGTCGAACAGGCTCGGGTGCAGCGATCGATCCAGCGCCAATGCCCGCCCGGTAATGTTGGCCAAGGCGTGGCCGGTGCCCATCAGGTAGTAGGTCGCCAGCTCCGCCATGGCGCGGTGGCCCATCTCGTTGCCGGCGTTGCTGGCTCGGCCTTGAGCCCTGGACTCGTCGAGACTGACGCCCTTGCGGTAGGCGCTCCACGCCTCGGCTTCCACGGCTGCAGCCAGCGCCATGGCGAGCTGTTCTCCGGTGCCTGCGATCAGGCCGGCCAACTCGTGGGGCCGGCCGCGGTCGACGTTGCGCATGACAAAGCGCACCTCCCACCACTCGGCGAACGCTCCGGTCTGTTGCCAGTCCAACGCAACCTGCTGGGTGGCTCGACACCAGTCCTGACCGGAGAGGTCCCGGAGCTGATCCTCGGACACCTCGGCGGCCAGTCGCATGGGCACGACAGAGACGACCTTGTGGTGGGAGTCTTCCTCGGGCATGCTCACGAACGCAGGATAATGCCCTTTATCCTGCGCTCTGAGAGGCCCGCCGGGGGAAGTGGAGCGCTCACCGCTCGGTCTTGTCGCGGTGGTTCCAGCGCAAGGGCTGCTGAGGAGCGCTCCGATGGCGGCGCCGTCAGACCCGCCCGCCGTGTACCCGTCCCTCGCCGCGCCTCGGCGCGCCCTAGTGCCCGCGCTGCCTTAGTACGGAGACGAAGGTCCAGCAGAGCAGCATGATGTCAAGCCACAACGACCAGTTGTACATGTAGTGGTTGCCGCGGCTCACCTGCTCTCTCAAAGAACTGTCTCCTCTCATGCCCTCTATCTGCGCAAGGCGTGAGACCAGGCGGGAAGCCGGCACGCTTGGCATAGCTTGGAATCCGAGACGCGAACCGCTCGTAGTGCCCGGTGATTCGGGCCGCGGCCCTACGAGGGTCATGTCGCCCCGTGACTGGTCAGGTCCTTCTTTCACCGGTTGACGGATTGGTCTGGTTTTCGTTGCGCGGATTGCGGTGTGGCAGTGGTGAAAGTGCCTGCGGCGCAGGGAGAATGGGTGTGTGCCTGAGGACTTGT
>JAABUY010003202.1_pt1 | contig 18391 bp, 22 predicted proteins | sample 5560271 | NCBI WGS metagenome assembly JAABUY01 (sample SAMN10711886, study PRJNA513374) | rock metagenome | isolation source: Antarctica rocks | place: Antarctica: Victoria Land, University Valley
GCCACAGGGCCACGCGCTTTAGCGAGGAGGGCGGCGTGATCGCCCTGGTGTGCGCCCGGTGCGGCGAGCGCCTGAGCTACAACCCCGGTGCGGGCCACGTCGACGGCCCGGCCGCCTACGGGACGTGCCGCGCCCGGTTCACCCCGAGCCGGGCGGCAGCCCTGGCCGAGGGGGACGACAACGGGGGACAGCTCCCCCTCTTCGGGGATACTAACGGATAGCGAAGGAGGTGACCAGTGAAAACCTATCGCGGCTACACCGACACTGACGAGACCGTAGGCGGGCCGAATGGTCCGGCCCTTGTCTACGCGGAGGGCCGCGCCCCTTACCCCCTGCGTCACCTCATCGTACATAGCCCCTCCGGTATGGCGTGGGGCTACGGCGGGAGCGGCGCGGCGGACTTGGCGCTCACGGTTCTGGCCGACCACCTCGGGGAGGCCGAGGCGATCCCGGCGCACGAGCGGTACGACCACGTCATAGCCGAGCGGATACAGGACACGCGGGCGTGGGCGTTGCACCAAGATTTTAAGCGGCACTTTATCGCCCCGCTCGACCAGGGCGCGGGCTGGACAATCACGGGCGTGGAGGTCGCGGCGTGGCTCGCGCCGCGCCTGCCCGAGGTCGAGCGGGCGCACCAGGAGCGCCAGGCGCTCGCGCTCATCGGCCAGCGCGTCCGGCTGGACGACGGCCGGACCGGCGATGTGATGGACCTAGAGGGCGAGGGGGAGGAACTGCGCCTTGTGGTGATCGTGTCCGGCTACGATGCGTGGCAGCGCGTGGGGCCGGCCCGCGTCATGCAGGACCTTGGGCAGATGCCCGACGAGACCGACGAGGAGGACGAGACCGCATGACCGAGACCGAGCGCGGGCCGGCAGGCCCGGAGGTGACGCCGCAGCTCACCACGGCGGACGGCGAGCCCCTGTATACCACCGAACAGGCCGCCGCGCTCCTGGGGCTCAAACTCCCGAGCGTCAAGGCCGCGATCCAGCGCGGCCGGCTCGCCGTCGTCCGCCTGAGCCCCGGCCGGTCTTTCGTGACGGCCGGGGCCGTTGCCGCCTACCGGCGCGACTACCTGGGGAAGCGGGGCGGCTACCGCCCGCGCAAGGGCGCGGGTTGACCCTAGCGTTAAGTGGCAAACCATCTGTTAGATGCGTCACGTAAACCATCGTCGTCAGATATGGTGCTATGTTCGAGGGTCCGCGCCCTGCACGTCAGCAGTCGTACGCTATTTGGTTAGCTCTTCCAGCCGGCTTTCTATGCGCGCCATGCGCTTGTCTAAACCGGTGAGATCGGTGTGCGTCTGCTCCTGTGCGCGGCACAGGTCGGTCTTCAAGTTGGCAATCATCTCCTCAGTCGAGGGCTCCTTGTTCTTAGCCAGCTTCCCAAATGCGGGGGTGCGGTACGCGAGAATTGCAGCAAAGACGACGGTGGTATAGCCGACCCCTACGATTAATTCGCCCGCGACAACACCCTGCGCCCAAGGTGCCAGAGGTTTCAGATCACTATAGGCCCCGATGGGAGGGAAAATAGTGATGGCAAAGAAGAGGAAATCACCGAAGTGAGGGGTGAAAGAGATTGAAAAGGCGATACGCCCGATCCATCCATACAACGAGGCATATACAGAAGCGAACCAGACTATGAGGGCAACGTAGCCCAACATATAGCCGAGCAAGGGACGGCCCATCAGGCGCAAATAGGGCCAGAGGTTGGGAAAGTCCGTGAACCCTTCCCTTAGCCCAGAGCGAAGGAGAACACCGATTCTCTCGCCGAGCACGAAGGCGAGTCCCGCGCCGAGCCCCGCGCCGAGCACGAAGGCGAGCCCCGTGCCGAGCCCAAAGGCGAGCCCCGCGCCGAGCCCAAAGGCGAGCCCCGCGACGAGCCCCGTGCCGAGCCCCGTGCCGAGCCCCGCGCCGAGCCCCGCGCCGAGCCCCGCGCCGAGCCCCGCGCCGAGCCCAAAGGCGAGCCCCGTGCCGAGCCCCGCGACGAGCCCCACGACGAGCCCCGTGCCGAGCCCTGCTGTACCGCTAGCTGCATAGCCTATAGGGCCGACGACAAGAGCAATACCGGCCAGCATAGAGATCCAGGCCAGTAGTTTGACCGGCCGAGTGGGCCTCGGCGTACGCAACGACGATGGGGGAGGAGTCGCGCTGGGGGGCGACGGGGGTGCCGTAGGCATGGCAGATACTCACAGGGCTAGACAGGTGAACGCGCAGCGTGCCGCGCATATGATATACGAAAGACGCCGTACGTCGAGCGGCGGGCATCGCTGCGCACCCCAGGCGGCGTGGGCGGGGATTGACCCTAGCGGTAATAAGCCTTACCTTGAGCGTCGCTAGGATCTCGACCTAAAGCGCGGAGCGACGCGCCGGACTCGCCGAGCGGGCGCGGGGGCGACGCCCGACTCGTTGGAAAAGGATGGGGCGACCGGCACCGTGCCTTCTTCTTCCAACCAGTCGGGCGCGGGGGTGACGCCATCGAAGGGAGGCGGGCGGTCATGCGCTACCGGGAGATGAAGGCTGTGCTCGCCGCCATCGAGCGCGCCGAGGGGCGCTTCCTCGTGCATTGCGCGCTCGCCGAGCAGCCGGCCGGTGACTGGTGGGTGGCGGTGCGCGACCACGAGCGCGGCACGGACCACCGGATCGACGACTACCGCCACTTCGTCGCTACGTTCCCCGAACTCGACCGGCCGGCGCTCGCGGTGCTCGCCCCGAGCTTCCCCGAGGCGCGGCTGTCCTGGGCCGACGTCGTGCGCCTGATCGCGCGCCTGGAAGGGTGCGACCCGGCCGGCACGCTCGACCGGATCGTGCGGACTGCGGAGGGGTACGACGCCATCGGGCTGCGCGACGGCGAGACCGGCCGCAGCGGCTTCGTCCGCGTGCCCGGCGACGTTCCGTGAGCGGGGGGAGCCTGCCCTACCCGCGCGCGTCACTGTTCCTCGATCAGCCACGCGCAACCGTCGTAGTGTCTTGGTGAGCGTCGGCGTCGCGCGGTTGACGGGCAGCCGCAGCTCGGAGGCGCATGCCGGGTCACGCAACAGGGCGGCCAGGGCGAGGGCATCGTCGGCCATGGCCCGCGGCGTCGCGTGCGCGTCCGCAAGCGTGGCCATGAACGTGTCGGTAGCCGCCTCGTCGATGTCTCCCACGCCCATGTGGCCGTGTATGACCGCCTCGTTCCGCTCCATCGTCGGTAGCCGCAGCAGGTTCGGGCCAGCGCCCGCGTCGGGCCGCGATCGCTATACTGGGGGGGAACACGACGGGAGGACACACCATGCCGCAACGCTCCGACCCCGACGACCCGACGCCCACCTGGCAGCCAATTGCCAGCATTTCGATGATCAATGGGGCGCTCGACGACGATAACTGGAGGGGTTGATGTTTCTTGTAGACGACGCATCCGCGGTGGGCATCGCGCTCGAACTGTTTGAGCATCGCAATATGGTGGCGAGGCTGCACCGCCGTCTGTGGAATCTCTTTAAAGCACGGTCACTTACGAATTGTCCTAATCGGCCCTGGTGGGACTGGCAAAAGCACTCTTGGCACACTACTATCTGGGCAGGACCTTAATGCTGCCGGTAGGGGCAAATACCGACAATCAATCTTCGTGGAGCAATTCCGGCTCCAAGGTGATCTTTTTTGCACAATTATTGTGCCCCCAGGTCAGGAACGTCGGACGGAACGGGAGTGGCCGGCTATTTTTCGGGGCCTCGCTCAGAATAAGTACTCCCTGTTTATTAACGTCGTGTCCTGGGGCTACCATGCACTACCGGAACTCAGTTACACGGAAACCGCTTTGTATCAACCGGGTATGACAGTGGAGTCGTTCATAGCCGACTATACAGACAATCGCCGCCAGCGAGAATTGGCGATTCTCACCGAGATGGTGCCTCATCTCAAGAATGCACCTGGAAAGCTCAAGATGCTCACCGTCACCACAAAACAGGATCTTTGGTGGGCCGAGCGAAAACGTGTGGAAGACTACTATGAACATGGTCCATACAATGCCTCTATCCAAGAAGTGATTCTCCATCGGGGGCAGGAGCGTTTCATGCATGAGTGCGTTTCCGCCTCCTTACTGATGGCGAATATGATTTCGGCCAAAGGGGACGCCTTAGCCCTAACGACGGCCGGATATGATGAGCCCTACAAGAATGCGAACCTGAACAACCTTGTTGATACTATTATTAGGTTTGTAACGGAATAAATGTTATGACGTCGCAATCGAGCCAAAGCAAGTCTAGCTTGACTGAGGGGGATGTCGATGTAATCGTTCGGCTGCTCTCAGATTACTCAGCACGTCTTAGGAAAAGCGTTGACCAGCGATACCAGAGCAGGAGAAGGCGATCATTAACACTACTCGGTGTATTAGGCTCGACAACTATAGTAGGAGCAATAACCCTTGAATTTCTAATGTATCCCAACAAGCCCCTTGGCAACACAACCAGCCCAGAGCCATACTTTTTTTACTTTTCGTTCCCTTCACTGTGCTTCTGCTAGGGCTAACAACCGTCATGACGATCTTGACAGATGAGCGACAGAGGTCCAAGCTGTCACGTCAGGATATTGACGTACTTGCTCGAAAGCTACGACGTATTATTGATCTTGCGTCCGCGCTCGACGAGCATAAACTCAACAGCTTTGCCAAACGGCTAGAGTTGGATTTGCAACTCACGGAAGCCGAGGCGACGCTGTTATATGCGGGCTATGACAGCGAAAACCTAGAGAGGGACCGCGTCAGTTCTCGTTATAGAGCAGTAATCGCACAGGCGGAATTAGAAGGCGAACTACCTGCTTCATTACCACACCGCGCTAAACGTTGAAAAACGTATACCAGTCGCACTGATGACGGATAGAACCATGGTCGCAGCATGTGATATCGCGACATCCATTTGCAACCATCGAGCGTGGTGGGGTAGCCTGACGGCATTGCTGTCGCCCTCGGACCGTCGTGGACAGGCGCCGGGGCGACATGGTATACTGAAAGAGTAAGGTCGAACGCGGGGACATGGGGCACCCGCAGACGGCCCTTTTTTGTATCTGTCGATATCTATCGGTAACAACTCTTATCGTAGGCTATAAAGAGTAAAGTAGGAAGCGGTGCTTACACCACCTGACAAGAAGTTCACTGCGGCCGACCGGTGCGCGTACTGCGGAATAGCGCCCAGCGAGCCGGGCGACGGTGATCATGTCATTCCGCGCTGCGTCTTCGAGCTTAAGTCGCAGAGTGGGATCAAGGTTCCCTCTTGTCTGCCGTGCAATAACCGCAAGTCGAAAGACGAGGACTACGTGCGGGATTGGTTATGCGCGCATATAGACGTCGATCAGTCCGCCGTGCCAGCCAAGGTATACGACAGTTTCATGCGCTCGGCGAACCGCGCCAAGTTTGGGTCGGCTATCGCGCGCGCAGCTATAACCCAAGGTCGATACGAGCCACACTTCACGGCTAGTGGTCTCTACGCGGGGATTGAATTCGCCTACCCGTTTGATAGTGCCCGTGTAGTGAAGACGTTTGAGCGCGTTGCGCAGGGCCTGTATTACGCTGCACAGCAGCAGCACTTAGTGGGCGGCGGACAGTTCGGTGTCGGGGAAGTGCCGCGCCCTCATATAGAGGACCAGACAAAGATCTTCCAGAGGTTGGGAGCAACTGGCCCTCTTGCTTTAGGTGGCAGACTGTGTCACGTTCTATTTATTAGTGAGCAAACATCGACCTGCATCGTTGCTCGGGCGCTTGTCACATTCTACAACGATAGCGTCGCCGTCGACACACGATACTACAAGCCTCTACCCTAAAAGCACAAAGGTAGACAGGAACGATGGAGAAGCAAACCACTGTTGCGCTCATCCCGGACGAGCCCACAGCTGACAGCAGCGCGTGGGGCGTGCTCGACCAGGCCGTGGCCATGCAGGCGCCGCTCCGCGACCCGATGCGGGCCTACCTCGACGGCCTGACCAGCGCGGCGAGCCGGGCGACGGCCGTCAAGCGTCTCCGGGCCGTGGCGCGGCTCGTCGCGGTCCCCGACTACGCGGCGCTGCCCTGGGGCCAGCTCCGCGCCCATCACGTCGCCTTCATCCGGTCCAGGCTCGTCACGGCCGAGGCCGCGCCGGCGACGGTCAACCTCACGCTGGCCGTCCTGCGCGGGATCGCGCGTCAGGCGCGGGACTTCACCATGATGACCGACGAGGAGTACCGGCGCATCACCGAGGTCAAGCCACACAAGGGCTCACGACTGCCGCCCGGCCGGCACGTCCGCGCGGGCGAGTTGACGGCGCTCGTCGAAGCCTGCGCGCGGGACCAGACGCCGGCCGGTGCCCGCGACGCGGCGATGCTGGCCTGCCTCTACGTCGGCGGCCTGCGCCGCGCCGAACTGGCCGCCTTGAAGGTCGAGCACTATGCGCCAGACCCGCCCACGCTCACGGTCAAAAGCGGCAAGGGCGACAAGGACCGGGTGGTGCCCTTGGAGCCGAGCGCGGCCGTCGCCGTGGACGCCTGGCTTGTGGTGCGGGGCGCGCGGCCTGGGCGGCTCTTCCTGCCCGTCAACAAGGGCGGGCGCATCCGGGGCGAGGGGCTGACGGCCGGCGCCGTCTACAACACGCTGGTCAGGCGCGCGGCCGAGGCCAAGATCGCGCACGCGTCGCCCCATGATTTGCGGCGCTCGTTCGTGTCCGACTTGCTCGAAGCCCAGGTGGATATCAGCACGGTGCAGCAGCTCGCCGGGCACGCCAACGTCACGACGACCCAACGGTACGACCGCCGTGGTGAGGCGTCCAAGCGCACGGCCGTCGAGAAGCTGCACTTCCCAACAATTTATGTAAAAAGAGGCGGCGCGTAGGCGTATGGATTTGACAACCTTGGATAACCGGTTGTATCTACACCTCGATCACGCGTGGACCGTCGGTATCGGCAAGGTGCAGCCGCGCATTCAAGTCGCGCTTAAGGCCCGTACCCTGCACGACCTTTCGGTGGCGCGGGGTCAGCTTGTCGCCTCGCTCTTGCTGCGAAACGAGCAATTGGGAACCAGCTCACTGACGTTCATCGGCCCCATATCCACCCTCGAAAGCTATCTAATCTTCGACGTCGCCGTGAGCCGCCATGCGCTGCACTACCTGGCCCTAACGTAGCGAAGGTCCAAATTTCGGCAAGGTAACGGCCATTTCGGCCAGGGAGTGGGCGCGGTCGACCATCATGCCGCTCCATTTGTTCCTAGAATGCTCATGCCACGAACTTTTTCGACTCGTAGGCGCCGATGGAACGAAGCCAAGGCCGGCCAATACCCTGTACTTCGTCATCAACCGGCTAGAGCGAAGTCGACAATGCCACGCGCATGAGATCGCTTTACTTTGCCGAAATTTCGACCTTCGCTACGTTAGGGCCCACAAGGGAGAACTCTTCACCTTTGTCCGCACGCTCGGGATCAGCGGCACGAACAACCTGGCCAAGCGGTCCATCCGGCCGTTCGTCATTGGGCGCGAGATCAGTGGTAGCTCGCGCAGCCCGGCGGGCTCCGCCATGCGCTGTGACCTCGCCAGCGTCTTTCACACCTGGGCCGCCCGCAGGCTCGACCCCCCCGCTGCGTGCCTCGCGGTCCTTCAGACTCCTTTACCCCAAGTCTGAACTCTTACAGAGGGTTGGCCGAGTACGCCGCGGTAGCCTATTCTTATATTATTCACAGTTCGTAGGAGGCGTCTCACCAGTAAAACGCCTCCTGCTCTTTCACTAGCGGAGACAATTGATATGAGCAGTGATATTGGCATCTTTGTCGCGTGGCCATATGCAAACGGTGACCTGCACCTTGGACATATCGCTGGAGCTTACCTGCCGCCGGATATTTTCGCGCGCTATCACCGTTTACGCGGTGACCATGTCCTAATGGTTAGTGGGAGCGATAGCCATGGTACACCTATTACCGTTGCTGCAGAGGCGCAAGGTATGTCGCCGCGTGCTTACTTCGAGCAGTACCACCGTCGCTTCCTTGCCGATTGGCAACGCCTTGGCATTAGCTTCGACCTCTTTACACATACCGATACCGAGAACCATGCGGCGGTTGCACAGAATATCTTCCGCACGCTATTTGAGCAAGGATTGATCCCCGTCGGGACGACGATGCAACTCTATTGTGAATCGGATAAACAGTTCCTGCCGGACCGCTACGTGGAAGGTACGTGCCCGCACTGTGGCTATCCTAAGGCTCGTGGTGACCAATGTGATAACTGCAGCCGTACCCTTGATGCTGTTGATTTGATTAACCCACAATGCCGCCTCTGTAGTCGGTCGCCGATCCCACGCGAGGCAACACATTTCTTCCTTAATCTACCTGCACTCCAGGAGCAAGTGCTGGCCTACGTCACAGCGCAGACGCACTGGCGCCCAAACGTCCAAAATTTCGCTCTCCACTTCGTGCAGGATGGCCTACGTCCACGCGCCATCTCACGTGACCTGAACTGGGGCGTCCCCGTCCCTGTCCCCGGCTATGAGAGCAAAGTGATGTACGTCTGGTTCGAGGCTGTGATTGGCTACCTCTCCGCAAGCATCGAGCATGCTCGCCTGCAAGGCAACCCGACAGCATGGGAGGCGTGGTGGCGTGACCCTAATGTGCGCGGCTACTACTTCATTGGAAAGGACAACATCCCATTCCACACGGTGATTTGGCCGGCCGAGCTCATGGGTTACGACCCTACTTTCAACCTGCCCTACGATGTTCCCGCCAACGAGTTCCTAAACTTAGAGGGGGAGAAATTCAGCACAAGCCGTAACTGGGCTGTCTGGCTGCCAGATTATCTTGATCGCTATGCTCCCGATCCCTTGCGCTACTACCTGACTAGTGTGGCGCCTGAGACAGGTGACAGCGAGTTTACTTGGCAGGGATTCGTGGACCATAACAACAATGAATTACTAGCTACATGGGGTAATCTAGTCAATCGCGTGGTTAGCTTTGCCTATACGCGATGGGACGGACGCGTCCCTACGCCTAGCCCACTCGATGCTCAGGACACAACGCTGCTCAACGAAATAGCAACAGGATTCACAACCGTGAGTAACCTATATGCCCTTACTAAATTCAAGGTTGCTCTTGAGGAGACGATGACGCTAGCGCGTGCGGTCAACAAATATCTCGACGAGAAAGCACCGTGGTTCCAGATAAAAACGGACCGCGAGGCGGCCGCGACAACCACGTTCGTCGCTTTGCGCGCGATCGACTCGCTGTCGATCCTGTTCGCACCGGTCCTACCTTTCACAAGTGAGCGAGTGCAGCAGTTCCTGGGCCATGAACAACCGCTCTTTGGCTCATCCACGATTGATCGGGTAGATGAAGAGACGCGCACGCACGAAGTATTGCGATATCATCCGTTGCCAGGGGAGGGGACGATAGATCGGTGGCAACCAAGTACCCTGAAGGCAGGGCACCGGCTTGAGCGACCAAGCGCGCTTTTTGAGAAACTAGACGACACGCTTGTCACCCAAGAACGGGAGCGGCTGCTACAGGCAGCTGAAGCATCGCTACGCTCAGAGGGCTCGAGCTCAGCCATATGACCGTCAATTAGCTGGCTGCAGCTCGGCACGATACATACTACCGTTGCGATCCAGTAGGGATAACTATCATGGTCAACCCGTAAGGTTTCCCTATCCGCCCGTTTCCACCTCAGTCGCGCTCCAGCCCATTCGCGGCACATGTCGGGCGAAACCGCACACAGCGCGGAATAACTATGACAAGAAGCTTAGGCTTCCTTGAGGGCGTTTCCTAATGAGGGTCAGGATGGAGTAGGCTGACCTCCTCGGCGCGGGGACCAGCCGCGCCGAGGAGGTCAGCCCATGGTCCCAGCTCCATGTCCACTCACGGGTCCAGTCCCGCCCCCAGCATACCAGCGCGCCCTCACCACGCGGGGCCCGGCCCTGCACATCGACGCGCTCACACTGGTGATACGCCTGCACCTGCTCGCGCTATGCCGTGTGGCGGTCCAGCAGGCCGACCGCCGCTGCCCCCGCCCTTGCCCGCCGGGCCGGGGGGTGCCCCGCGTCGCTACAGCGACGAGTCCTTGCTGCTGATCGCGCTGCTGCGCACGCTCTGGCAGCTCTCGCTGCGGGCCATGACCGACTGGCTGCGCGCTTGGCCCGCCCTCGCGCTTCGCCTGTGGCCTGCCGGCCTGCGCCAAGGGCACGCCCTGGGTGCCCGGCCCCTCGCAGCAGTTGAAGCGCGCGGCGCACGCGGGCACCTCACCCTGCGAGATGCTCTTCGTCCCCACCGTGAGGCAGGCGCTCTGCCTCCGCGTCATCGGGGCGCGCGACCTGATCGTCGATAGCACTCCCCTCAGGGTCTGGCGCCGCGCCGACCCCGATGCCCGCTGTGGCCATGCCCCGCCCATCACCCCACCGCTTTCCTGCGCGGCAACCGTGTGCAGACCCTGCTCTGCCCCGGCTCCGGCTTGCCTCTGGTCTTCCGCGTCGCCCCCGCAAACGGCCACGACGCTCCCTTTGCCAAGCCGCTGCTTACCGCTATCCAGGCCGGGATAGAATGACCCATAGAACGAGAGACTCCGTAATTGACGTTTGCGGCTGCATATTCACCCACGAGCCCCCCTGTGCCGCTCGCCAATTAAGCTCGCTTTGGAGCGTCCATTAAGCCTTCTAGCCCCTAAATCGACGCCATTGACAGGTCTCTTTTGCATGGCTATGCAGCCTACAAACGTCAATTACGGAGTCTCGACGTTCGAGGGTCACGATCTCGGTTCTGTCACAGGTTTGATGAACTGGGTTCCAGCATGACGCAGAGCGCCTGGGACAGGGCGTCCATCATGCGGAGACAACGGACAGATACACGGGTAAAGAGCGTTCTCGCCCCTCTCACGGCTGTTCTTTGAGTAACGCGCTCGTCGAACGTATGGGCCGGTACCCCGCTTCATCAAACCTGTGACAGAACCACGATCTCACCGGCTTTGACACCGCCGCCCTCGCCCTCTATACTCTGCGCCCCCGCGTCGTCCGCCTCGACGCCGCCTATCGGGGGCCAGCGCTCATCGCCTGGATCCACACCGTCGTTGCGCGACTGCCGTCACCCTTTATATCCCAAGCGCCTCAAGGACCGCTCCTGCCTCCCGCCGACTCGGACGACGGGCGAGCTTGGTAAGAGGTCGGCCATCGAGCGCTCCTTCGGCCGCGTCTTTCTATTCTTCCGCTTGCCACGCCCGGGTTGGTCGACCGTGACCTGCTAAGTCGCTCTGACCTACACCGCCGTCATCGTCGTCGCCCTTATCGCTCACGACATCGGCTGCCCCGACCTCATCCGTTCCCCTGCCCGCGTCCGCGCCCACTGTTGGGAGGGTATTCCATGAGTTAGGAAACGCCCTCTTCCTTGACAAAGCGATACTGTATCTTAGCTCTTTCTACCTCCCTATAGAGGAGTATGTGTGCACTAGGGGGTACAGATACAGGGAACCGTGAAACGGGTGGTGATGGCCGTGACGGGCCGCATGTGGCAGGCTGAGGAGGCGCGTGGCTGACTCCCACGGGCGTCGGGAGCCCGACGCATGGACCCGTCGTGCGTCTCCTGCCCCAATCTGGCGTGTCTCACCAAGGGGGTGGTCGGCGCGGACACGGTCCGTATCCATGCCCGTGCCCAGGGGCGCTATCGCTGCCGGACCTGCCGGCGCACGTTCGCGGCGACGACCAACACGCTGCACCACCTGGAGGCGACAATGATGCTGGTGCTCACGCTGCTCGTCCACGGCTGCCCGACCGGGGCGATTGTGGCCGCGTTTGGGCTGGATGAGCGCACGGTGCGGGCCTGGCTGCACAAAGCCGGGGCGCACGCCGCGTTGCTGCACGATCAGATGACGGTGGGGGTCCAGGCGCGGCAGGTGCAGGCCGACGAGATCCGGGTGTGCGTGCGCGGAGGGGCGGTGTGGGCGGCGATCGCGCTCGACGTGGGCAGCCGCCTGTGGCTAGCGACGGCGGTCGCCCGGCGGCGCGACGGCCTGCTCATCCCCCTGCTGCTGCGTCGCACACTCGCCGCGCTCGCCGACCGCGCCTTTCTGCTGGCGGTGGACGGCTTCGCCAGCTATGTCGGGGCCGCGCGGTCCCTTATCCGCGTGCCAGAGCGGGCGGGGTGCCGGGGCCGCCCGCGGTTGGTCTGGCCGCGGGGCTTTGCGCTCGCGCAGGTGGTCAAGGCCGGGCTGCACCAAGGGGAGGGCATCATGCGCCACATCGTGGTGGGCACGCAGGACACCGTCGCCGCCGCACTCGCCGCGAGCCACGGCGGCACGACCATCAACACCGCCTATGTCGAGCGCCTCAACGCCACGCTGCGCGAACGCCTCGCCCCGCTGGTGCGCCGCCGTCGTGCACCAGCCCAGGACACGGCTCTCGTCGAGGGCGGACTGCACCTGCTGCGGCTGGCCTATAACTGGTGCTGGACACACGAGTCGCTGCGCCTGCGCGCCATCCGAGCGGGTCACCGCTGGATCGAGCGGACGCCGACTATGGCAGCGGGACTCACCACGTGCACCGCTGGCCTCGCTGACCTCCTGCGCCTCCCCGTCCATCCGGTTCCGCTCACGGCACCCCGGACGCCCCGGCGTGGACGACTATCCGGGCGCGGGCGCGTGATCCCATTCCCGTCACCGTCGTCCGCGCCCCCAAAGCGGTCAGCCGCATGATCACGGTTGCCTGTGGCTGTACCGCGGAATGTGGGGTAAGCAGAATGGTACGAAACTTACCGGAGGAACCAATAGCGTACCCCACATTCCGCACCCATGAAACACCAATTGGGCATTATTTCGAGGTGAAAGCGGCCATGCAGCCCACATTCCGCACCCCTAAAACGCCTTTCAAGCATTATTTCGACGTAAAATCGGTGACATGACGGCTCTCTACAGTGATTTGTCCCTCTCCGAGGGAGAGAGGCGACGGACGACGGTCCTTGGAAGGCAGGAAAAGGGGGGCGAAAGTGCGTTTAGAAACGGGAATGACGCCAGGACGCACGACCAGCGGCGGATCGCGCACCATAGCGACATACTGAAAGGCGTGAAAATGGAGTTAATTAATGCCGGTTTACCCATTTGGGGGTGCGGAATTGGGGATGCAGTGGGCCTGTAGAGCAGTTTTCCTGTCTCCGAGGGTGGGAAGCGGCGGAACGTTGCTCTAGGGAGGCAAGGAAAGCGAGGCGGACGCTCTCTCACAGACGGGGATGAGGCCAGCGTGCGTCGCAGCGTACGGCAAAAGCCTTCCGGGAGCCATAACGACACAGTGAAAGCGGCAAAAATGGGAGTGAATAACTCCAAATTACCCGTTTGGAGGGTGCGGAGTGTGGGAAAAGGAGGTCATCACGTACAATTAGCTGGAACGCCTGTGGGTGCGGGGCGTAAAGCTACTGCGGCCACCGCTGCCGTCCTCGTTTTTTAGGAGCATGAGAGATGAAATATAGCGTGCTGAGCGATAGCTTGGCTGATAAAGCCATCAGAGTGTTCCCGTTTTCACACCGCCTTGGGCTTTATTTTGCCGACACTGAGTTGATAGTCCGATTCCGCGATTCGGTGACCGAGATCGGTGCGAGCAGTCTCGCGTTTGGAGAAGCTGTTGCAGCTACCAAGTGTAAGAGCGAACTCCTCGAACGATGGGCGTACATCGAGTGGCAATGGGACGGTTGCCCTAACCTCAAGCAGATTGGTTTTTGGAGCGACAAGAGCTTGGGCTACCCATCGAAGATCGCGGTGAGCCGGAGGGACGCTACCGGCATGTGCGCAGGTCCCGAGCAGATTCGCTCACGTGTGCTGCTGCATGGCCTTCTTGAGGTTCTCGAGCGTGATGCCGTAACGAGATTGTTCGATCGAGGTGAGGGTATTTTGAGAAGCCCAGTGAGCACCTTACCAGACGAACTAATTAGGTTTGCAGATCGTTGGCGTGGTGGTTTCGAAATTTTTGTCTTCGATCGTTGGTATCATCCACCAGTAGCTATAGTCATGTTCTTCACGAAGCGTGGCGACGCTGGAGCAATTGGAACAGCGTGTCGACTGAGTGAGTACGATGCCTGCGTGCATGCAGCGACTGAAGCGATCATGATGTTTACGACTGCTAGACATTGGGCGCGCCAGCCAAGTGTTCCACCTCAGTACGCCGGACTGGTATGGGCGTCCCGCAGCGTGGCTGTCCTCTCCCAGGAGTTGTGGTCGCATCATGTGACAAAAGCCTCACACGGTGACGCGTCGGTGATCGAGGCGCATCTACCGCAGATCGTAGCGGATCATTTTGGCAGCGAGCCCTCCTTCTGTAAATTCCCTACGAAAACTTCCACTCTGGCTGGCCTTGGAGTCTGGCGTGTGTCGGTGCCAAATACCCTGTCTCCGGCATCAGTCACTCGGTCACCGTGGCCTATCGGTTGAAAAGTATGGAGGAAGGAAGCCAGGAGAGCAGCTAAAACCCGGGGGTTAGGCGGCATCCAGGCCCACTGCCATCACTGGGTGGAAGTGAGGATACCAGGTGCGGAATGTTCCTTCCCATTCGCCGTTGAGCAGTCGCGTGCGCACTTGTAAGAGGAGGTGTGCCCCCTGGGGTGTCCAGTGCATCTGCTGCTTCTTCACCATCCGCTTGCTCACGACGTAGTTAATTGTGGACTCGACGAAGCCCGTGCTGATGCGTTCACCATTGCGGTAGCGCTCGCCGTAATTGACGATGTACCGCGCGTTGTTGGCGACGTACGTCTGCATCTCGCGTACGTATTTGAGCATGCGTGCTGCTTCCGCGCTGTCAGGTTGACGTTGCGGGTCGCCCTCCTCGTCACAGTCCCAGACCTCCAGATCCATCTCCAGGTCGTCCAGCCCCTCCCGAGCGCTGGCCATGTTGCCGTGCCAGAGGTAGTGCTTCACGCTCTCCACCCGTCGCTCCAGCGTGCGCTCATCGGTGGGTTCCCAAGCCCGCGGCCGTGCCAGGCCACGGGCACATTGGCGTAGCACCGTGAGCCGCATCGTTACATGGAACCAATCCAGCACATGCTCGGACTCTGGATTGAGGTATTCCGGGAGAGCGCGCACATTGTCGCCGCCATCGGAGAAGAAGGTGACCTGTTGACTGGCCTGCAAACCCTGCGCGCATAAGAGTTCGTACAGGCGGCGCTTGGGCTTGGGATCGACGCTGCGCACCAGGGCGAAGCACTTGCTCGTGGGCGGCACGTCCTCCGGATCATCGCGTCGGAAGGACAGGATGCTCTTGCCGGCAATCACCTCGAAGAGAGGCGCCGCCTTAGGGCCGGTCCCGCTGCTCCGTCCCCGCACCAGAACACCATCGAGCCCGACGGCGAGCGGTCCATCGGGCAGAGGCAGGTCGTCCTGATCGACCAGCCCGTCGTCCAGGAACTGGAGCCGTTCCGGGCCCAGGCTCTGCTCCGCCCGCTGCGCCACCTGCAACGTGTGGTTGCGCACCGTGGCGGCCCGGTGCCGGTGGTCGAGCGGGAAGGCGTCGTGCAGATGCGTGGTGGTGCTGCCATAGGAGGCGTGGGCGGCCCAGCTCGTCTCCAGGAAGACTAGTTCGGGGCTGGTTCGCTCGGGCAGGAGCGTCGTGAGCGGGCGAAAGGTGCGCTGCGCGTGCGGCTGGCAGGCGCAATGCCGCCAGCGTGGGTTAGGCACGGCCACCCGACCGAAGAGCGTGCGAAAGGGCGCGGTGCCAGCATCCTTGAGCGGACGGGGCTGGCTACAGTGCGGGCAGGCGCGCTGCTGGGCGAGATAGGCCGTAACCTGCTGCGTCACCAGGATCTGCTGCAGCGCTTGCAGCAGGTGTTTGCTCTCCGCCAGCGTCACACCGACGTTCTCCAGGCACGCTTCACCGCGCGTGAGGTGCGCGATCTCGTGCGAGTGCTCCTGTCCGTCGTCATCGACGACGATCACATGGATGTGGACATCCATGATCCCCTCCTTACAGAGTGCGGCGCAGCGCCGCGTTGACCGCGCGGCGGTTGAAGGCGCTGGGGGCCTCCTCCAGACGGTCGTTCATGCGGTCGAGGGCCGCCACGAAAGCGGTATCGTCATCGGTCGGGCGTGGTCCGCCGTCCAGGACGGTCAGCAGGCGTTCGGCGACCAGGACGAGATCGTCCTGCACCTGGAGCAGCACCGGCCAGGAGCTACGCTCGTCCACCAGGCGTCGGTAGCCCGCTGGGCCACCGCAATCTTCGGGCGGACCGGTGCCCGCCCCCGCGATGCAGACGGGATACCAGTGCGGGGGCGCGGCTAGCCGTACGCCGTCGAGCCGGATGTCATGCTGCCACAGATCATCCAGGTCGTACTCGTAGAGGAAACGCTCACCGGCCCGCAGTCGGAAGCGGGAGAGGCGGACCTGCGCCGCATCATCGGCGAAGAGCAGGCTGCCGAGTCGGGCGACCCCGTAGGCGCGGCCCTGGATACGAAAGCGATGCAGGTGGAGGTTCTCCCACCCCATCGTTATCTGCACGATGGCGTGCAAGTGAGCGATGGTGGTGTCGCTGCGGACCAGCACACGCCGCCAAATCAAAGGGCTGATGCCGCGCAAGGTGATCTTGAGTTGATAGATGGTCTCGGTCTGTTCCGGCGCGCTGGTGCTCATGAAGCTGGCTCTCCTCGTCCGCAGGCGTCTGATGGCACGACCGTCGCGCCTCGTGTGCCCGCATGCAGAAGATACCGCAGGCGCGGCAGCGGCGTCCGGGGCGACCAGCCTCGCAACACGCATTGTGCTCTCGGAGTTAGACCGCAAAGGCACCATGCCTTCCGCTACCCCCGGGTTTTAGTTGCTCTCCTTGCCTGGTTGACACCTAGAGTAATTCACAGCATGGTTGCCTCAGTTTTACGCCCGACGTACCCCTGTGACGCTGATCGCAAGCGCGCTGATCGTTGTGCCAAGGGCGATGATCCATAGCTCGGCGCGCGGTCCAAGTACGCCGAGCAGCAGCCCACTGACCGCTGTGCCCAGCGGGACGCCGCTGAGAGCGAACAAGCGGTAGACGCTGTTGACCCGCCCTTGCAGAACATCTGGGATGAGCGAGAGGCGGTAGGAGACCGACGCGACGTTGAAGATCGGGACGGCGAATAGGACGATGACACCTCCGACCACGACGACCAGCGGTGAGGTGGCGATGGCGATGATCACTACTCCAAGGGCCTGCAGGAGCGTCGTCCCGATGATGATGCGGCCGAAGCCCAGACGCCCCTTAACCCAAGGCGCAACGCCAGCACCAACGAGCGCCCCAATGCTTGAGAGGCTGAACAGGAGACCGATCGTCGGTGGGTCAGCATGCAAGGCGTCCCGCATCAAGACCACGAGGACAAGCGTGAACGGACCGAAGAGCACTTGAGTACTTAAGGTCAATGCCGCCATCGCCCTGAGACGCGAGTGGGTCCACAGGAATTGCACACCTTCCATGATCTCCGCCCATAGCGATCGCCTGCCCCCCAGTGCTCGTGCCACCTGGAAAGGCATGCGGATGATGCCAAGAGAGGCTACAGAGACCAAATACGTCACGGCGTCCACTGCATAGGCCAGCATCGCCCCGGCTACAATCGTCTGCGCAAGTCCGATCAAGAATCCGGCAAGGCCGGGGCCGATCAGGAAGCCAACCGCCTCGCTCGACTGATTGAGGGCGTTGGCCTGCGGCAACTGCTCTGCGGTGACGACACGTGGGAGACAGGCCACCTCGGCAATATTGAAGAAGACGAAGGCCGTCCCCTCAACGAGTGCGACGACGTATAGCTGCACCAGTGTGAGTCGCCCTACCGCAAAGGCGAACGGGATTGATCCGTAGGCGAGGCAGCGCGCCGTGTCGCACATGATCATCATCCGCTTGCGATCCCAACGATCGATAAGCGCACCTGCTGGCAGGCTAAAGATGAGGTATGGCAGGGAGCGTACGGCGGCGATAAAACCAGCTTGCGTCGGCGAGTGCAGGAGGGCTAGCACCAGCAACGGCAGCGCCAGGGTGGAGACTTGCGTCCCTATCGTTGAGACAGCCTGACCGCTCCAGAGCAATAGAAAGTCCCGGTTACGCCAGAGGCTGCGCGGCTGCCTGCTGTTGCTCGCCTTCGCATCGTCGGCGGTGCTCATACCGGCAAGTGTAACACGTTTTGCCTTGGCACCCTACAGGATAGAGTTCATTCTGAACTGGGTGCGCCCAGGGTTAGTGAAGAGAAGTGATACCCTCCGAGAAGGCACAGGCGGTGAGACGCCCAGAGCGTGCCGAGGAGGGTAAGGATAGACAGAACAGGACTGTCCGACGCCATGATACAGGACGTGACAACGGTCTTTACGAGTGAACTACGGGCGTTAGGACTCGTTAAACAATAACTTCCCGGTTTGGGAGGGGCGTGGCAGGGGGACACGCGGCACCTGAGCGGGGTTGGATGGTGTAGTTCCAGGAGGGGCATACGTCATGGGTGGTGAGGTTGAGCGT
>JAABUY010003203.1_pt1 | contig 18390 bp, 27 predicted proteins | sample 5560271 | NCBI WGS metagenome assembly JAABUY01 (sample SAMN10711886, study PRJNA513374) | rock metagenome | isolation source: Antarctica rocks | place: Antarctica: Victoria Land, University Valley
GGCTACTTTGGCAGCGCCACCGGCAGCGGCAACCCCAACGTGACCTACTTCCGCAACGACGGCAGCCAGAGCCAGGCGGAGTCGCCGGCGCCCAGCAGCGGCGGCGGCGGCCAGGGCGGCAGCTCGGGCTCTGGCCAGGGCGGCGGCGGTGGGCAGGGCGGGAGCTCTGGCTCCAGCCAGGGCGGCAGCGGCGGCCAGGGCGGGAGCAGCGGCCAGGGCGGCAGCTCGGGCTCCAGCCAGGGCGGCAGCAGCGGCCAGGGCGGCAGCTCGGGCTCCGGCCAGGGCGGCAGCAGCGGCCAGGGCAGCAGCGGCCAGGGCGGCGACAACAAGCCCGTCGCGTCGGCGAGCGTTGGCAGCGGCAGCAGCGGCAGCGCGCAAGCCCCCGCGCCTGTGCAGCTGAACATGGGCACGCCCGCGCCCACCCAGGCCAGCGCGCGCGGCTCGCCCGCCACTGAGGCCTACGCTGCTGTGGGCGGCCGGCGGTTGCTGCGCGCGTGACCGCGCGCGTGGCCGCTGCGGCGTGCGCTCCTCTGGGCGCGTATGGGGGCGCGGGGGGCTTCTTTTTGGGGCTTACTTGGCGGGAGAGTGATTTGATTGCGTCCAGAAGCGAAGGTGGACTTTTTCGTTGCGGCGGAGCAGAGCGCCTACCTTGATGGAGGGAACCATTTCATCCCGGCCCAGCGAGTCGCCAGCCAGCGGCAGCATGTTGAGGGCTCCACAGCTGGGGCGCGCGCAGTTAGGTGCCGCGCCCCTGAGAGATGATTTCATGCACTGCTAGCATTTGAGGTTGCAGGTCGTTTGACAGGTCCCACCCAAGCCATGGGCAGTGCGTCTGTACCCATCCCCATGTACCCAGTCCGCCCTTAGCCCGGGCCAGCGAGCACGTTTTATGGCAAAGCACGCTGGCCGCAACAGCGGGCGGGGCGCGGCACCTTGTCGCACTTTCGCACTCCGTATGCACACCACGACGTTTTGGCCGGGCGCATCCCCCGGGGGGGCAGGTGCGGGGTGCTAGTCGAGCTTGTACTAGTGGGTGAAGGGGTGAAGGGGGCAGCAGATAAGCTGCTCTTCTGTGCCGCCAGCTGCGAGGGCGCGTTCCCTGGTGGTGCAGGCTTGGTGAATTTTTATATTTGCCACAGTAGCGATTTGTTTGGGCGTGGCGGGGGGGGCGAGCGCAGTGTGCATCAGATGGTTGGGGGGCCGTGGCCGCGTGCACCGGGCGTACGCCCGCAGCCGCACAAGGCGCGGCCGGGCCCTGAACCCCAAGCATTCTTGCGCAACGCCCGTAGGGGCGAAGCGCGCGCCGCGCCGCTCCCACTGCCCGGCCTCGTAGCTAGACTCGCCGTACGGCTGATTGCGCCGCGGCGCTGTTTCATTCTTTGCGCTGCGCGCGCGCTGCGCCGCAGACTGCCGGCTTGTATCGCTCGGACGCAGATTTTCCCCCGTGTGGGGCGCAGGTGTTTGAATCGAGTCGCTGCTTGCTGCTGCTTGAGACGCTTAGGTGCTGCTCAGGATGTTGTAATTAGCTATGCAGAGTCCTTCGCCGTTGCATCTCCTGCTCTCCCAAGGCAGCCTATGCGGACACATCTCATGTGCTCTGCCACATGCCCCACATGACTCAGCGCATGCGCACCGCACATGCTCTGGCAACGCGCATGCCCTGGGAATGAAGTGAAGACTGCGTAAGCACAGCGGTGAGGAAAAGCAGTGCTTGAGACTGGGACTGAGAGGCTTGCGCATTGAGGAGACAACAGCGGCGCTCAAAGGCTCTCAAAAGCGTGGCTGGAGAGGCTCGCGCATTGCAGAGACGTACGACTCAAAACGACCGACGACATGCATGTGCGGGGTGTATTACACCCGGATGCATGACATGCCCGCCACGCCCTGGTTGCAGATGTCACACACTGCAAGGTCAAGATGGCAGCATACGTGCTTAGTCCACTGGCAGCGGGCTACAGCCCCCGCTCTGCCGTTACACGCCACACACCGGCCATCCCAGCTAACAGCAAGGTCCAAAAAGCTGCTTCATAACCCAAGTTTTTGGGGATGACACCCACATCAGGGGAGCGCAGTGCGTTGCCTGCCGGGCGCAAGCTAACGTGCTGCCGGAATCAATAGCCCGTGAAGCAGTCATGGCCCGTGTGTCATAAGCTGTGAAGCAGGCCAACATATGCACACGGCAACACTTGATAGCACAAAGGCCGTGGCAGCCCCAGGCTGCGAGCCTGTCAACGGCGGCGCCGCCCCCAGCGCCGGGCGCACCGGCGGCAGGCCAACACGATCCCAACACGTACACAGCTCAACACCGGGCTCCCTGAGCACAGGCTCGCAGCGGCCCGCCCGCGCGCTCAGGCAGCAGCCGCCATGGCAGGCGCCTCCGCAGGCGCGCCGGCCGCGTCGGCGTGGGCCGCGCGGCGCGTCACACGCACATGCAGCCCGTTCGCGGTGTGGATGGTTGCGCCCGTGGCCATGCCGACGCGCTCGGGGCCGCCCTCCAGCCGAAATGTGAACCGCCTGCGCCCCGCGCGGCTCGCCTTGATTCCGCGCGCCCGAGATGAGCCCCGTGTGGAGCCCCCACCTTGCCCCGTGCGCGCCGCGCGGCACATTGTTGAAATGTGCGCGCACGTCTGTTGCCCACACAATCGCCTTGTTGGCTGCATGTTGGCTGCAGAGCATTGCAGTGCCGTCATGGACATACCGGAAGCCCAAGGCGCTGGCTCAGCGGAGCGCGCCTCAGCAGCAGCGCGAGCGCGGGCGCAGCCCCGGCCGGCGCGGACTGGGCCACACGGGGCGCCAGGGTTCCCGCATGCAGCGTACCTCAGCAGCGGCACAGGCGCCTTGGCGAGGCGCTGGACGGGCCGCCGTGGGCACCAGGGTGCAAGTCGTGAACAACTTCTGGAGCGCACCTCAGCAGCAGCACGAGCGCGACGGCGGCCTCGGTCAGCGCAAACTGGTCGCCGACGCATTTGCGCATGCCGCCGCCGAAGGGGATGAACGCAAAGTCGGACGCGACCTCGTTCGGGTACAGGCTGGAGCCCTGCGCCTCGGGCCGGTAGCCCGCCCACGCGCCGCCGAAGTCCGCGTTGGCGTTTGCCTCAGCAAACCGCTCCGGCCGGAACGCGTCGGGGTCGCGCCACAGGTGCGGCGACCTGCGCGCGCGGCCCTGGCGTGTTACAGGGTCGCTACAGGAGGCGGCGTATGGGAAGACTTGGGAAGGACTGGAAAGTAGCACGGCGGTGCTCGCATGTCCTCGCATCGGCGACCGATAGGGTGGGTGTAACCGCTACCAACGCCTCCTTGCTGTCAGTGGCCTGCGAGCGCGCACTCGAGCGTGATGCGCGTCACCCGCGCGGCGCGGCGCGGCGCGGCGCGGGCCCCGCGCCTGTGCAGGTTCCAGACGGAGATGAAGAGGTCGGCGCCCTTGCCGATGGGGTAGCCGCCGGGCGCGCCGCGCAGGCCGGGCGGCAGCACGTCGTCCGCGAGCGCGCGCCGGATCAGGATCGGCGGCTGCGGGTACAGCCGCAGCGACTCGGCCAGCGTCGCGCGCAGGTAGGGCAGCCGGCCGATGTGGTCCAGCGCTGCGCGCGGATTACGTAGGTTAGCTTAGGGAAGGGGCGCCACGCGCAGCTGCGCCCCACTGCGTTGTGGTCCAGGCCGCTCGCATGGGCGCAGCTACCGGCAGGGGCGCTGCCCGCTCGCGGCAGGGGCGCACTGACGGCCGCATCGCCGACCTCGGCGTCGAGCTCCGCGAGCAGCTTGCGCTCCACGTCCGGCTGCTGCATCAGCGCGAAGAGCGTCCAGGTGAGCACCTGCGCGCAAGAATATGTCTTAGGGTTAGCGCTGCCAGCGGACGGCCGGGCCCGGGGACCGCCTCTCCTGCCTGCATCGGCCGATCCTGGTACGGACCCGCGACACCATGACTGGCTCCTGTGTCACATGCCTGCAGCGCGGCTTGGCGCATGCATGCAAAATTAGTGCATTATGGCGAAGACGTGCAGTACGCAGCGAGCACTGCTGCAATGAATGCACCCGCCGCCGAGCGCCCGCCGGCACACAACCTGGCACGGGCGAGCATGCCGCTCCCCAACCAGCCGCCCGCCGTGCGCCGCGCCCGCGCACGGCAGAGCGCGGCGGGGCGCGCACCATATCACACCTGCCTAGCTTACTAGGTCAGGACCGTCACAATACAATGAGAAGTGCAGCAGCTTCCGAGGGAGGCACCGCGGCGGTGGTCTCATGCCCGGCGATGAGCATGGTCATGAGGTCGTCGCGCAGCTGGCGGTCGCCCAGGTCCGCGTCGCGCATGTCCACCAGGAAGCGCAGCAGAGACGGGTCGCGCACCTGCGCGGCGCGCGCGGCCGCCCCCGCCTGTGAGCGGGCGCGCTAGGCCGCGCCGCGCACTCGCTTGCAGCCGGACGCGGCGGGCGCCGCGGCTCTGCGGCGCCGCGGCCGCGCCACGGTCTCCTGCTGGCGCCCGTGCAGGCGCTCTCCCGCAGGCCGCACCCTTGACGCGCGCTCTCCGGCAGTGGCCGGGACGCCTGCGGCACGGCTACCACTGCAAAATAAGAATTCGGAGCGCCCTGCTGAAGCACGCTCGCCAGGGGTTAGGGTCAGGGTTAGCATCCTCGCAGGAGCCCCCGCGCGCCGCGCGCCTTGGAGTAGTCGCGGGCCTGCAGCGCCTCCGCGTCGGTCGCCTGCCGCGTGCTCTTCGCCGTGGCGATGAGGCCGTCCAGGCATGCGTTGATGACGGCCAGGTCGGCGCGGAAGCGGCGCTGCCGCGGCACGAGCGCGGCGGCGAACGGCAGGTTCCAGTAGGGTATGTAGAACGTGCTGCGGTGCTCCGCCTCCTTCAGCACGCCATACACCGCCTGGCGGCGCGGCACGTGTGTTTCGGACCGGCACGGCGCGCTGCTCACGCATGGGGGCCCAAACGCGGAGCCAGGTCCGACACGCGCGCGGTGTGCGTGCAGGGGCGGTATATTATTACAGGTGCGCGCTCAGCGACACGCCGCTGACGACTGACCTGCATCATGTCTGTTTGCTGCTGCGTACGGGTGCAAGGTCAGATGCTCAACAGCCCCTGCGGAAAGCAAACCGCCCCAATGCAGCTGGCGATTGTTCCGCGGCACCCCGGCCCTCGCCCGCCCGCAGCCCGGGCCGCGGCGGCGCGCCTTGATGACGGGCGACTCGCGCGTGATGGAGCCGAAGTCGTAGTTGAACACGCCCAGGCCGATGATGTCCAGGCCCAGGCTCAGGAACTCCTCCTCCATGTCCACCGCGGCCGCCTGCGGTGGCGTAATGCCGAATGGGCGCATGGGTTTAGAGTCAGGGGTAGGGCATAAGGTTAGGGCTGTGCAGCGCTGTGCGCAGAGCACACCATGGCCTGATCCTCAGGTCGCTGAACGGCCGCTTGCATGCTCTACAACAGCTTGAATGACAGCGGCCGCGGGCAGGTCCGGGGGGCGCGCCCGCCGGTGCGCGGCAGGGGCACGCATGGGTCTGCTGTGCTGCTTACTCTGAGAGCGCCCAGGCGTGCGCGCAGCCTCCCCGCGTGTCACACAAGTTGTCTCAAATGGCGACACAAAACATGGTTCCTGGTCCTGGGAGGACGCGCGGCAGCCGGCGCGCGCGCACCCCGCCGCCGGCCGCGAGCGCGCGGTCCAGCTTGTCCACCGTCTGCCGCGTGCACGCGTTGAACATGGCGACCATCGCGCCGAGCCAGGCGCGGTGAAACGCCGGCACGATCGCGCGCCGCCGCGGCTTCCACGTCTCCAGGTCGGCCGGGATGAGGCCCTTGCCCATGATCGGCTCCAGGATCTCGGCCAGCACGCCCTTGTCGTAGTTGCCCGCGTTCTCCTGCGGGCAGCTCAGGGTTAGCCTCAGGTTTAATGAGGCCCTTCCTGACCGCGGCTGCGGGGCCGCGGCCGGCACGCCCTTGTCGTAGATGCCCGCCATTGCCTGCAGGCCGCTGCGGGCGCTGAGGCCCTTCCTGGCCACGGCTCCACGGGCGCCGCCAGCACCGCCCCCCTTGGACTTGCCCGCATTGTCCGGTTGCGGTGCATGGCCCCACAAGTGTGGGGCCCCGTTGCTGAATCTCTGCTCTACAAGGTCCCCGCCAGCCTTGGGAGGGCCGGCGCGGCGGCGCGCCTTCAGCAGGTGCCGCACGACCACCGGGTCCGAGACGACGATGAACGCCTTGGGCCCGAACGCCAGCTTGTACACGCCGCCGCTGTCCAGGAACCTGCGCGCGCGGGCGGCAGGGTGACTTACAGCCGCGCTCAGACGCTGAATGTGCGGTCCAGGCCTGTGCAATCCATCTGCACGGCCGTGTTCGCATGTAAATTGGTGAGCGTGGGCAGCAAGGTGCGCTGGGGCGGTGCACACGAACAAAGAGAGCAGACCCTACCCTCATCACAAACCCACCCCTGAGTCGACCTCGTTCTGCTAACAGTGTGCATGGCACCGCATGAATATGCACGCCTGGACCGCTGCACCAACTCAGCGGTAGGCCGCCCGCCTGGCGCCGCCCGCCTGGCGCCGCCCTGACAACGGGCTGCCGTGCGCGCTGCGCAGCGCGCACGCGCTCGCAGCCCGCAGTCCCCGCTGCAGCGGGGGCGGGGGGAACGCGCGCGCGCACCACTGGTAGAGCGCCTTGAACAGCGGCTCGTCGCCCGCCAGGTCGGACAGCTCGCCCTCGGCGGTCGGGATGTTGGCGCCGCCGACATCCGGCTGCAGGTAACCCTGGCTCGCCTGCCGCGCGGCCGCACCGCCTTCCAGCGCCGCTCGCGCGCTTCGCATCTTGCCTTCATTTCTGCGGCTCACGTCCGGGCTACACCAGGTCTCCAGCAGGCGCTCGGCCGCTGGCACACCCGCCGGCACGCCCGACCACTCACCATTCAGGAAGCAAGGCGGGGACGACAAACAGTCGGAATTTTCAAGCACTGGCTCACGGCAAGCTGGCAGCCAGGCCCCTCAGCGTTGCTCAAACGCAGTAGGCCGGCTCGTTGCCCTTTGTCTGCACCACACGCCTGCCAGCGACCGCGGAGGCGCAGCGTGCCCAACAGGACATCCTCAGGCCTGTTCTGAGGCTGTCCTATTGGGCTGTCTCCTATTGGCTGTCTCCACGTTGTGGGAGCAGCGCTGGGCAGAGTGCAGCAAAGGTCCGGGTCTCGCGGCCGCGGGTGGCCAGGCCGCCCGCTAGTGCACCTCCGTCAGCAGGCGGCTCAGCCCGTCGCGCAGGTTGCCGCGCCCCTTGACAAACGCGTACGCCAGCGCCAGCGCGCCCGGCGTGAAGAAGAGCGCCGCGCCGAGCAGCTGGCCCTGCAGCGCCGCGGCCACGCACACGCTGCCACGGCGCGCCCCCCGGCCGCCCTCCCGGCGGCCCCCGCGGCTGGGAGCCGCCAGCGCGCAGCCCCACCGCCTCTGCAGCCGTTCCGGCTGCGCCGGAGCAGGCGCGCCGCGGGCAGCCTGGGGAGGCGGCGCGGAAGCGCAGCCGCGGCGCCTGCAGCTGGGGGTAGCCTCGGCAGTAAAGCGCAAGCGCGCTGCGTGCGCGTGGAGCATGAGTTGGTTGCCTGCGAAACTAGCCCGCCGGGGCCTGCAGGGCAGAGCGTGACCCGCCCCCAGCAGCGCATCCATAGCGGTCAGGTGCAGCACGGCTACAGGCGCATTGCGCTTGGTATATCAGCGTGCTTTCATGCAGCGACAACTCTAGCCTGCCTGCCTCTGCAACCGCAGGAGACCTGTGAAGTGAGTCGTTGCACACTGCGTTGCAGGCTCCAAGAAAAATACAAAGCTTTATCCTGCACAACCCTCCTTTTATCTGGGCTGCTGCTGTTGCAGCATTGAGCGCTGTCAGCAACAACGTGGTGAACAATCTTCTCCCCGCCACAGCGCAGACTTTGATCAAAGAGGGGCTGCGAGGGACCTGCGGCCCTGCTTTTGCTCAGGGCGGCAGTGGTGGGGCATCAGCGCGCATGGGCGCCATGGCCCAGGACGCATTGGAGCCAGACGCCTTTAAGAAGCTGTACCCAGACCAGTACTATGCGCGCTTTGTAGCGGAGGGCCTGCGCCCGGACGGCCGCCCGCTGGCACGCGCGCGCCCGACGACTATCGCACTGGGCGCTGTCAGCACCGCGGACAGCTCCGCGCTAGTGAAGATTGGCAGCACAACCGTCATGGCCGGCATCAAGCTCGAGGCGCGTGCCCCGCCTGCCGCACCACGCAGTGTATGCGTCCGCAAAGATGTCATGGCCAGTGCGTTGTTTTTGGGACAGGCCTGCAGACACGGAAAGGCCTACCCGGCACTCGTGCTTACAGGAAGGGGCCCACTGCTGGTTTTCAGGCTGCCGCACGTGACGCGCTTTCCCGACAGGCTCCAGGCCTTTCAGGCTCCGGCCTGTGCTGACAGAGGAATGCTCGCGCAGGTGATGGTGCCCACCGACGAGCGGCCGCAGGAGGGGCAGCTGGCGCTCAGCGTGGAGCTCTCGGCGCTGTGCTCGCCCGACGCGCGGCCGGGGCGCTTCTCCGAGGCGGCGAACTGCCTGAACGAGCAGGCGCGCGTGGCAGCGCAGCGGCCTCAAGTAGCCTCAGCTCAAGTGTGCTGATGCATTTCACCATGGTTCCAGAGCTTTGGTAGTGCGCGCGTTGCCCGGGCGTCCCGACGTATCACTTGGGCTGTGCGTGCTTGCAATTGTGTGAAACCCCTGGTCCAAGCACATCTTATTAATTGACGGTTGGCGATGTTGTCTGGTTTACCTATGTAATTTTTCTCTGCCCTGCTTTGCACTATGTGTATGTATAGACATAATCTCGCAGCAAAAGTGTGAGCGCGTGCCCTGGCCGGCACGCACAGACTTGGCGCTCACTGCACGGCGCGCAGCTGGGCGCGGCGCTGCGCGGCGGGCGCGTGGTGGACCTGCGCGGGCTGGCCATTGCGCAGGGCCGCGCGGCCTGGCTGGCCTATTTAGACCTCTACGTGCTGGACGCCGATGGCGGCCTGTACGACGCCGCGCTGCTGGCCGCGCTGGCCGCGCTGGCCGCGCTGCGGCTGCCGAGTGTGGCGGTGGACGATGCTGGCAAGGCAAGCGGGGTGCTGCAGGGCTGGTGCAGTTGGTCGCACAGGGGCCGTGCGCCATGGGCCTGGATGTACATTTGCAGGCATTGCATGCGGCGCTGGCCGAGCCGCGGCATGCGAGGGAGCTGGCGCAGGAGCCGGGCGGGCTGCAGCTGAGCGTCGGTGGGCAACATGCACTCCGCTGGCAGACTGGCTCGGAAAATTGCACATGCAGGGCATGTGGGTTTGTCCTGCGGGGTGTATTGCAGGCACCTGCGAGCTCCAGGGGGGATGCTGCTGCAGAGCAAGACCGCAATGCAGCTCCCACAGACTGCTGCACGTGCAGGTCGTGCCGGCGGGCGCCGGAGAGGACGGTGCGCGGGACCTAATGCAGGAGGGCGGCACCGGCGAGGAGCGGGCGGGCGGCGGCGCGCCGGCGCCGGCGGCAGCGCCGGCGGCTGCGCCGGCGCTGCGCGGCGGCTACTTACGCGTGGGCTCGCTGCCCACGGCGCTGACCTGCGCCTTGTACGGCGAGCACCTGGTGCGGCTCTGGTGGGCTGTTGCTGCATGTCTTAGGGTTAGGGTAGGGCCGTGCTGCCCACAGCGCTACCTGCGCCCTATACGGCAAGCACCTGGCCGGCATTCTCTGATGGGCTGTTGCTGCTCGCACTCACGCGCGTCGGTCAGGGGAAGTGGCAAGTCATCGAGTGAACAGGAGCTGCAAGGGTAGTCTCTCTGTGCCAGCCCACTGCTTATATCATTGCCGATCACTTGCACAAAAACCTGTGTAGGCCTCCCCCGCGGTCACCCGGCTTGCGACGTCAGTACGCTCACTAAACGAGCCTGCTTGAGAGTGCGCGCATGGCATGCGCATTGGTGCTGTGACCCCGTAACCCCCAACTTTTCGGGATTGATATAGTCTGCGCACATCCGTGCAGTAATGCCCAAGCAATGTGATGCAAAATCTGGACCGCGGCAGATCGTGGACCCCAACCGGGAGGAGGAGGCGCTGGCGCACGCGCTGGTGTCGGTCACCGTCGATGACAGGGATCGCCTGCTGGGTGCTTTCCACCCCCGAGCCTGAGACTTGACTTCTGGGCACATATGCCAGGACCGCCTGCTAGCTGCCCCACCATGGCCCGCCTGATTCAGGTTTTGACATGGGCGAATCTGTCAGAACGGCTCGCTAGGTGCCCCCACCTGGGCCTCAGCACCTGCATATCTGATGACCACCCAGTGTGTAATTGTGTTCAGACGACGGGGTGAGTAAATGTCAGGGCAGACAGGTGGGTAGGTACAGGCGGGTAGACTGATCTGGATGACCTGCGCACTGAAGGACATGCTCACTCAACGTAGCAGGCTCACCGATCACCACGCAGCCACTTGTGCATCTTAAGTGCCTGCATGCAGCCCGGGCCCGCGTTGCAGGAAGTGCCTGAGCGCGTGCGTTGCCACGCGCGCCAGGGGTGTACAAACCGGGCGGGCGCGCAGCCGCAAACGGCCCCACGCTGCAGGCATGCATAGAGGCCGCGCGGCTGCGGCACCGCGAGCTGGCGGCGCTGCTGCGGCAGGCGCTGCAGGCGGCCGGCGTGCCTGACTTTGCGGAGGGCTAGGGGGTCCATCTTGGGGGGCCGGGGTGGTAGCTGACTCAAAGGCAGGTGCGCACATGGGATGCGGCACATGAACAGTGCGACGCATTTGCTGCCACAAAGTTGTCTGTCTCTGTGCGCAGGGCGTGCTTGCAGGAACTGCTGCAGGCAAAGAGGATTGTAAGCAGCGTACATGATGCTGTGCGCAAACAAGCAGCGGGCTTGCTTACACGCTACTGTGCTAAATGCAATAACGCAACAGCCATGCGTGCCAAGGAGCCAACCAATGTGGTGCCCACTCAGTGCTTACTGCCAACGCCTCGTACACAGGCATACACAAGTACATATGCTAAATGACTATCCAAAACTGTGTGCATGCATGCTCTGAATAACAAGTCTGTAACCCACAAAAACTCCAAACAGTTGTGATGATGGTGCGCACAAGTGTACATCCACGTCGGAAAATATACAGCGGCTCTGACGGTCACTGATAGCCAGGCTACAGCGTCAAAGCAGCGGGCTCGCGTCTGCCGCCCCCGGGCGCGCGCGGCCGCGCCCACTGCAGCACGATGCGCAGCGCAAACAGGGCCAGCGCGAGCGCGGTCGCGCCGCGCAGCACCCACGCGAGCGCCGGCTGCCGCGCCGCCGCCGGCAGCGCGCGCTCCGCCCCCAGCCGGTGCCAGGCGGCCGCGGTGGCCGCGCCAAGCGCCGCGCCGGCCAGTACCTGGGCAGCGCTGTGGAAGCCCAGCGCGACGCGCAGCCATGCCTGCAGCAAGGCCCGGGCTGTGAGCAAGAGAGAGAGATATGTATACTTTTGGGCTCAGGCTCTGTGGTGGCTGAGCGCGCGTCGAGGGGTGTGGCCGGATGTTCCCTGGGTGACCAGCGGGCGTCCACAGATCCTATAAAAATGCATGATGTACCTAGCTCAAAACATGCTGAAGCGTGGTACGCATCGGCGCGGCGAGGAGGGCGAACCAGGAACGCTGCGGGCAGCAGTGGCAGGGCGGCCAGCAGCGCGCTCTGCCCGGCCTGCGCTCCGCTTGGCCGCAGCAGCGCGAGCGCCGCCGACGTGGCCAGGAACGCCAGGCTGTTGGCGTGCGACGAGGGCATCCCTGGGTCGGCCTTGCGTGCGCGCGCCGGCCGCTGGTGCTTCAGCGTCAGCTTCAGCCCCTGGCGGGACACGCCGCCGTGTTGGAACTCTGTAGGCACGCCCTTACTAGGCGAGCTCAAAGACTGCACAGGCCTCGCTGCGGGTGGCGTGACGGTGTATGGAGACAGCAGGCAGAGCCACAAGCGTACCGAGCATACACAGTGCAAAATGTTGCGACGCATGCACACCGCTGAGGAAGCAACGAAGGCAGTGCAAGCCTGGCACAAGAATGACGCAGCGACGGCGCCCAGCAAGCACCACATGGTCTCCGCGTCGCGCCGCCAGAACAGCACCCCGCCAGCAATGAGCGATACTGCCCACTTTGTGCTGTCATTGAGCAGGTGCAAAACGCGTGCAGCTGTGCTTGAGCGCTCGCCTCCAGCAACACCGCTACTCGCTGCAGCGATTGACACCACGTGCACCCTCCTCAAGCTTGTATGCCGTGTACGTTGCAGCATGTGCAGTTTACGCCGTTTGCCTTGCACACGTCTGGACCGGCAAGCACCTGCGTAAGAGCAGCAGAGGTGACTGAAGGCTGCAAAGCGAGCTGGACAGTGCCTGCATTGTGCGAGTCTCCAGCCCTGCTTCACGCAAGCGCGCGCCCCTGCAGGCGCGGGATGCGCTTGTAACTGCATCTCCTAGCACTGTGCTAAAGAAGCAGCCGTGCACAGCAAGCGCTTGGGCAGCGGTGTGTCTGGCGGTCTACAGCGTCTGTATTGTCAGAAAAGGCACCTGGATGTGTGGGCCATGCTAGCCAGCGACCATGTTGCCCAGGGCTGCATGCATTGGTTGAGTCCTTGCATGCTGGTGCTGGTGCCAAGAAGAGTTCGACCAGATGTTAGTGTTCCAGACAAGACGTAGAAACAACCGGCCATGACTCCACTGCCAAGGAGAGGCGAAGATGGGCTCTACGTGGTGTTGATAGTGTGCAAGGCTGCGTCAGCAGCCTGACTTGCACTTTTCAGTACGCTCGTCATATGACAGGCGGCGGCTGGCAGCCGCCCTGCTATGTCTGTCTCGCTGTTTTGAAGAGAGACATGATGCGCGGTTTGAGCCTTATGCAGCATTGATATTCCGGGGTGGGCGCGAGAGATTGTGATCCCATAACTCATTTTACAAGCCCCATGCAGAATGGTAGGCTCAAGCTAGGCAGCTGAGGGTGCAACTCCACCGCCGCCGATGGTGCTCACCACACGCGTGCCTTCCCTGTCGACGACCTTGATCACATAGCTCGGCTGTGCTACCACCAGCCGCTTTTTGATCTGCGCGCACAAGGGCAGACGCTTATCAAGCACTGGGCTTCACGAGCAAATGCATTTGCTGGTGGGCATGGCCACTGCAAATCAAGCCTGCTGTTCTTGCAAAACACATGAAGCAACCCCCGACATTCTTACCAAACATACTTCAGAAATTTATGAGCAAGCAGAACGCATCCCGGAATGCTGACATTGTCTGGCACTGATGCCCCATGCCAGGACAGCTCCCCAGACAACACCCCTGACATTGACCTCTTCACCCAGGTGTGCAGGCTGCGCACCTCGTCGATGCCGCGGTGCATGAGCTCAAGCGCCTCAGCCTCGCTGAGGTCAGGCTTCCACAGCCGGTCCATCATAGACAGCACGAAGTACGACCCTGGCGCAGGGTATGTACACCCTCGGCAAAGGCCCCCTCAGAAGACTTTCAAGAGGGGAGAGTAAAGCACGTTTCACTCTCCCTGCGAGCCTGATAGGCATATGACGTGCCGGTTGCAGGCTCAAACAGGCCCACGCGCATCTCTGCAGCCCCCACAGTCCCATAGATGCTCCAGCGTAGCTTAACTCAGCAGCCTGGTGCGCAGCGCGTGGCTGGCGGGGAGCGCGCCATAGCCTGTGCCGGCCACATTCATGGCGTGCATGGTGGCCAGGTAGTCCAGCCAGAAGAGCGAGGGGCCCGCCTTCTCGTCCCAGCCCGCGATCAGCAGGTTGGTCTGGTACATGCGCTGCGCGCCCGCGCGGCGCCCGGCGCCCGTCAGGGCGCGGTCAGGGGCTGGCTGACCATGGGTGGTCTGATCAGCAGGTTGGTCTGGTACATGCGCTGCGACCCCGCGCGGTGCCCCGGCGGCCGTCAGGGCGCAATCAGGGGCTCGCTGATCATGGGTGGGCGATGTAGGCAGCAACACAGGCTTTAAGTTGCAGGCTAACCAGCTACACATGGACGCCTTCTGCAGCCTTCTACGCTCGAGAGTGCTCGCCAAGGTGTCTTTGGCCCACAGCAGCAGGCATGTCACTTGGGCACGGAGGTGTCGCCGCGTCTGATGCCAAGCGCAGAGTTTGTCGTCACGTCCAGAGCGACCCTCAAGCACGCAAGCGTCTCTCGCCAGGCACATTGCCTCTCACTGGCTGCATGGGTGTGCTCTAGACTCATTTAGTTTAATAAACAAACCTCTCGCCTGCACTGCCTGCACTGCTCTTGTACTTGCTCACAGGCAGACCTGTATGGTGTGGCCTGCTTCATTTACGAGTGCATGAGAAAACGTGACCTGACTGCAAAGGGTCGACGCTTATCAGCCTAGCTGGGGTGCGTAGTGTAACAAGTCTAGCTCACAGGCGAGCCGGCGCGCGCACCTTGCGCAGCGCCGACGCTCATCAGCCTAGCTGGGGCTGCGTAGTGTAACAAATCTATCTCGCAGGCGAAAGGCGCGCGCGCGCACCTTGCGCAGCGCCTCCGCCAGCTCGCAGCGCGTAAAGTTGGCTACCGCGGGCGTGCTGAGCGGGAAGTCGTTGCGCAGCGCGTACAGCCGCACGTTCGCGATGATGAACTCGGAGAACTGCACACGGTCGCCGGGCTCGCCTGCCATGCGCACTGAGCTGTGAGAGGGGCGGCTGCAGGCACAAGCAGCTGCGTGCACAGCGTGACACCCAGGTGAGCTGGCTGACAACAAATGCTTTCCTGACTGGCCCAAATAAGTGCACTTGCATCGCTTTCCCGCGCGTGATAGAGCGAAAAGGAGACACAACTCCGTCGCCGGCGGGGCGCGCAGTGCAACAAGGAGGCAGCGTGCTCGTCCTCACAGCCACACACAGTTCAGAAACAGGCTGCACGCTAGCGCGACCGCTCAGCGCGCACCAGAAATCCCTATCAGTTTGTGGCTGTCGATTGGCACCAGCTTGTCCTCGTCGTGCTTTATGGTGATGATCTGCTGCGACGCGCACGTGTCGCTGCACACCATAACAAAGTCCCGGCCCTTGATGCCAAACAGGAAGTCCATCCCTGCAAAGGCGGCCCGGCCCAAGCGCCTCGCTGGAAGCGGCTGCCGCAGGGGCCAGGAAGAGCAGCACAGGTACGCACAACTGCACTTAGCGTAAGCGGAGCGCAAGCGACAAGTGACTTCTGTACGCCAACTCCTGACAAAAATAAAGTTGACTGGGAAAGGAAAGGCAGCCTAGGCCAGGCTGCCTGGCCCATATCAGAAGCACCGCTCCAGACCCTGGTCTGGCCCTCAGGCAGGCTGCTCCCTACGCACGTGCGGCTTATGAGCTTCAACAGAACTTGCATGAATGTTGCAAGGATAGGGCGCTGTCGTGCTTCCTGAACCTTGCCAGCGTTCTAACAATGTGAGGTACTGATTGTCTGTGCAGCCCGCTTGCCGTAGCCGCCCGACATGGAGGTGGATGTCTCCGCCAGGCTCGACCTGCTCAAGGCGCTGGGTGCGCAAGCCCAGGGCAACCCCAGCGCGAGCAGCCGCTGTACCGGCGTCATAGCCCGCCACAGCCTGCTTGTCGAGAGCGGCCCGGGCTTGGCGCCGGCCGAGCGCGAGCGCGCCGCCGAGTCTGTTGGCGCGTACCTCGAATCCGTGACGGCGCTGCTCGCCAGCGAGCAGGTGAACTCCAACTTGCGAGGCGTAATGTGAAGTCCTGCAGAGTATCATTAGCGTGTTCGATGTGCGCGACGGACCATGTGACAAGGGGGACTGCCTGCTGTGCCAGTAGATGCCACAACCTACAAATGCCGAGCGCTTGACAAGCGCAGGCATAGTCTGCAGCATGTGCCATCACATTGTGCAGAGCACGTTGCAGCACACGCGCTGCGTGTTGCAACGGAGCACAAAGAATGGCCCCAACAGCCATAGGCAAGGTCATGAGAGCGCTGAAGCCAAAGCCGCTGGTGCAGGCGGCGGCGCGGCGCGCCGGCGCCGAGCTCCTGGCGGCCGCCGTGGGCGAGGCCGGCCCAGCGCGCCTGCTGGCGGCCGCGGGCGGCTGGCTGGCGGCGTGCGTGGCCGCGCTGCGGCCCGGCGAGGATGCGGCCGTGCAGCGCGGCACGTGGCGCGCGCTGGCGGCGCTGTTCGAGCGGCTGGGCGCGCTGGCGGGCGCGCCGGGCGCGCGGCGCGAGGGCGCCGCGCTCGTCGGCCGCCTCATGCCCGCCGCGCTGCCGCTCCTGCAGGCGCCGCCGGGTGCGCGCAGCGCGCCCAGCCCGCCCCCCCACTCGGCAGGGCAGGCGCAGGGCCGCGGACAGGGCACTCAGCGCTGCGTACTCGGTCACGGTGGTCTTGCAAAGCACTTGGTGCTTGCTGCACAGACCTGAAATGCGGTCTTGCTGCGCAGCGCAGACGATGCTGCCGTAGCAGCGCTGCCCCTGCTATTGTCCCAGGACTGTCGCCTGAGCCTGTGCGGCGCGAGCGCCCCGCTGCTCGCCCGGCGCCCTGGCACAAAGATTGCAGCGGTATGCCGTGGCGCAGCAGACGACGCAGCGACGGCGGTGGCGATGGCTGGCGCGCTGTGCGCCGCGCTGCGCGCGCTGCCGGCGGCGCTGCGGCCGCACGCGCGCGCGCTGGAGCGCTATGCGTTGTGCGCGTTGGTCGATCCGCGCTCGCCGCCGCGCCTGCGCCTGGCTGCCGCGGAGCTGCTGGCGCTCGTGCCGCGCGCGGCAGGCGCGGCCCCGCGGCCTCGGGCTAGGGTTAGGGCTTACCCTACCCTGCTCGCCCCCGCGCTCAGCCTCCGGCTGAGACTCTGGCCTACGGGATGTCGCCAGCCCGTGCCAGGCCACTGCGCAGCCTCCTCGCGGTCGCGCCGCGCGCGGCTCAGCGGCCGCAAATGCCGCTGTGTGCCTGACCTGGCGGCAAGCTCGCTGTTGTGTCTGACCGGGCTCCTGGATAGGGATAGGGGTGCTGCACGCCCGGCGCCATCTATCCCGCTTACCCTAACCTTATCCTGGTGATCTCGCGAGCGAGCGCGCTGCCCTGCGGGCTCATCAGCCCATGTCCAGCAGCTGAGCAGGTATACACCCCTGTCCGAGCGCCGGCGCGCCGACGCCGCCCGCGCGCCGCAGGCGACGCGGCCGCCTGGAGCGCGCTGGCGCAGCGGCTGCTGGGGCTCGCGCACGACCAGCTGGACGCCGCCTTCCTGGGTCTGGAGGACCCCGCGCTGGCGGCCGCCGCCCGGTGCGCTGCCAGGGGAGGGCGGTGCATGGCGTCCTCTGATGGCGTAGGCGGGGGGACCCCACGCTGGCGCAAAATTCGAAGAACGTATTGCTGTCATGAAGATTGGAATAGAAGAGTCAGCTCAAACACAAAAAGAACAAGCATAAGTCGGTGAAACCCGCCGCCATGTGCATGCCAGGGGCGTTTTTGCTGAGGGCTGTGCATGGCGGCCGCACGCGTCACTCGCATCATGTGTGCACGGATGAGCGGCTGCCGTGCGAGGCTGCCTACCCTGTGCTGCCCTTGATCGGGAGCTCCGTAAAGAGACCCTGGCAGCATCGAGGGCTTGGCGGCCGTGCCGGCGCGTAGGGCAGGCATTTGCGACTACCCCAAGCAGCTGGCCCTCCTCGCTGGGGCGGCAGGGAACATCGGCATACTGCTTCTCTTTAAAATTACTACTGTTTTCTGCCTCGCGCAGGGCAACGCTCCGGCCAGGCAGCGCCGAGGCGCCGGACCCCGCGGCGCCGCACGCCAGGGCCGCGGGCGGCGCGGCCGCGCTGGCGCGCCTGGCCGGCGCGCTGGACTGCCTGGAGCGGCTGCTCACTGGCGCATTCCCGGCGCCCGTGCCGCTGCCGGGCGGCGCGGTGCTCGCGCTCGCCGGTCGCATGCTGGCCATGGACACCGGGCCCGTGGCCGAGGGCGCGCTCCCGCCGCCCCGCCCCCTCCCCGCCCCCGCCGCGTTCCCGGCGCCCGTGCCGCTGTCGAGCGCGGGCATGCTCGCGCTCGCAGGCCCGCCCCCGCCCCCGCCGCCCCACCCCCGCCTCCGCCGCCGACTCGGCGCCTGCGCATGCGCCCGCCTGCCGGCCCTGATGCGCCGGGATGCCCTGATGCGTCAGCCTGCCGGCTGCACCAAGCTTCTGGCCGGTCCCGCCTTGTCTGTGTTGACAGTCTGGTGACTAGAGGCGGTGCTGTGAAGGCGTGCCCAGTTTCTGTCGGGGTTACTGTCAGATGTCGCCCGGCCTGGCGCGGGGAGCCTGGTACCGCAAGGCGGGGCTGCGACGCACAGGCCCAGCTGCTTGACCAGTGCGCCGCGCAGGCCGCGTGCCGGCCTCGGCGTCGGGCTACCTGGCGCTGGTGGCCGCGCTGCCGGGCGCGCACGCGGCCGCGCTCGGCCTGCTGCGCGCGCTGCTGGCGGCCGGGCGCG
>JAABUY010003205.1_pt1 | contig 18387 bp, 30 predicted proteins | sample 5560271 | NCBI WGS metagenome assembly JAABUY01 (sample SAMN10711886, study PRJNA513374) | rock metagenome | isolation source: Antarctica rocks | place: Antarctica: Victoria Land, University Valley
GCGGGATGGAGCAGAGCGGATGACGCGTTGTACAGAGTTGCATAAGACTGCGGCTAGAATAGTCGAGTTCATGCATCGCTTTTCCACCCACTTGTAACAACGTCCCCGGCTATCCATAGGATACTGGCGACGGTCTTGGAGCGGAGGATGACGCGGTGGAAGAGGAAGGGGGTGACGATGTCGTACGCTGACGAAGAGAGGGATTGGAGTTGAGCGAGGTGGGTAAGGGAGCCGGTGGAGGTGAAGGATTCGCAGAGGATGAAGAGGAGGGTCGAGATGCGGACAGAGTCCCCGGGGTTGGGGATGGAGGCATGATGGTCAGGGATCGATCGAATCATATAGTCTGGTGAATTATCCATCAGTCATACTCGATCATCAACGCTGAACACACGACTGATTCCTCGCTGTCACCGGCTCAGATCTCCCGTCAGCGTACCTCCGGCCGGATCCGCGATAATTTCGACGGTAGTGTCTGGAAAGAGCGAGCGCCAGCGTATAGGTACAGCTCACGTGGAGTTTGCCGAGTCGTATTCAGGGCGAGAGTGAGGTGTGCGGGTCGATCCAGTCAAAATGTGGAGCCGAAATTGCTATCGACTGACCAGCCCCAGCAGGACGCTTCCGAGCCTAGTGGTTCTCAGCCAGTCAAATGCAGTAGTTTAGCTAGCACTTTTAACCATGTCTCATCCTTTTCCCAAGGATCAAAATATTGTTGCGTCTCGTATCTCGAGCTTCACTGACATAACCCTGCGGGATCCGTCTACTTCAACCAAGCCTAACACTTGCGCACTTGATCCCTCAAAGCTAACTCAACATACACCAGCTCTATCTTGGTTAAACCCAGCATGCTCATCTACCACCCTTCAACGTTTCCACCCATAATCGACCGACAGTTACCACAAGTTACCTCAATCCGTCGTAACTTAAGTCAACCTAAACACCAACCGTCTACTCTGTCTCTGTCATATACCAAGTGAAGCTCTATCAAAGACGGGTCGCAACAGACTCCAAATCCAGAGCTGAGGTATTGACTTAGATCAACATCTCCATAGAACCATATACCCTTTGCCAACTGCCTCAGTCTTGGATATGTCATGCCAAACTTAGGTACATGCACCTACGCCCGAACTCCAAGTAGTCTGTGTTGGGCGTGCCAACAAATCGCTGACTCAGGCTTTAAGACATTTGCCTTGATTCACGAGTCATACGCATAAGAACCTTACTGTTTATTTGCTTTAGGTCCTGATGCATCCACACCAGGACCCAGGTGATTCTGTGGGGTGGCAATTTGATCGATTGACGCCCTTTCCACGTAATTGACCACAATCCATCCATGTACGCGGTATGCCATTGAGAGGAACTGTTACGCCAAAAGTGGCCAGAATTTGCGGCAAGGATTGCCGTGCCGAGGGTGATGTGGCTTTTGCTGATAGATTGTCTTGTCTTTCATGACAGAGGTGACAGTCTCAAATCGCTGAGCTTGTTCCTCAGCAATCTGCTCTGTCTATATATATATCTGGTTTGTTGCGTCCTACTGCACATTGTCTTGGTCCGACAAACCGTAAGTGGCTGAAATGCAGCAAGCCATGGCGGCTTCTCAAATCTGGAACAGCATAAGGGAAAGAAGGTGCATCATGTTGGTTTTGGTTGTTCAGCATTTGGACAAAAATCACCAAGGATTGAGCCCAATTAGGTCCGTTGAGCTTACTTCGATATGATTGCATGATACCTTTGAATCTTTACTTTGTAACATTGGCAGGACCTCATAATGTAACAACTCAGTACAATTGCCAGCAAGAATCCAACGCAGCAATGTGAATGAAAGGTTCACATGCTTCCATTATCTGTATGTGGAAGTTTATGAATAGATCTGGAAACAAAGTCCAATTTTGCCCAAGAAGGCTTATCATAGCAGTGATCGCGTCATAAGCTACAGTGGTTTTTTTTTTTTGCTCAATGCCAGACGTTCATTGGGGTCACTGGCCAGAACTTGAACAACAAAGATGTATCCCCCTCAGCCCCTCCGGAAAGAAGACGCAAGGGATGCCCACCCCTTCAGCCTTGATTTGTGCTCCGGCGGTTTCAAGTCCGGGCCACGGAGATCCGGGAACCGGCCAACGCAATTACCGAACATCTCGTTCATCTTCCGCATCAATATTCACCCTCCCATTTCCGAATAGTCAATCGCAATCATGAACCGTCTTGGCCTCCTCACCCCTTCAGATCTCGACCCAGCTCAAAATGTACTATACGAAGCCCTAGCCAAATCCACCGAACGTCTCCGCGAGCGGTACGTCCCCCACCCTCGTCCCCCTGGATGCCCATGACATCAATTCACTCTCACCACCCATGTAGATTCATCGTCCGCGATACGAAAGACCGCTTCATCGGCCCGTTCGGTATCGTCCTCCACGATCCGACCATCGGGGATGCGTTCCTCCGTTTCGCGGGTGCCTTGGCGGGGATCAAGGGATTGCCCGTGAAGGCGAGGGAGGTCGCGATACTCGTTGTGGGTCATCGGAACAAGGCGGCGTACGAAGTCTAGTGGGTCGAACGTCAACTCACACAATGGCAGAAGGCTTAGGCGTGGGGAAAGTGCCCATGAGAGATCGTCGAAATTCTCAAAGGAAGATTTGGAAGCGATCAGTCAGGGGAGGTGTCCCGAGGGTTTCGGGGCGGAGCAGAAGATCGCGTTCAAGATTGCTACGGAGTTTCGGAGGGCTGGGCCATTGTCAAAGGAGACTTGGGACGAGTCAGTCAAAGTGAGCCCACCTCCTCCGTCACATGCTCAAGTGGAAATATCGAGCTGTGAGTGTCACTGGATCTGTACTGAAGCGGAGGCGCAGGTGCTCGGCGTGAGCGGGACGACGGCGTTGATCCACTACGTCGGATTCTACAGCTACGTGTCGGTGATCTTGAACGGGTTCGACGCGGGGGTCCCCGTCCCGAGCAAGCTGTAGGAGTCGATAATCTGAGATTACTCGGATTTTGCGTGTCATGCTAAAGCAGTTGGACTTCCGACACCGCACGGCTGGTCGTGCTCATTGAGTGAGAGTCAATGCTCACTTTGGGAATACGGATCGTTATCAAAGCTGACGCGTCCTTATCGGTCACGCAGGCCAATTACTTGCGCCCATCACCCTGGACCGATTCCCCTCGCTACTAACACCATGACGACTCTCATCACAACCCTCTGTTCCCTTCCTACAGCCTCCCGCATCCCAGATCATGCCCCACACGGCGTCTACTAACTCCAAATGAACCCTCACAACCCTGCCGATGTTGACCACCCCATCCTCCAACGGATGTTTCGAAACCCCATCACACGTTACGCTACCCGTCCCTCCATCCCAACCTTCCAAGTCCCCGCAGTCGGACCCAACTACCACCGGATCCCTCATCGTCCCCTCCGCAAACATCACCACCTCTCTCTTCTCCGATCCGGCCTCTCCTGTGATGGGGATACGCAACATCGACTCATCTCGATGCGTAGTCAAATACGCCACCGCCCTTCCCTCAAAGTCATCGTCGACCCCCTGGACCCCGGTCGCCAGGATCTTGGGTTCATCCGTAGGTTGAAGGCTCGAGGGATCGAGCTTGATCCACCCAAAGACCTTTTGTTGGGTGCTGCAGAGACATATGAGCAAGGATTTCGCGGAGTGACTTCTGTCCGTTCGCACCGGGTTGGAAGCCAGGCCGGTGGAGTTCTCCGTTTAGGGTCGGATGTCGGAGCCAGACTGACGCTCTTGCGGCGCGCTCGGTACGTCCTGAGGGGCAGAGGGAGAGGTCGATCCGCCATGTCACGCCTGCGAAGCTGTCCGCTGCCAGGAGGATCTGACAACTGACACCACCCGTTCATAGTTATGTTGTTACATTCCGTATAACCTCTCTGAGTCCAGTAGAACCTCCGAATTAGTCCTCCTAATATCCTACGAGCCGTCGTCGAAGTTCCACGAAGCTCCGACAAGACCCCGATCCCCAGCCCACCAAGTACTGACGACCCTCGCGCCATCAATACGAATACACAAACTACCCCGGTCCCATCAGCACGTCCCGCAGAGCCAGCGAGACCGGCCCGAACCCACCTCATCATTCTGCCTATCCGTCATATCCGAAAAAGCATTATCGCCCAACCGATTCCCATTCGCGTCCACCTCGTCCGCTGGACCCGCAGCGTACGCCTTCGCCATGCTGGAGTTGTACAGCTTCGCGGGCTTGCCATTGTTGACTCGCGTCTTCTCTTTGGCTATGTTCATGACTCGGAGGAGAACCATCAACATCCTATGCCGCAAAACCATCAGCAGTGGCCCAGAATTGGGCGAAGGCGGCGGTGGAGGTGGTTTGAGTGGTGAAGTGGGGTGGTAGTGATGATGGCGGTGGTGGTGAGGAGGAAGTGAAGGGACGTACGCGGAGAGAGCAGCACAAGCGATGAAGATTCCGAGCGTCGCACCGAGGCCAGAGTGATATAGTGGTGCTTGGTTCGAGCTGAATAGGAGCGGACCGACGATGTTGCCCACCGCGGATCCGGCGTTACACATCGAAATACCTGTGCTCCCGTCATACTCACTCGTACCGACCGGATGTAGGAAGACTGACTCAGGGATTTCTTGGTGTGTCCTGTCGAATCGTCAATCAAGTTCCGACGGAAAAGTGAGAAGGTTCTGACGCACCGGCAGTGTTGGCGGCGAGCCACGAGAAGATGAGTGGGTTCCCACCGTACAGGAAGCCAATGCAATAGTACCCAAACAGCAAGGGCCCGTCGTCGCCCTTACTCCGACCGAGTCCTGCGCTCTGTCAGTACTGATCACGATTCAAGCAAAGGAACAATGTCGCTCGACCTCACCGTATAGGAGACCCGCACCGAGGACGCAGGGGAGCATGAACGCGATAAGGATGACGCCCTTGAACCCGTACTTCGCCGCGAGGAGGCATCCGAGGAGACACACCGAGGACTGCACGAAACCGAAGGGGATGTTCAGCAGGAGTGTTTGCCGCGCGCTGAAGCCGAAGCCTTTGATGATCAAGGGGCCACTTCGTGGAGTCAGCTTGATGTGGTCTGGTGAGGAAAGGAGGACTCGCAAGGTGTTGGTGACGGATGCACCGGTGCTGCGCATCATCAGCTGGATCGGAAAGGGAAGAGGCAGAAGCGTACTTGACGCAGAAGGTGATGACGAAGTAGAAGGCGATGGTGGGCGAGAGGAAAGTCTCGAGGACCTGGTACCATTTTACCTCCTCTACGATACGTCAGTCTCGAATGGCGGGAATGGCAATGGACGATGTGAAGATGCTGAGGCGCGGGAATCGGGAGCGGTGGAGATATGAAGGTGGACGTACTGGTCTCGACACCGGTATTGTTGCTCCTCAACCGCTCGACGGCCCATCGGCGTTCTTCAGGAGTGAGGAAGCGGGCGACTGCGGGATTGTTATCGAGTCTCCAGCTGAGCCACCGTCAATCCAGCGGTTCGAATCAGTGGAAGGTGTGATGACGTACAAGATCACTATGGAGCAAGCGGCCGTCAGCTTGGGATCAGCGTGGAGGCATGCAGAACTCACAAGGCGCTGTCACGACGGTAGCGAGTCCAACAGTGAGGAATAATATCTAACCATTCACCATCAGCCGATTCGAGAGATTGACTGGGCGCGTACCTGGTAGATGTAGAGCGACTTGGTCTTGCTGAACGACAACAAGTAGGCTAAGAGACTCCCGCCCATCGAAGCGAGACCGCTGGGTCACGAGCCTGTCAGCTTCATCTCAAGAAGAGGAGGAAGAGCTACCCACTTTGTCCCGTACCATAGCGCGATCCGCAAGGGCTGTTCGCGCCGTCGGTACCAGGTCATTGTGATGATAGCTGCTTGCGGTAAGGGCGGATCGCGACAACGGTGGGAAGACGGACTGAAGAGAGGAATGTTGACGGCTTCGATTTTTCAGCTAGATACACCCCTCTTGGCTCAGGGCTCACCCTCAAATAGCCCCAGCAGGAACCGATTGGCCAGAAGCGGGCCAAAGCTGCACAAGATCAACTCAACCAGACCGGGACAGTGCAGATGACTCATCTCTTGCTGAATGCCAAACCAATCATGACTGTTCCCCAACCTATCCCGCGACCTGATCAGCCCAATCGTCGTCCGGTAAGAAACAACTCACACAGGATACAGATACTCATGAGCGTCCTAGTAGGTACCCGAACGATGAGGAACGCCGTCGGACCACAACATAACGCCAATTGGGCCCAGTAGCCCGAGGAACTGATCAGGCTGTACTGGTTCCCCACGAGATGCTGTACCAACATTAGCTCCAGCTAGGAGGGTTTTGAGAGAAAGGGGCAAGAAATGGAGAGACGTACAGCCTCGGTCTGAAGACCGAACGTCGCTCCGTATCCCACACAGCTCTTGTCGAGGATTTGCAGGAAGTATACCCTGTCCCGTCATCAATCCCATCCCAATCTCCCCCGTGTGAACCCGCAATTCGAAAAGTGAGGGAACGCACCACATGAGGGGTGGCATGATGTACCGATCAATCTTTCGGCACACCAACCGACTCTAAACCTCCCATTCAGCCACGGAAAGAGCAGTTGCGGACGAGTGAATCACCTGCTCATCCGTCATGATCACCCTCTCGTCGCCGAGGATCTCCACCGCCGCATCCACCTTGTGCCCCTCGGCGATCCTTGGTAGTCGGGATTTCTCGACTTCATGCGTGGGATTGGGCTTGCCGGGGACATCGGTGATGGCGGAGGTATCGCTCCGCTCGAGCTGACGGCCGGACATGAGCGCGGCGCGCGGAACCAGGACGTACGTGGAGGTTCTTCTCCGCGTCCATCATGGTCTTAAGCGAGGGTTCTTTTGAACGATGACGAGAGGTATCTACAAAATGACGAGTAGGGGAGAGGTCGAGCAATCTGAGTGTTTTGGTAGAGGGACCAGCGGTAATGGAGCGGTTCGCGATCTTTCTGGACATTGCCGGTCATAGCCGTGTGCAGGTTTTTTGGCCGGGGATCGGGCCGGTTGTAACCGAGGGCAGCTGACCTCCTCCCAGAGCAATTGCGGGTTTGGGGCCACTCAGCTTTTGCAAGGTTAGAAAACGCGCAGTGACTTGCCACAGGATGGATACCTGATTGTTTCATCACACGGAACGTGCAGTACCTCCCCGTCTCTGAGATCAAGTTGCAGCTCCAAAAAGGGCAGGGTGCAACCGTCTGGTCAAAAGAGCAGAGTCCGGCTGAGGGTTGGGAAGAAGCTCGGCAGTACAAGCGTCAACTGGCCGCACGCGCTGTTGAGAACGCAGCCGCTGAGGGCAGGTCTGTTACCGCGTGAAAGTGTGGAAATGATTAGAAGGAAATGTCGATTTTGTGGAGTAAGCCTTGGATGAACCAGATCGATTTTGACTGGTCTGTCAATCGCAGATTATTGCACCAATTGCGGTGTATATGCTAGCTGAATATTGAGTAGATCGGTTGAATCGAGTTTGTTGAGTAAACAGTGATCAACATCAATCGATATTGAATGATCTGATCAGTTGTGTAAATGATACCGCAAGCGTAGAGCGTTATGGTACTTGAATGACCAGTAGCTCCAAGCGTTGAGCGTTGAGAGCGCAATCGGTGTAATCCGCCTGTTATGAAAAGCAGTTTCGAAAGGCCAAGCGTAATAGTGTAGGCCGGAGATACACTTGCCAAGACTTGACAGAGTCAAGGGAGGCTCATGCATGACCTGCTGGATATTGACAAAATGCATAGAGCCGAAGGGAGAGATCGCTTTATTCTCACACTAGCAGCATGCATATCTGCTGGCCCAACCCAAATTCGAGCTCTGGGAGGATCAACAGAACGACCTCTTGACCACCTTGGACGACCCCGAACGAAAACTGATGGCGGAATCATCCTCTACACTCGGCAGGAAGTGGCTCGACACCATCCCCTACTACCACTCACTCCGCCTGACAGATTTCGAGGTCTCCACCGCCATCCACTACCAGACTCTATCAACGTCTCCTCTCACGACGTGCCCATGGTGCTCAAAATTGAACTCCTTGGGACATGACGAGGTTTGCCTTGCCAGACCCAGGCAGACGGTGGCCAGGCATGACTCTGTGGCTCGAATTCTGCATTCCACCTTGAAAACCATCGATCGAAGCGCAGAGCATGAGTCACACTCGTTCAGGGCAGGAGGAGGAACGATATCCGGCTCCGAGGGTCTTTCAAGGGGACTGTGGACTTCGATGTCAAGGTTTACACCCTCCTTGGCAGTAAGGCTACCAAAACGACAACCAAGCACTTCTCTCTCCACATCGTCCAGCAAGCCACAAACCTCGAGCAGATAGAGAGGCGAGCTATCCAGGCCAGGCCTCTCACCAATGGACGCTTCATCCCCTTGGTCTTCTCGGCAGGTGGGATGATGTCTGAAGCGACAAGGAAAGCGCTGGAGACATGAGGAGAGAAGCTGGAAGCGAATACTTTCCAGAGGATGACGATGATGGTGAGTATCGCCTTGCTCAAGGCCAGGACAAGGAGTCTTGAGGCAGGAAGGCCAGGAGACATGGGCTGGGCAACGCCCTGGAGGAGCTGAGTGGCGACTTCCGAGTGTCCTTGCGCTCTCCCCAATATTTCCTCGATACTTTTTGCTAGCGCTTGAGAGCCACTCCCATCTTTCCATATCGCCCTCCTCTTCCTCCCTCGGATATCATAGCTTCCGTAGACCCCCAGAACTACCCTAATGACCAGAATGCAACGAACTCAACCCGCTAACCCCTCAAACAAGGAAGCACTTTTCCATCTCCTAGCGGTGTATCATACCTACCGATTGACCTCTTGTTCGCATCATGACAGTCTGAGCATAATGCCAAGCGACAAGAACCTGATCCGGTCTATCGTAGTCCCTGAACCGCTCAGGAGGAAGGGGTTTGCCGTTGAGCACACGCTCCTCAATCAGACATTCGAGACAATCCTTCAAATACAAGGACCATCGTTGAGCGTCGAATGCCTCGTGTTGATCCTTTCTGAGGAGCAGACCCGACGAGACGTCAAACATATAGTGGGCATGGCCTTGCAATTGCGTGTACACCTGAAATTCAATGAGCATCGAAGAAAAGGAGAAATGTCGCACTTAGCTGACATCATCGCGGCTCTGAGGAACACCTCGTGTGCGCGGCTGTATGCTCACTTACACCGGCTTAGCCGTCACGGACTTTCCCGAAGAGGACTTCCCGGTCCCACGTACCGTCTATCGACCATTCCATCTCGACGCTAGCGCTGGGAAGCTACTCGACACCGCTCCGACCAAGAAGGGCGAAATTACTTATCCGTCCGATGAATTTGCCGGCAAAGCATGTTTCACCTTCACGGCCGACAGGAGGATCGATATTTTCGGCATGATTAAAGTCAAATTCTGGACCAGCTACGATACCGGCGCAGATGCCGACTACCACTGCATCATTCGTAAGCTTGACACGAGGGGCAAGACTCTGCGCCACAACAACATCCCCTACAAAGATTTGCCCCTCAACGTACAGTCCGATTACGATCTCCTTGAGTTCAGCGTGGCCGTCCACAATGGCCCTAACGCACATCTCCGCGCTTCGTATCGCGCCACCGACACCAGTCGGGCCGCATCTCCCGGCGAGGTGTTTCATCCCTTCGACAAGCCGTCACCGGTCAAGCCTGGGACGCCATTCGAGATGGAGATGGGTTTCTGGCCAAGTGGCATGCGTGTGGAGGCGGGGGAAAGCATCAGACTCGAGATCTCGGGTTGCGACGCCGCTCTGAGACGGTTCCTCAAATCGAAAATCAACGACGGCAATCACACTGTGTACACCGGCCCTCATTATCCGGCCGTTCTGACCCTTCCTATAATTTGAAGCGGCACGGTACCATCTATGATGATGTAACATGAAACGCATGATAGGAGATGGATGATGTATAGGATAAGGTCACTTCGAGCCGAACGAGGCCATCAACACACCGTTACACTCTCAATGTGCGGCCGACATGCGATCCGATACTGTTACGCCGGGAGAGTCGTAGGCTGCTCTCAGAGTAGCAATGCGGATGCTATCAGGTACCCGCGCGGGATGGAGTTGCATAAGACTGCGGCTAGAATCGCGCTACGTAATGTTCGGAAGATGTCGCCGACTCTCCGATGCCGGTTCAGACAGGGGGGTGGCTGAAGGCAGCAAAATTTCCAGCCTTCTCGAGCTCCACTGCCCCTCACCACAGTGGTGAGGAGCGATGTCTATATCCAGTAAGATTGGAAAGGAGATTGAGTATGCAAGGTCTGGCATGCTGGACCTCAGCGGAGTGAGCCTGTAAGTCGATGGGGAACTTCGATAGGTCGATGACATCCTTTGTTGCTGTTCATCCCAACTGTTAACCAAAACTCTACCACAGAGAGCTTGATCCAACCCAGATCCTCACCACCATACTGCCAGTCCATCAGAACAGCAGGCTCCTGTCACAGAACTATGCAGCAAAGCAAATCACCGACCTCAAACAACAATCTTGGAGACAGGACCTTTGAACCTCGACCCACAGACCTCGACAACCTGAAACCTTGGCCTTTGAATCGTGACCTTTGATCCTAGACCAACAAGCACCAGCCTTGCTTCTCTTAACATTCCCCCTTGATTGCTATTGTCTTTCCTGTCTTTGTTGTCTGATCCCAACCCCGTTTCACGTATCTCAAAAGGAACAAGGCCGCCCCCTTTGCGGACAGTACTCCCAATGGACCTGTGTACGCTTATTATTTACATCTGGAGAATAGGCGATCAAGATGACCCAGATGATATGTAAGGATGCCTGGACGGATAGGAGAAAGGTAGCAACTTCATCCTTTCGTAATCTCCCAGCCTTAACTCGGGATGCTTTTTTCAGATCTCTTCGACTATCGTTCCTCGCAATTGCAGCCCAGCCTAGCCAAGCTCATGACATGTGGACTCGCGCTCGACCGCCCCGACAACGCTCTCAATCGTTTCAGCGAAAACCAAAGTTTTCGGTGATTCAGATCACATGGCGGACACAGGCTCTCATCCGATCCCCGCCGCTTGGCTCAGTCTCTTCGCCATGCATCCTTGTGTACGTTGAGCTGATCCTCCAGGAGGAATTCGAACTAGTATGACATTCAAGACAAGCACAGCATCTCCCTCACCTCTCCCATCTCATCCTCACACCGTCGATCCCAACGCTCCCTCTCCCCATCCTCATCCTCAGTCTCGGTCTCGTCCACGTCTCCGCTCAGGATCCCACTCGTTGGACCACGCGAGTCAGCCCGGACTTTTGCCCGGCCGAAATCGATCAAGCGGAACGAATCGAGCTCGAGCGGGGATGTCAATCCCGAGGGTAAAGTCTGGATCGGTCTGGCGAGGACATGTCTCCAATCGACGTCGGCGTGGATGACGCCGGCGGCGTGAAGCCGGGTGTACAGTTCGAGGATTTTGGAGCTGTTTTTTCAATCCGCGAGGTGGAGGGAAGAGAGGGAGTCAGCAGATGAGGAGAGAGAGAGACATGAGGTCCTGACTGGGCGCTCGGTCGGGCGGGGGGACGGTAAAAGGAGAATGGAGTAAGTCGGGGGCGCTCTCGTAGGCCAATCGGAAATTGGATACCTAGGACTCGGAGCGGAAGTGAATGAGAGAAGGGACTGACCGTACGGCCTCGACTCGCTTTTCACCCTCACTCATGACAACACCCGCGTCCCCATACATCGCACACCATACCTCAACCAGCGCGCCTCCATCCGTACCTCGGTTACCCTCAAGATCGAGGTCCCCGTGAGTTCCGTCGACGCCGCCTCGAGCGACCTGGAGAGATCCGAATAAACCCTCGAAATGTGGCACGATCCCCTGCTCGCCTTGTTGAGATGCCAAGGGTCCGGCCATGATGCTCGCTTCCAAGAGAACATCATGTCTCGCCTCGTCGCGCGAGAGCAACGTCCGAGAATAGGAGCAGCCGACGTCTACGGGGAAATCGACCGGGCAGGTGAGTTTCAGGATCAGGGATTGACGTTGTGATCGAGGTCGAGGCGATGAGTATGAGTGGCGCCGTGAGGTAGAGGATAATGGTGGGTTGTGCGACGATCGAGATGTCCAGAAGTGGTACAGGGACGAAGTTGTGTGAGCGGTGAAGGTATCCCACAGGCCCCCGAATCCCCGATGGTCGGTCAGTTCGAGAGCGAGTTGAGGTTGAGAATGGCGAGGTCCAGGAGGAACGACGAGCGAAGCGTCGGAAGAGCTGTCGCTCGGCGCGATGAGCAGGGGAAGGATCGACGCTCGTTCGAGCGACAGTGGTCCGTAAAAATCTCCTGCAAGGTGAGTGAGCCCGGCGAGACGGTGGTGGCTGGAGCACAGGATCGAGGGAGAGCGTGAAGTGATGGAGATTGAGATCCTCTGCATGCCGAGCTGGGTGTTCGGATCCACCATCATGGTAAATCACCGGTATTAGTGGTCGTTTGGGATGTAGTGTATGTATTTCCCGGCAGCCGGTCGGAGCATGTGTCATCCAAGCGCGGCACAGGGTGTTTTGAGTTCGCGTTTGGGCCAAATAGAGAGAAAGAAGTAGAGTGCTCCAATTTGCCAAGCAGATAAACGCCGAGAGGATGGCGGATGGGCAGTATCAAGGCGGATCCGCCAGCAGTACGGATGCCACGAAGATTTCGGAGCAGACGAGGAATCACGTGAGAAAGCGACCTACATCAGCAAAGTGAACAGCGGAGTTGAAACGCTGAAACTCACCTCCACTGTCATCAAGTGTTTAGGGGACACCGGGAAAGATTTGGGTAGTTGGTCGAGGCAGGAGTGGGGAGGAGAAGAGTTCAATCCTTGGAGTCCGGGTGGAGTCGAGGCGATATTCACTTTGCGAAACTTCCCGCCCTCCACGTTCTCGGCTGACAGCGAGCAAGAGCGCGAGTTTTGTCTGCTTTCAGAGACCAAAGCGTACCGGAGATCGACGCATCTCTCTTCGGACCGGGAAGCCGGCCTCTGAATCGGAATCGGCGACGAGCGTGGATTGCCGGATGTTCCACGGGGCTTTGATGCCATGCTGATGAGGCTGTGATTTGCAGGATGATCAGATGGACCATGGAGAACGTGCTCATCCAACGCGGCCTGCGAGGCATCAGGCTCAGTACGCTAGTGGACGGAGGAAGAGAGGATCGGACAGATGTTGAGAGGAGAGGGCGAAGCGAGGAAGCTGAGAGGAAGAAACACTGACCCATTCATTGGCAGCATGGCTCGTTTGCCGCTTGCCTTCTACTCCCGTCGACTGGTGATTGTTCACATAGCAGTTGGCTAAGGTATCTTCCCAGACGATGCTTTCGGCGTAAGCCTTCTCATCTTTCCTCGCCACCGCCTCGCGCATCGAAGACGACGATGCGAAGCTTTTCAGTCCCATCGCCACTTCGCCTCCTCTTCCTTCTCCACTTCCAGCTCGACCATCTTCCAACGGTTCCATGGGCTCTTCATCGTCACTTCCCCTGTCCTCTGGTCGGTCCTCTTCCGACTCATTTAGAGTCACACCCGAAGCCCCGGCCAGAGGTCGATCCCACGCATCCGCCGTCAAGCCCGCCATGTTCAATGCGAGCAACGTCACACCCAAGATGAAGCCCAACGGCGAGCGCCAAAGGTGATGTTCGTCGGGAGCGGTTCGATTGGCGAGGGTGGAGGACATCCTGATGCTGTGATGAGGGTTGGAAGCCGGTCCTGATGAGCGGCGAAAAGAAGTGGGAGGAAGGCTTGGGGGGTTGTGGGAGACGGTGAAGAGCTTGAAAGACTCCCAGTTGGTGAGTACGAGCAGCGGCACGGAGCGGGATGTCATCTCTGCCGCGACCTGTTGTCCGCAGATTTTCGAAACTTCAGCATACTCTCCATCTGCCAGTCAAAGTGAAGATGAAAAAGAGAGATCTTGAAGAAGTTATGGGATGAGAGAGAGGAGGTCCAGGTGGTAGGGCACGCAGGAGTGATTCAGGAAAGGGGGAAGGTACGTGAAGGGTGGAGGGTGGAAGGAGGAATGAAATCAAGAAGAGAGACGTACCTGCTCTAAAACTTGCTTGTACTTTGCATCGACCACTCTACCCCTCTGCCCGACCTGGGCCCTACCCTCCTCATCCAGATAAACCCCGCACTCACCCACCGCAAAATCCAGCTCCTCCATACCCGCCAGACTGACCGCGCGTGGCGTCTTCAATTCGATCACTGCGAGCCTCTGGGGCGAGCCCGACCCAGAATCGAGCACGAGCTCGAAATCCGATATCCCGCCCGATCCACCGCCCATGATCCGCCAATAGACCAAACCACCGGTGGGGTTGAATGGTGGTTGTCTAAGGAAAGCATTGATCACCTGGGTCACGTGCCGATCGAAAGCGGCCTGCAGCCCCGCTTCGGCGGTGATTCTCTCCTCTCCGGTCGCCTGGGCCAGCTCGGTGGCCAATTGGACTAGGGTCCTCAACTTGAGATCGGAGACGGGGGTTTGAGATTGGTGAAGCTTGAAGGCAAAACGCTCGAGCAGGCGTTGGATATCATCCAGGTAGAGACGCTCAGAGTAAGTGAAGGTGACGGGTCCACCGATGGCTAGCAGAGCGGAGGAGGAAATTCGGGTGGTGGTGTGCGATTGGGATTCGACGGTCAATGATCGGGGGAGGCGATGGAGGGAGAGCAGGGAGATGAGGTGGACGATGTGGGGGAGGATGGTGATGGGTTCGGAAGAGGATGCTGTGTTCATTGGCATCTTGAGAAACGTTGCCGGGCGGATGAACAAGAGTGAGAGACGAAAAGAATGTGAGGGTGAGAGAGAGAGAGAGAGAGAGAGAGAGAGAGAAAGAGAGAGAGAAAAAAGATATGAATCCCAACTGATAGCGCAGATGTTTGGGACGCTCGGATAAGGTCGCGGTCGCGACGCGTTCGTTCATAGTGAAAACAACTTCATTTCGCTTGCATCTATCTCATAAGTCACAACATACTCTAGGCGCTGAGTTCAAACGGGCTGCGTCGTATACGGGTGAGTCCACAATCGATTTCTTACCCCCTTCTGTCGCGACGGTCCAGCTGACCGAACTTCCTGAAACAGGCGATGCCTATTTTATCGCCAATAGGCGTAAACAGGCACAAACATGGGCATGTTTAGAGACGGTGAAGGACGGGTAAATGAATGAGATCAATGCCAATCAGATTCTGTTTGCGGGGCCGGAAGAAGAGCTCGGTAAACCTGGTCTGGACAGATCATGGTGTTGTCATGGCCCCCAGATTGTCATACAATCATTCACAATCGGTTGTATGGCTCGGAAAGAACAAGTCGAGAGTATAGGAGAACGGAGAAGTACATCTCGTCTTGGTGATCTGATTGTACACCCACGCCAAGATTGATCCGGGACCTTCTGCCCCAACCCATCAATTCCCCACCGCCGGCTCCCTCCCAACCCATTCCCTCTTGTCAATCTCCTCATAAACCCACTTGACCATACTGCCCCTACTCAGCCCAGTACTCCCCTTATACTCCGGATCAATCATCCCAGCATACACCCTCAGCTCCTCACCTCCACTAGAAAGGAAAGGCACCCTGAAGATGGTATAATCCAGCTCTGGATCGGCGCAGACTTGGGCGATGGCCGTCATCTCGTGTGAGCCTTGGGGGATCATGACGGGTGGGATGACTTGGTAGTTGAGCCATTGGGTCCAGTTGTACTGTTGAGATCAGTATGAGATGACGTGCAAGTGGAAAGACGGACGGATTCGCCGGGTAGGGAATGGCCTGGGGTGGATAGCGTGAGGATCCGCTTGACGTTTTTCTTCTTCATTGCTGCGACGACGAGACGCATCGAATCGGCTAGAGGCACGGGTTTGGATCGCCAGATGAAGTAGTAGAGAGAAGGATATGCGCCCTGACGACGGATCAGCCTAGGGGACGGTCGCCCAGATTTATCATACGATCCAGCAAACGACCGAGGTGACCGCTTCTAGCGCCTCATCAATCTTCACCTCATCATTCAACGATCCCTCGATAATCGTAATCTCCTTCGAGTGGGCCGAAACGAGCTCCTGAGGGAGCTTCGACGGTGTGCGGACAAGCAGGTTCAGGTGGGGCGGGGTGGGAAGTGAGAGGACGTATTTGAGGAATGCGATTCCCGATACACCTAGAGCTCGATCAGTATGGGCGACTTGGGACGATCACGTGACATCTTACCGGTAGCACCAAGGACGAGAATGGACATATCGTTTTGCTTCTGGTAGGAGCCGTGGATGGGGATGTGATTCGAAAGACCAAGAAAAGTGGAGCTGAAGATCCGCTTTATGACGCATCGGATGACGTAAACATACATGATGGGGGAGTTTCCTCGAGAAATTGGGAGCATCATCCCGACCCGGAACGTCCCCATCTAAGCGCTAGATATCGGGTACCAAATCGCGTCGGGTTGGTTTGATTGGATGAGTTTTGGTCCCATCGGCGTCTCGGTGTCAGAGTGGCATCCAATGCGAAACTTTGGCGTGGTCATTCCTTTGATCGCCATTGTTGCACACCCCGCCAAAACAGTGCGAGAATGAACAACAAGATCGCCGGCAAACGCCGCACGTCCTTCAACACGACTGGGAGCTCTGCAATCCCGCTTCAGCGTCAACAACCCGACTGAAAGTATCGGTCCAGTCTCACTCCAGAGGTTGACCTCGACCACATCGCTTGCACTCTCCCGTCCTGCCTCTCGTTGATCATCGTTTGGAACGATGAAAGGGGATGACGTCAAAGTCAAGGAGTGGGTCCCAGAAAGAGCGGCCAATACCGACATCCTGTGAGATTGTTCTCTCCGACGAGCTCGTCGCAGCAAAGGGCGGCCAAGTGTCCTCTTTGTGGTTGATCTTTGATCCAAAGACTGCGAGACTTTTCAAAGCTCGAGATCAAACTCGGGCAGACGGAGCTCGGCTAGAAGGTCGTTGGGGAGGCCGATGTGGAAGGCGGGGGCCACGACTTGAAGGACGTCGAGAAGGATGAGGTTTACATGTTCAGTACGTTTCACGGACAGCCCTCCTTATCCTTGGTTTTTTTTCACGATAGCGATCGAAATTGACTGCTGGCATCCTCTCACAGCTGTCGCCTTTCACGACAATAAGCTAAACCCCTGACCCTGAGCCGAAGGCCGAAGCCAAACAACACCTGACACTCCCCTTTTCCCCTTTTCCCCTCTAACCTCCTCCAACCCCGAAGGTCCACCAACCAAAATAACCTATGCCGCGTCGAAGTCGAGGAACCAGATTCCTAGATTTTTTTTTTGCTCAGGAGCGACGGCCTCGGGTCGTGCTGGACAGTGGGCGTCCAGTCAAGTGAATTGTGTGGGCGTCGTCGTGAGAATGTGCGTGAGGACGGAGGTGAGGGCGATCGGGGAGGTGAAGTTGCGCGATGTGTGAGACGGGAGCCGGAGGTCGGAGGGAAGATCGAGCCGGTGAAAGGAAGGAACACTGCGAGCAACGCGGAGCGAGCTTGGAAGCGGGATGGTGCCATCGGGATGAGCAGGTGGAAGTAGAGTGGAAAGGACGGCGGTGTCGTCGCCGGTCAAACCCGTCCCTTCCCGCTGCGACGAGGAGCTTGTTGACTGGAATGCGGCTTTGTGAGTTCTTGATGTCGTTGGTGATTTCATGTCCCTTGTGCACAACGTGAGGAACGCAGACTTACTCGATGGTCCGTACCCTCTTTGTTTTCCTTCTCCTCGCAGACTTGAAAGCTGATTTCTTCCTTGGGGCATAGGCAGCTGTCGGATTCTCATTAGGGTCCCTCCGTTTCTCACATACAAACCGAGGATGAAAAAAACGTACACGAGGCGACGTATATGCAGGAATAGGTATGTTTCTTAATTCCGAAATCCGGGCGGGTGCGACCCCAAATCAATGGGCGCGGGTATAGAATCTATGCCAAGCCTCAGTCAGCTAGGAACGACAAGGGGCAGAAATGCCCAACTCACCAGGGAGCACCGGCAAACCCAACATCTTCCTAACCTTCGTATCTTCCAACCAGACCAATTGCCTCCAATACTCGTCATTGCTGACCTGTTCCTTCCGGATGGCCTGGTTAAAGTCGATGATCCGGAGTTGTTTCGATTGAATTGGGTGAGAAGCGAGGATATGCCGCCATTCAACGTCATTGTGTATAACTCCGAGGGCGTGGAGGAGGTGATACATGTCGAGAATGATTTTTCTACCCGGGTCCCTCGTATTAGCGGTCCCTCCTAGACGAGACAAACGGCACCGGGAACTCACTGAATGACGGGTTGGTACCTCATCTCGTGATCCAACGTCACCCCCACGTCTTCGTAGATTGCCAACCACACCTCGCGTTCAATCTCTGTCTCGTCATCACGAGGATCGATCTGTATCGCGCCGTACAAGCCGCAAAAAATCGGCACAAGTTTGCCCTGCTGCTCCTTCAG
>JAABUY010003209.1_pt1 | contig 18371 bp, 18 predicted proteins | sample 5560271 | NCBI WGS metagenome assembly JAABUY01 (sample SAMN10711886, study PRJNA513374) | rock metagenome | isolation source: Antarctica rocks | place: Antarctica: Victoria Land, University Valley
GCGCACAGCGTGCGCCAGCTCAGTCGCACGGCGGCGGCAGCGGTGAGGGCAGCAGCGGCGGCGCGCCTGCCGCGGAGCCCGTCGGGGCCCGCGCCGGTGCTGAGCCTGGCGCTGCGGCGGCGGCGGCGGCGGCGGCGGCGGCGCCGCCGCCGCCGCCGCCGCCAGCGCACGTTTACGCTGTCGGACAGGCTCAAGCGCAGGCGCAGCCCCTGCAGGGCGGCTGGGGCCCGCCAGGTCTGGCGGCGGCCGGCGCGCATGCGGGGCCGAGCCCCGCAGGATGGGGCGCGCCGCACGGCGCGTTTCACGGCGGGTACGCCGCGGCGCCCGGCCTGACGCTCGTGCAGCCGGCCTGGGTTCCGCCCGCGCACCCTGCAGGGTACGGGGGCCACTTTGGGCATGCGCAGCTGGCCGCACCGCCCGGCAGCGGCTGGGGCGGCTATGCGCAGCAGCACGCGCCGTATGCGGGCGCGTACGGGGCTGCGTACGGCAATGGCGGCGCGCACGCGCCGGCGTGGCCGCACGCCGCACCCGCGCCGCCGGCCGTGTGGCGCGCAGCGGCGCCGCCGCTTGGGCAGCCGCGCCCTCTGGTGCTGCCGCCGCCGCGGACGCTGCCGCGGCCGACGCAGGCGCTCAGCGGCTGGGCGCACGCGCAGCGGGCGGCCGGGCAGGGGGCGGCGAGCGTGACGGCGGCCGGCGGCGATCGCCCGCACGAGAACCCTGGTGGCCAGGCTGACGCAGGGGCGGCGGCGGCGGCGGCGGCACCGCCGCCGCCGCCGCCGCGGTCAGCAGATGGGCGGGCGGCCGCTCAGACGGCGCCGGCGGCCGCGGCGGCTGGTTTGAGCGCGCGCGGCGGCGGCGCTGCTGCCTGTGGAGCCGGAGGCGGGCCCGCCGCGCTGCGGGAGCGTGCAGAGGCCGGTGCGCTGCACAACGACGCAAGGCAGGGCGCAGTGGCATGCGGGGGCGATGAGGCGGGTGCCGCCGAGGCGGGACCTGGCGGCGCTGACGGCTCTGGGGCGCTGCCGATCGCCGAGGAGCCCGCGGCGGGCGCTGCGCCCGAGCACGCCGGCGCCGGCGGCAAGGCGGCCCCGTGCGCTGCTCAGCTCGCCATCAATGCGCCGGCTGCCAGCAAGCGCGCGGCGGCCGCTGCGCCGCCCTGCCGCCGCAGCCCAACACGCCCAACGGGCGCGCGGCGCCCGCCGGCGCGGCGCCTGCGCCCGACGCGCTCCGCGCGGCGGCGCCCCCCAACCTTGCGCCCGTCAAGTCCGGCTCGCCCGGCGCGCCGGCGTCGCCGGGCGTCGCAGAGGCCGTGCCCGCGCAGGGCGCCTCCGACCTGTCGCCCGAGGCGGCCGGCGACGAGGATGAGCCGGACGTGCAGTCGGCGGGCGGCGCGCTCCCCGACGCCGGCCCGGCGCCCGTTTCTGCGCCTTCGGCGCCCGCTGCGCCGGCCGCCGCGGGCGCCGCGGGCCAGCCGTCGCCGCCGCCGCTGCAGCAGGAGAGGCTGGCTGAAGAGACCGCTGACACCCGGCGGGCGGCTTACGGTACTCTTGAGTCGCTGCCGCAGCGGGCGGCGGCGCCGGTCGCCGAGCTGGGCGGCGGGGGCGGCCGGCGGCCGGCATCGGCTCAGCAATGCCAGCAGGAGGCAGGGCCAACATCTTCTCATGCTGAGCAGGCGGCAGCGGGACGCGGCTCGCCGGGCGATGGGGGCGACGGCGCGCTCGCGGCCAGCCGCGAGCTGCAGCAGCCCGGCGTAGCAGGGCCGGCTGAGGGCTCAGGGGACCCTGGCCGGGAGGCCGAGCCTGACAGCGCGCCGCGGCTCCGTCATGAGCCTGCGCAGAGCTCAATCGCTGGCAGGCCGGATGGGGAGGCCATGTTTGCGCAGGAGGCCGCTCGGGCGCCCGGGCCTGAGCGTGCGGCGGCGGAGTCGGCGGCCGCCGCCGACCCGCCGAGCGGGCCGGCGGCTGCCGGGGCGCCTGATCAGGCGGCCCTGCTGCATGACCCAGGCGCCCTGCTCGCGGCGGCGGAGCGCAGCTTGGCGGCGGGCGGCTCGGACCTGGACGACCTGTGGGCGGGCCTGCCCGGGCTGGACCTGCCGCCGCTGTCGCCGGGCGGCCCCGCGGCGGCGGGCGCGCGCGGCCGCTTCTTCTGAGCGGCCGGGGGACTTGACGGCGGCGCGGCGGTCGCCGGGCGGACCGCCGCTGCCAGCGCCTGCGGCCGCCTGGCGCCCGCGCGGCTCATGGGGCTCTGCTGGCTGCGTGGTGGGCCTGGGCGCCGGCGAACCTTGGCTCGGTGGGCGGCCGCGGCCGCGTCTTCTTGCAAGCAGCGAGCAGCATTGCCGTGATCGCGGGGCGTCCCTTTGAGTGCGGCGTCGGTGTCGCCGGGCATTGCCTGCTGCACGCCGCCCGCGGCTGCTGCGTCTGAGCCACAGCGGGGACACACACGGAGCTGTGGCGCCTGCCAGTGCCGCCCGGTGCGCAAGGGCTGTGATGTGTGACAAATACTTTCCCTGCTATTTGTGCTCCTTAACGTAGCTATTTGTGCTCCTTAACGTAGCAAGCTATGGTGACCTGAAGACATGCATGCGCCTGCAGGCAGTGATGTCCTGCTTCCCGAAATCGCACTTTTTGATATGTTTGCATGGAGGCACACATACGGCTGAGGCGTCTGCTCTCTGTTTTAAGAGAGCGCACAGGAGCTGCGCAGTGCCGCCCTTGCCTGGGCTGCTTGTGTCGGCTGGTAACAAAGGCGTGCTGTTGACTTTAGGTGTCCTACCAAGCAGTCCCATACAGCGCGAGACAAGGCACAGCGGCGCACGCGTGGCAACGTCTATTGGCATGGCTTGCTCCTGGCCGTTCTCTACCCCAAAGCCCCAAAGCGGAAGCCGCATGTTCGTGTCTGTCTGCATGTTCAGGCGCGCCAAGGTCATGACGCCCCTTCTGCAACGCCCCCACCATGCCGCTGCACGACTCTGGTGCACGCGCTCGCAGGCATGCATGTTGCTTCCCAACATGGCCTTCTCATGGTGCACTCACAGCTCCAGCACATGAGTTCCGTGCCAGTCACGCCCGCCGGCCTTTACGTCGCTGACTGCTGTGTACCAGGGCGTCCAAGGGGCGCAGCGAGCAGCGAGCAGTGTTGCAGTTCCTTTCGGGCGCTCCGATGCTCCCAAGCAGCTCTGCAGCGCTGCAACGCCATGCAGCGGCTCTCAGCAGCGGCTGAGCAGCCGTCCTAGCGCATCAGGTTAGGGAATGTCAGGTTGACAACGTCCCAGGGACAGCACCGCACTGTCCTGGAAACCTGCGCTATGGCACGCACGGTGGCATGCGGCGCCACGGCCATGCTGAGGTTGCCAGCGGTCCCAGCTTGCATGGGCGACCCGGGGGAGGGGCCCCGCGGCCGGTGCGGTGCGAGGCGTCGCCGGGGCGCTAGGAGGCGCGGCCGCGCAGGCACTCGGCGGTGCAGCGCTTCAGGCAGGCGTCGTTCCACGCCGGCACCTGGTGCAGGTTGGTGCACACCGCGCGCTGGCACGCCTCGTTGCAGGCGTCCAGCGCTGCGCGCACGCGCGCGCACTCTTTTTGCAAGCAGCGCCGCGAGCAGCACTCTCCGCAGCACAAGTTGGCAGGCACGCGGCTGCGGTGTCTGCCATCCTGTACTCAGCTGCTGCCAGGAAGCGCTTCACACAGCTTGGACGGCCAGTGCTTTGGCCGGCCAGTGCCTGGAGACAAACCAGGCCTCGAGCACAGTGCTGCGCTGGCAGGGAGCAAGCTGACCAAAGAGAGCAGGCCCAAGGTGGCGGTGCGGCGGGGCGCACAGCCGACGCCGCACACGGTGACGCAGGTGCCGGGCGTGGGGTCCTTGGCCAGGCCGCCCATGCGGCGCAGCAGGCGGTTGGACGTGCACACGCGCTCGCACACAAAGCTGGGATCCGTGCTGTCCTCCTCACTGCCGGCCCGACACCAACAACTTAGGAGCACGCTCTCTGCTCCTCAGCGTGCATGTTTGAGCCCCACTGATGGCTGCAGGCCGAGGGCAAGCCAGTCAGCACAACAGCAGAGGCCTTTCGCGGCAGCAAACTGTATCAGATGGGAACACAATCCCCAAGTGCATGAGAGGCCAGCCACGCTGCAGCACAGGCGGCGCCGCGCCTGTACGAGCGCGCATCCTCCTTCTTCGCCTTGCTCCTGCCGCCCACCAGGCCTTTGACGATGACGCCCGGCACCGCCAGCCCCACAGCCCACCAGGGCTGTATCATGGGTGGCGCGCAGGCGCCAATGCGCGTGCAGGCTGTGGGTGTTCAGGCGCGGTCTACAACACTGACGGAGGCCTGTCTCTGCTTAAGGATGTATGTTCTTGTATACACCGGTGTTCCACCACGCGTGAGCTCTGTCAGAGCCTCTGTCTTGGCAAGGCTGATGACAGCCCGGGCCTGGCAGCTTAGGTAGGGTCCAGGCAAGCAACACAGCGTTGCAGAGAACGCTCCCTGTGTCTGTTTGCGCTCGCCCTTGCTGGGGCAGAAGTGAGGGTGCGGGATGGGGCGGGGATGGGGCTGAAGGCACGCCGCGGTCCATCCCTGGCTGTGCGGCTGAGCAGCTTCAGTCATCCAAATGGCGACCTGTGTTCGTTTGTGCATGGGCAAGCCTTCAACCACGCCGTGAACGTGCTGCTGCCGCTGCCGGAAGGGGGTGGGCCTGAAGCAGATGACGCGACCGCCGCCGCGCATGCCGCCTTTGCCGCCGCTGCCGAGGCTGTCAGCGCTGTGCAGTTCTGCGCGGCGCGGCTGGACCTGTGGGCGCTCGCGGACGAAGACTTCATCAAGGTGTCGCATGAAGTCTTCAAGTTTATTTGTGGCATTAGCCTTTGAACTCCACAGCAGCTCCTGGGTGCCAGTCGCCCAAGCCCATGCTGCAGGCCGCCTGGAGAGACGCGGCGTGTGCTGCGCGTACGGGGAAATAGCTGACGCGGGGCGTTCCGCGCAGGCGCACGTGGCGGTCGACGAGGGGCCCCGCATCATTGCTGTCAGCGCCAACGCGCCGCTGGACCGCACCGATGGCGCGGCGCTCACGCCCGACGGCCGCCTGCACCTGGCGCTCACGCGCGGCGCGCACGAGCGCCTGGGCCTGGTCGGCGCGCGCTCACGAACCGGCGCAGGTGCTCCGCGGTTCCCTCTGTCTTTGCGGGTCAGTGTCGGAGGCCGGTCGTCGCTTGCGCGGCGTGCAGCGACGCCTTGCCACTGTGCACAGCGCGGCCTTCAGGCTCGACGACGTGTCCAGGCGCTGGCGCACTGTGTGTTAATTGAAAGCGCATGCATGGGGTGGATGATAGCATGCACTCATGTTCTTGCCTGATGCCCTGCACCGCATGCATGCATGAGCACCGCAAGAGCCAAAGTGGCCTCCAGAGCCACTATAGCCCACTTGCTGCCTCGACGCACCGTTCAGCACCCGGTGCCCTCAGTCCTTGAATAAATGGCCTTTCTTCCCGAGCGCGACAGGCGTCATCTCACATTACCCCGTGCCTGGCTCCTCCTCAACAAACACACAAGTGAGCTCACCAGCCCTGCGCGGCTGCAGACGGGTACCGGGTGGTGGTGGACCTGGCGGGGCGCGCGTTCCACAGCGCCAGCCCCTTCTACCACAGGGTGCGTGCTCCACACAGCTCCGCCCGGGCTTGCGGCAGCGCTGTGGGCGCTGCGATCGGTGCCGAGGGGGTCACCTGCAGAGCGCACATCTGCTTGGGAGGCCTCTTGGGAGGGAGGCAGCTGTGGTTGAAGGGGCGGCCTGGCGCCATGCTGTGCTGGCCCTTCCTCTTTGCTGCTGTACCAACCGTGAAGGCGTGCGGCTGATTTAAGTATGCACGCCACATGCACCCCCTGCCTGTTAAGCAAGTATGCAGGGACTTGCGCATGGTGACAGCAGCCGGACCGTCGCAGTGCGGCATGCATGCATCGGGTGCATGTCACCAGTTGTCGCGCATGACGAGTGTGGGCCAAGCTTGTCCGCTCAAATGCGGCTGCGCCTGCACTGCCCCTGCATGCGCGCAGTCCCTTGCCAGGAACTTCATGAGAGGAAGGGTGGAGTTGAGCAAAGATTGCAGCCTCTGTGCGTGCCCGGCCGTGGACGCAGCGCGCGCGCGCGACAGGTGCAGGACGCGCTGCGCGAGCGCGCGCAGCCGCTCGACCTGCTCTGCGTGGCGGCGCGCGGGCGGCCGCGGGGCGCCGGCGGCCCGGGCCCCGACCCCCTGCCCGCGCTGCCGGACCTCGCGCGCCTGCCCGGCGTGCACGCCTGGGCCCCGCAGCGGCTGCAGCATTCGCTCCGCCAGCGGCCGGCGGCGGCGCTGCCGGACCTGGCAGCCTGCCTGCTCAGGACCGGCGCGGCGGCCCTGTTCCCCGGCGCCGAGCAGGCCGCGGAGCAGACGGCCGCCGCGGCGCGTGCGGGCGAGGCGCGCGGGCAGGGCGGCGCGCCCGGCGCGGCAGGCGGCGAGGCTGCCGTGGCGGGACAGCAAGGGGGGCCTGCAGCGCGGCGCGCCGCGCCGGACCAGCCGACGGGCACGCGCACAGGGCCCGGGGCGCGGCCGGCCGGCGCGCATGCGGCGCACGAGGACGGCGTGCCCGCGGGCGTGCTGGCCGCGGTGCACGAGTGGCTGGGCGCGCAGGCCTGCGCGTTTGCAGGTGCGTCTGGCCCGCTGACAGAGCCTGACATGGTTACTGCATAGCTCGGCGGCTGTGTGTCGGGCCTATGGAGATAGATGCTCGAAAGACATATGTTGCTTGTAGCGCTTGCTTATAAAGGAACAAAACGGATGACGAGTTGCCATCTTGCTTTGCATGTTCCGAGCGGAGCTTTGTTCAGCGCCTTGTTCTGTTGCCTCGCACTTGTTGTGGCCAAATGCACCACGCTTACTTGCTGGTTTTGGAGGAACGGATGATGACCCCAAAGCACTGTGTCGGGGCTGCTGGGGTCGCAGAGTTCGATGCTGACGCCGCAAGCGCGTCAGCCGACCTGCCGGCAGCACCAGAGTTGGCGCTCACGCAGCACATGTGGCCGGGCCTGCTGCCCAGCGAGTGCGTCGAGCGCCTGATCGACGCCTGCCGCGGCCTGCTCGCCGCCGGCGCCTGTCCGTGGGCGGCTGTGAGCGTCTGGTGCGCCCTGAGCCGACGCTGAGTGGCGTGGTGCGCGCCCTGTGTATGCACTTTCGGAGCGCTCACCGACTGCGCTCATCGCCACCATGTCCACCTTCAAGGCTTGCCCACATGGTCAAAGATGTCATGTGCGCAGGCCTCGCTGTGCTCCATGGCTTTCACACGAAATACGCTTCCATCATGATCAGGGTATTGCTTCCGGTCTGACAGCATGTGCGATAAAAATGCACACGGCGCAGGAAGCACCATCGCAAGGGCCTTCGAAGCCGTGCCAGGGGTGTCACTTGTTGGAGTTCACGGCCATGGCTTGTTGCCCGCCGAGTTTGCTGCCACGGTGTTTGAAGGTAACAAAGACTTTGCTTACACTGGCAGGGGCTTTGCGGACGCGCCTGTGTCCTGGGGCGGCGCTGAGCACGGGCGTGCAACCGGCGACGGCGGCGGCGGCGAGAATGACTACAGTGTCGTGCTGCTGCCGGGCGGGCAGTACGCGCTCTTCGTAGCCAGTGGCGCGGCCGACGGCTTCACCAAACTTTGACGTTCGCTTTTCTTTAGTTTGCTGTACTAGCACTAACACTGACAAGGCTTTCACCTGGAGCTTAGGGGCATGAGCGTCAGTCAGAACTGCTGGGTAGTAATTGTTTTTCGTACTAGAATATTTGCCAGTGCTTGTATCAAGTGAAGTCGAAGCGTATTGCCTCGTCATAATTCAGTGCATGTTGAGTGACAATTTTAGTCTACTGCGTATTCTGCCCAGCATGGCTGTTGCTTACAGGCTGATGGGACGTGTTGTCAGCCAAGAGAGGCACATTTGAGTTTTCAGGGAGGCTGTTGGAAAATGGTGCAAGTTTCTCGCACAACAATGAGGCTTACCTTCCTGACGGTGCGCCACTGCCCCAGCGGCCTGGCTCAAACCAGCCGTTCACTGAGGCTCGTGCATGCGCACGCTGAAGGCCAGCACGACATGGGTGCGCCTCCCTTTGGACTGCCCTTGGCCTGCATGGCCTGCTGTCGGCTGTTACTGCACCAGAACACAAAACTGCAGAAGCTGTCCACCAGGCAAGCTTGGTGGCATGCGCTTATGTCATCCTGACAAAGAGGCCCGCTTTGCTGCCAGTCTTGTGGGGCCTGCGCCTCCTCCTCTTCAACGCATTGCCAGGAGCCTGCACAAGCCAGCACAGGGTATATGTGCTAGAACGCGCATACTCTAGCCTGCATGATTATGCGTCTGACTTTGCCAGAACTGCACCGCCGTGCTTGTGCCTTGTAGCTGTGCAGTATGACCCAACATCAGCATTCACAAAGAACAGAAAAACGTCTTCCAACCTCGTGTGTCACACTGCGGCCGCTTGCGCAGCGCCTGACACGCACGCCGACACCACCAAGACCGGGGCGCCGCGCGAGCACTTTGGGAGCGGTCACGAAGCGCGCGTGGAGGCCGGCAAGAAGGGCGGCCACATCTCGGGTGCGGCCCCTGCGCATGACAGCTGCTTCCTCTGCCAGCTGTTGTCGCCTGCGTGCTCGCTGTGGGGGTTGTGGGCTTGAACTTGGGCATGCCGTGCTTGTCAGCCTGGCGGCTGGGCCAATCCTGGCAACATATGGTGTCCTTGAGCCTGGTTGCTTGGTGTTGCTGCATGCGGAGTGGGCAGCCGGCTGCCTGTATGCATCGATGCATGCGGAGTGGGCAGCCGGCTGCCTGCACGCGCAGCAGGCCCACCTCAACCTAAACGCGTGGCAGCAGCCATGCTGCACGTCAGCAGCCGGGCGTCATCGTGATTGCCTGCCGGCAGTGCTGGTGCCCAGTAAACGCCATGCATGCTGTGCTCGGCCTGCCGATCAGGCGTAGGTGTGCAGCCAAACGTGCCATGGCTGCATCAATGCAAACCTCCAGCCGCGCATCAGCGGCCATTGATACCAAATGTTCCAAAGCATTGCTGTACCTAGGGATGACATTGTCGTGACCGCGCAGCGGAGCGCCCCGAGGAGGCCAGAAAGGAGGCTGCCCGCAAGGTATGCGTTGCATATGTGGGTGCTGTGAATTTGTCTGTAGTGTGCTGATCAAGCTATCTATAGTGCAGTCAAGTGCTCCTACTAGGCATAATTATTGATTTTGCTGACGCCATGTGATGGTGCTGGCAGGCAGCCCGCACGCGCGCGGAGCACCATGGTCCGCTGCCCTGCCCGCTGCTCCCTTGCCGACCCTGCTTGCATCCTCCTGAGCGCACAAACCTGCTCTGCACCGCGCAGCCTACCTTCCTATCAAGCGTATGTGCCTGCTGTATGTGGCAGTCTGGCCATGCACCCCGCTGTGAGGGCAAGGGAACCACTGATGTTCACAGGCGGCTCAGCCAGGCTGTCACACGGCATGCAGGCACCGCGCTGCATGCCGCTGCGCCAGAGAATGACGACCTGATGGGCGTGCCCACCACGGTGCCTGCCGCCAAGCAGCCTGCTCCTGGTGCGCCCGCGCCGTCATATCGCACAGGCGCGGGCGCCTGTATGGTGAAGACTATTGAGAGATGGGGCCACACTCGCCAATGTTAGAGCCCCCAATACATGTCGACTTTACATGCCTGTCACTCTGCTGGGCTCTCGAAATTTACCACATCACCAAAATGTTGAGGTGGCATGCCAGCGCCCCCAGCCGCTGCGCACGAGGAGACAGGGGAGACGACAAAGGCTGGCTACCCGAAGGAGCACTTCGGACACGGACACGAGGTGTGCGCTCCTGGGTCTGGCGGACTGCCTTTCAGTCCTTTGAGGTGCACGCATGTGTCGGCATTGACATGCCCTGGGTGCCTTAGGCGCGGGTCGAGGCTGGTAAGAAGGGCGGCCACATCTCAGGTGCGGCCTGAAGCTGATGCATGCATACATGCCATGAATCTCATGCGTTCATGCTTGCTGGCGCATGCATTGCATCAGAGTAACACATACAGAGCACCCAGTCAGCCCTCAGGCAACTCATGGTGGCAGGCTTTGCAGCTTGCAATGCAATTCGCCCGTTATCACTGCCTCACAGAGCTGCAATTTGGACTGAAGTCAACCTGAGCTTTGTCACTGCGCGCTTCACAGTGCTGAGTGCCATTTGCCTGCATACGAACGTAAAACTGACAACAGAAATGCTGTGGCAGCCGAGCGCTCGGAGGAGGCGCGCAAGGAGACTGCGCGCAAGGCGCGCCGCCCTCGCGTCGCATGCAGCCTGTCCTGCATGCCCGCTGTCGCCTCGTTGATCAGACTGGGCTGAATCTAAGCATGGCGCAGGCGGCGCGCACGCGCGCAGAGCTGTATGGTGCGCCTCTACGCGCTGCAAACAGCAGCGAGCTTGGCCTGCCTGGCATGCAGCCAGACCAGAAAGGTGCGCGGCTGTGCTGGCTGACGCCGCCGGTGCATGCAGGCGACCACCTCGACAAGGCAGACCCTGACAAGGACAACCTCTTGGACGTCAAGACCACCCTGTAAGGGCCTCGAGCAGGCCAGGGATGCAGCAGTCCTCCCCGTGTGTCTTGATTGGCTGCCAAAGCGAGCTGAAGTGTGCAGGTCTAGGACAGCGAGTGTGAGCCTGTGATGGTGCACGTAGGAGTGCGTGCACCCCCTGTTTTTTGCATTGTGTGGGAACTATGGCAGGTCAAGGGTGTGGGGTTTGTTTTTTAGTCATGTGCTACTGCCATTGCTGCAGAAACGGGAGCCTGCCACCCCTCTCTTGCCTCTGTGCCATCATTGCTTAGGCGTTCAAGACTTTTGTGCTGCTTGGCAAAATGGCATCCGGCCCCATGAAGCCCATCTTTCCAGAGTCCCTTACACAGCTGCAAGAGGCGGACCCCGAGGTCTATGGCATCATCGAGGATGAGAAGGACCGGCAGTGGTGCGCCCCTGCGGCCGCCAGACAGGCGGCGTCCCCGCCGTGACCGGTTTGAAAGGTGATCGGGACGGCGTGGCTTTGTGCTCGGACCGGGCGCCAACATCCGCCCTGCAACGTGCAGGAAGGGCATCGAGCTCATCGCCAGCGAGAACTTCACGTCCATGCCCGTTATGGAGGCCCTGGGCAGCTGCTTCACAAACAAGTATTCTGAGGGCCAGCCCGGCGCGCGCTACTATGGCGGCAACACCAACGTGGACCGGATTGAGCTGCTGTGCCAGCGCCGCGCTTTGGAGGCTTTCCACCTGAGCGACAAGGAGTGGGGCGTGAATGTGCAGCCATACTCTGGCAGGCGCGCCCTCGCGCCTGCAGCCCTCGCGGCAAGCCATATATCATAATTGAGTTGCAGTACGGTCTCTCTATCTTGTGTGCTGCGCGCTCAGCGGCACCAGCGCGTAAAGACGGCGCTTGCGCTCTATCTTGTGCATGGCAGCCTCAATCAGCTCTGTCTTTTGACGAGGCAAACACAAGGCTCCTGACTGTTGATGGAACATGCCGCCTTTTTTATAAAACGCGTGTTTGTGCGGGCACCTCGACGGTCTGGTCGTGCTTTACTCAAGTTCTGTGTAGCAGCTCAGCCATTCTTCCAGTAGCGCTGAGGCTAGGGAGTCCACGCCACCAAAGGAGGAGCGCCACTGCTGTGGCCTGCACACGACCACAGGCGGCAACCACTGAGGCACAGGCGCGCCATAGCTGCACAGACACCGCCCTCTGCAGCCTGACGCGCCGGCGCGCCGCGCAGCCCCGCCAACTTCGCGGTGTACACCGCGCTGCTCAACCCGCACGACCGGATCATGGGCCTGGACCTGCCCAGCGGCGGCCACCTCACGCACGGCTACTACACCGCCAACGGCAAGAAGATCAGCGCCACCTCCATCTTCTTCGAGTCGCTGCCGTACAAGCTCAACCCTGAGGTGCGCGGCGGCGGGCCCTGTGCGGGCGCGTGCCGAGCGCCTGCTGCAGCAGCCGTCCCCTGCAGCAGAGGGGGTGCCGTGCCACGTGCGGAGACTGGCGGGACCCTACGCGCGTGCCGCAGTGAAAGCCACTGCTCAGGAGCGTTGTCTGTGCGACAGCGCTCCAGGCGTGTGTGGTGCAGCCCTTGAGCCAGCTGCGCGGGTAGAGAGCAGATAGCTGTCAGCGGGGCTGCTGCAGACGCGAGGCGAAGCTGACTGAATTGACTATCTGATGAGGAGCGCCCCCCGCGAGTGGGCTTCGTGATAAGCACCACCCGCCCGGTCCAGCCTGACGGCGTTTGCGCGCGTGCGGCCCTGCCAGACGGGCTACATCGACTACGACAAGCTGGAGGAGAAGGCGCTGGACTTCCGGCCGAAGATGATCATCTGCGGCGGCAGCGCGTACCCGCGCGAGTGGGACTACAAGCGCCTGTACACGATTGCCAGCAAGATCGGCGCGCTGCTGATGTGCGACATGGCGCACTACAGGCGCGCCCGCCCTGCCCCGCCGCCGGCCCGGCCCTGGCGCACAGCCCGCGCAGCCGGCGAGCGCCAATTTTGCGCGCCGCTGACGGCTGGCGGCGCGGCGCGCGCAGCGGCCTGGTGGCGGCGCAGGAGCTGGCGCAGCCATTTGAGTACTGCGACGTGGTGACGACCACCACGCACAAGTCGCTGCGCGGGCCGCGCGCCGGCATGATCTTCTTCCGCGTGGTGCGCGCGCGCGCCCGCGCCCGGGCGCCGCGTGCCCCGCGCGCGCCTGTCTGGCGTACGGTGCATGTGTAGGTGGTGAGCTTGTGTCAGCAGTGAGCGCCTGCCCAGGCTGCCCCTGCTCTTCCATGGGGCCAGCTAGGTAGCTGGTACAGAAGCAGTAGCAAGCAGCGCATGCGCTGAAGGCAGCGGGAAGGTGCGCTTCTGCGGGAAAGTCCGCTGCCGCAGCGCTTTGGCAAAGGCTGGGCGGGGCGGGAGCGCACAGCGGGCGCGCTGAGGGCGCGGCGTGCGCTGCGCAGGGCCCCAAGGGCGCGCGGCGCAACAAGGCGGAGAAGGAGGACGCGGCGTACGACTTCAAGGACCGCATCAACTTCAGCGTGTTCCCGTCGCTGCAGGGCGGCCCGCACAACCACCAGGCGCGCCCGGCTCGCAGCGCAACCAGCGCGCGCCCTGGTTGGCCTCGCCTGATGCGTGCGCGCCAGGCGGGAGCCCAGGCGTCCCAGGGCGGTGTTGCTGGCAGTGTCGACCCTGATGCTGAAGCAGCCCATCACACGGGCATACGGGAAGGAGCGGACTGACGCCGGGTACCCAGGCACACCGCTTGCGTGCGCTGGGCAGAGCTGGGTGCTCTCGCCGTGCACTTGCGAGCTCGGCATGTCGGCGCTGCCGGACCTGACCGGGCTGCGCACGCGCAGATCGCGGCGCTGGCGGTGGCGCTCAAGTACGCGGCCTCGCCCGAGTTCAAGGCGTACGCGAAGCAGGTGCGGCCGCCCACCCCCTGCCTCGCACACGCATGGAGCCTGCGCCGCGGCCGCTCAGCATGGTCCGTCCCGGCAGCGCATGCCGGGCGCGCGCGCGAGTGCACCCACAGGAGCGGCACCGCCATGCTGCGCATGCTGAGCACAATCGGAGCAGTGCCGCCCGCATCTGCTGTGTTTGCGCGCCTGCCAGCCGCTGCTGAGGGGCGCGGCGGGGCGGCGCGCGGCAGATCCGCGCCAACGCAGTTGCGGTCGGCGCCGCGCTGACCAAGCGCGGCTACAAGCTGGTCACCGGCGGCACCGACAACCACCTCGTCCTGTGGGACCTGCGCCCGGAGGTCCGCGCCTTGCCAGCGCGGGCGGGCGTGCCTGCGCATGCGCTGCCTGCCCTGCTTTCTCCTGTGTCATGCAGCTGCGCACGCGCTTTCTGCCCTGCTTTCTCCTGTGTCATGCAGCTGTGCATGTGAGTGTGCAGAAGGACTGCTTGCACAGCCGCTTGGCTGTGACCCGCTCTTGCTGCCTGGCCGCGCACGCCCACGTGTTTGTCCAGGTGGGAGCGCTCAAGCATGCTCGTATATTTGACCACAGCATCTGGCCTCATGGCAGATCCTGTGACAGGTGTGTTTTATTTCCAGGCGCAGCGGCGCGGGGCGTGTGTGAATAGTGGAAGCAGGGACGCGCGTTGTGGCACCCCAGCCGCGCTGCGGACGCTGCCGCGCACGCGCTCACGCCCTGGTGCGCGGCGCGCGCGCGCGCAGGGCATCAACGGCAACAAGATGGAGAAGGCGTGCGACCTGTGCCACATCACGCTGAACAAGAACGCGGTGGTGGGCGACGTGTCGGCGCTCGCGCCGGGCGGCGTGCGCGTCGGCGCGCCCGCCATGACCTCGCGCGGCCTGGTGGAGGCGGACTTCAAGGTCATCGCAGACTTCCTGCACGAGCTCGTGCAGCTCTGCCTGGACGTGCAGAAGCAGACTGGCAAGCTGTACAAGGACTTTGAGAAGTGCGGCCCTGGCATCGCGTATAACCTATCGCGTATAACGCCCTAAAACTTGGCAGCAGGTGTTGGGCGCAGGTCCTGCGTGGGCACCAGCGCAGCTGCGTGGGCGCAGGATGGTTGCTGTCCCATGCAGCCTCTGTCTGGTGTATAGCCGCTTCCACCTCATTGGCGGCCTGCTGCAGGCGCATGTGTCAAACAGCGCAGGGCGCTGCTCGACCCGTGCTTTGGGGCGTGCTTGCCGCGTGCGCATGCCAGGGGCCAAGAGCAGCCCGGCCTGAGCGCGCGCCGCGCCGGGCAGGGCGCTGCTGGTGGACCCGCGCATCCCGGAGATCCGCAGCCGCGTCGAGGCGTTCGCGGCGTCGTTCCCCATGCCCGGTTTCCACATGGGCGGCAGCGCGCCCGCCGCCAACGGCGCCATGGCCAACGGCAAGCACTGACGGGCGCGCAGCCGGGCGCGCCGTGCTGCCAGCGACTTAGGATTAGGCCTGTGCGACAACACCGGGCGCCCGCAGTGAGTGACGCGCCCGCCGCCAACCGCGCCACGACCAGTGGCGAGCACTGGCGGCGCACAGTGGTGGGGCTCTAGGGTTGCTTACCCGCATGCGCCCTGGGGTGAGAGCACATGGCGTGATGTAGTGCATGCTCCATGGGACTGCATTGTGAGGCAGCGCTGCCGCGGGTGGTGGGGCGCGATGGATGCGGCTGGTCAGCTGGATTCGGTGTGCGGAAGCGTTGTGAGCGGCTGGAGGCGGTCAGGATGCCGCACCACGGCCGCACAGCGCTCAAGCGCACCGTGCGCACGGTAGCGTCTTGAAGTGCGGGCAGTCAGGGAGGCATGTCGCATGGCGCATGCTGGCGCTTCCCGCACTTGCACTCCCTGCGTCCAATTTTTTTTTTCCTCAAGATATAAACCTAGCGATTCTGGATGCTCAGGGCAATGCAGGGCATCAAGACCGTCAGGCAGGATGGGCGGGGGTGGTATACTGCCGACATGTGTGCCCGAGAGGCGCGCAGCATTCTGGGTCATGTGCCCTTGGCTAGGGGGCCTAGCGGGCATGCACTCTGTTTGCAGGCAGAAACATCGTGTCCGTGTCTGGTTGAGGTGTTGGCCTGTAATGTGCTAAATGGCCGCCGTCGTGCAGCAGCAAGACGTTGCACTGGAGCAATGACAGGCGCTGCCGGCCCTGCTGGTTGAGCAGGCTCAGGCCAAGGCTCAGGCCAGCCCTGCATCATTTGTTTCAGGTCGCTGCTGCGGTTTGCAGCAGGCAACAAACTGGCCCATGGGTTGCCTTGCCTGTCACTTTCCTGGTGCAGCCGAGCATGAGTCTTGCATTGTTATTGCGCCACTGGCTTTGGGACCATGCTGTCAGTCTGCTGCCTCAGGGCTGGCGCAGACACCAACTTGCCCATGTAACATGCCACACGTACGTGCACTTCCTTGCCTTACATGCACCCAGCTTCGGTGCGGGCATGTGCAAATGTGCCTTGGTTGCAGGAGTCCAGAGGCGGAGGGTACCATGACTTGTAAGCGCAAAGTGCAATGTGCTCGCACATGGTGACAGAATCAAGAACCACGACATTCCTACTAAAGCACCCGCAGAGGCAATGTGGCCACAACTGCGCCACACGCCTGCACCTAGGCTTGATGACAACTTCCAAGCCTGCCTAGGCTAGGGGTTGCAGATCCATCTGCCACACCCCGCGCAAGCGGACGGCTGCCCGTCACGGGCAGCACGCAGAAGCTTGCGCCCCGCCGCCGCAGCAGCCCGCCCCGGAGATGCCCCCCTCGCCGCCGAGGTGCGGACCCTGGCGGCTGCCCAGGCCGCCGCTGCCGCCTGCGCCGTTGCCGCCGCCGCCAGCGCCACCGCCGCCGCCGCCGCAGCAGCCAAACCCGCACATGAAGCCGCGCGTGCCGCAGCGGCAGCCGCGCGGGCCGCTACACACCGGGCACGCCGCGCCGCAGCCGCAGCCGGCCGCCGGGGGCGCGCCGCGCTCGCCGCCACTTGCGCCGTGCCACAGGCCCCCCAGTCCCAGGAGACGCGCCGCCGCCACGTTCACCGCGCCGGCGCCAACGTGCGCAGCAAAGTCGGCGGGCGTGAGCCCGTCGGCGGCGCGCGCGCCAAACCAGGCGCCCGGCGCCGGCGCGGCGCCGGACAGCAGGCGCAGCGCGAGCGCGCCGCCATCGGGCGCGAGCGCGGCCAGGTGCAGCGGCGTCAGGCGCGCCGCGTCGCCCGCATGCGGCGCGTCCGCGCGCCACGCGTGCCCCGCCGTGCCGCCCCAGCGCAGCAGCGCATCCAGCATCTGCGCGCTGCCGCTGCGCACCGTTCGCGCCAGCAGGCCGGCCGCGCACGGCGGCCCGGCCGGCAGCTCGGCCTCCACGGCGGCCACCGCGGCGGCCGGCGGCAGGCCCGCCGCGGCCGCCGGCAGCACGGCTTCGGCCAGCGCGGGCGCGCCCGCGTCGCACGCAAACGCCAGCAGCCGGCGCGCGATGCGGCCGACGCCCGCGGGTGGCTCGGCGCCGGCGTCGGCGCCGCGCGCGCCCAGGACCAGGCCCAGCTCGGCCAGGAGGCTGTCGCAGGCGCCCGCCGCGCGCGCGTGCTCGTCGCCGCCGCGGGCGCCCGCCCCGCCGCTGGTCGCGGCCGCCCCGGCCTCTGGGGCGCCGGGCTGGGCGGCGTCAGACCTGGGAGCGCCGGGCGCGCCCACCAGCGCGCGCACCTCCGCCGCCAGCGCGGCCTGGTGCGCCGGCAGGAGCAGGAGCGGCCGCGCGGGGCCCAGCAGGCAGCCCAGCTGCGGCTCCAGCCAGGCCGCGCCGGCGCGCAGGTCGGACGTCGGGATGCGCAGCCGCACCGCGTCCCGCCCGCCGCCTGCGTCCCAGGCGTCGATCACCTGCGCCCGCAAAAGGCGCCGGCCTTGCGCCCACGCCGCATGACTGACACGCCGCATCACAATATACGCACACGCGGTGCGCGCAACTGTGTATGTGTGTGCGCGCATGTTGCACTGCCAGCACTGTGGTGAGCAGGCATGCGCTCCCGCGCCCCGCCCTAAGCGCTGGCCGTGCGCGGCGCGGCGCGCGCCGGCCGCGGGCGCGCACCCGCACGTCCAGGCAGCGGCCCTGCGCGCGGCAGACCAGCGCGCAGCCGCGCGCCGCCAGGCCGCGCCCCGTCACCTCCAGCTCCACCCAGGGCCCCCCGCCGACGCCGCCGGCCTGCTCGCCCGGCGCGTCGAGCAGCACCACGGCCGGCGCAACCGCTTCGATCTGCGGCACCTGGCGCTCCCCGTCGCCCGGGCCACCGTCGTCGTCGCCGTCGTCGTCGAGCTCCTCATCAGGGCCGCTGGCGGCTTGCCGGGCGCCCGCGGCAGCGCCGGCGGCGTGCCCGGGGCCTGCTGCGCCCTGGTCGGGCGCCCATGCGGCCGCGTCCCACACGGCCTCCACGCGGCCGCGCCGCGCCAGCGCGAGCACGGGCGCGCTGCCGGCCTGCACGGCCAGCGCGGCGGCGGCCCACGGCGCGCCCTGCGCCAGCAGGTACGCCGCCGCGCCGGCCGCGCCCGCCGCCGCCGCCGCCGCAGCGGTCGCGGCGTCCACGTGCGCCTGCGCATTGCACACCGCGCTCACGCCCGGGACTGGTCCCAAGGGTGGAGGGGAACAGGGGTTATGCTGCGAGGGCGAGGCAGCTTCGCTGCCGTTTGGGCACGCCGCAGGCGCCGGGGTGCCGTCATATGGGCCGGCGGCGCGGCGCGGCGCGACTGAGCGCGCGCGCCTGGAACGTGAGGTGTAGGCAGCCCGGCCGGATGAAGCCCTCGGCGCACGCGGGCGTGCTGTTGAGCCAGCCGCACAGCTGCTCGCGCAGGCCGCCCGGCAGCTGCGCCGGCGTGCAGTTGAACAGCTTGACCGACAGCCGCA